>Ga0256404_1012334_pt1 | contig 11135 bp, 16 predicted proteins | sample RumenRJG_01DNA_FD_185990 | JGI IMG/M metagenome (GOLD analysis project Ga0256404, IMG submission 185990) | Bovine rumen microbial communities from Lethbridge, Alberta, Canada - RJG_01 | ecosystem: Host-associated > Mammals > Digestive system > Stomach > Rumen | place: Canada: Alberta | collected...
CACGCATCTGTTACGCCAACTCTTCATGGATCAGCATCCGGAGCAACGGGCTATCGGTCAGATAGGCGCCAACCATCTGAGTGCAATGAAGGATATTATACGTGGAACTCTCAGCGCTGCATCGTTTGGCCGTAATGTGCTCGGCACATCAGCTATGAAGAAAGTATGTGATGGCATCCATCAATTAGGAATACCACAATGGTCCACAGCCATGCCGGGTGCTATCCGCAACCCGTCTCAGGCGAGACTGAACCAGCAACCGTCAGAGCTGAAGGTGGTCTATCTCCCGAGTTGTATCAATCAGACCATGGGCCTGACGAAAGGAGCACCTGTCAAGCGGCCGCTTGTCAAAGAGACTTGTGACCTGCTTCATAAAGCCGGCTACGAGGTTATCTTCCCGAAGAACATAAAGAACCTCTGCTGCGGACAGATATGGGAAAGCAAAGGCATGACAGATATCGCCGACCGCAAGACAGCAGAAACGGAGCAAGCACTCTATGAGGCGAGTGAAGGCGGTCGCTGGCCGGTATTATGTGATCAGAGTCCTTGCTTGTACCGTTTGAAGAAAATGGTCACACGCGTCAAACTCTATGAACCCGCAGAGTTTATCCTCACGTTCCTCACGGACAAGCTCACGTTCCATCCCATCAACCGTCCCGTAGCGATCCATCTGACCTGCTCCACGCGAGAGATGGGACTCAGCGACACAATGCTGAAGGTAGCACATATGTGTACGGACAAAGTCTTCGTACCGGAAGGTATCGGTTGTTGTGGCTTTGCCGGTGACCGTGGCTTCTCGCGACCAGAACTTAACGACTGGGCTTTACGCTCGCTCCATGGCCAAATAGCAGAACACCACATCGAGCGCGGCTACTCCAACAGTCGTACATGTGAGATAGGTCTCGAGGCTCATGCCGGCATTCCTTACATGAGCATCGTGTATCTCGTCAACGAGTGCACGGAGGCAAAACATTAATTCCACTTTGACAAATTCGCCCTGCGCTCAACCTTGTTTTCTACGGCATCGTTGAGCGCAGAGAAGAAATCGAGACCGACTGTCTTCTCCACAGCATCCACAGACATCACATAATCTGACATCGGGCCTGAGCACCGGTCGTTGGGATAGATGAAGCCGAGGGCCTGCGGGTTACGACCGAGTCGAAGCACGACCTTGAAAAATGCATCGGGAACAGAGATGTCATGCTCTCCTATCTTCCGTGGACTGTTCGAATAGAAGATAGGGCCACAGACAATATAGATGCAACCATAATCTCTTGCCCAGTCGCGACAGGCATCCTCCAAGTCTTTCCACTCTCCCCCATTCAACTGTCCGTACTGTGGACAGATATTCGTCAGCAGATGGCACTCATCCATCGCCTCATCGCTCCATTTGTTGTCCGCTGCCGGACACATGTGTCCTCGCTGCATGCCATAGGGACTGCCTTTGTAGTCCTCATAGTAAGCTCGCGGATAAGGTACATCCAAGTCCTCGTGAAAACGGTAGCCTTTGCGGACATAAGGTCCGTCGGTATGGTCAGCTGTCAGCTTCCATGCCACCCAATTAGGGCATCGCGTATATTTATTATACGAAGCCGTGTAAGCAAGTCTTACTAAGATTTGACTCTGCTGCTTCCTTGTGAATCGCGGAATCTCAATGCCTTTAGGAGCCTGAACCGAGGTTGTATCTTCGGTCTCTTCGTCCGATGCCTCTGCCTCGTTAGCTCCAGGTGTAGCCATACTGTCTGCCACGGCAGTTGTCGGATCACTGTTAGCCGCGGTGCTGTCTCCACGCCCTTTGATATAAAAATAGCCAAAGAGACATAGGGCAATAATAATGGATAATAAGGTTGGGGGCTGAGTATTACTGACTTTCTTTTTTCTCATTGCAGGTTTACTCTCAATTTATATCTGGTAATAACTTGACACACATGGCCGCCACTATGGGCGGCCACTGCAAACAATACCATATGCCGTTTGCTGACGTGCGACAAACGATCGTGCGGCGTTCGACAAACGATCGTGTGGCGTTCAACAAACAATCGTGCGACGTTCGACAAACGATCGTGCGACGTTCGACAAACGATCGTGCGACGTTCGACAAAAAATGTCCGGCTAGTGTCAGCCGATGGTCTTAACGATCCAATCGACGTGTTCCTTCACTGCTTTCTTAGCATCATCAGACAACACACCCGACCCCGCATTTAGCAGACCGCCGGTGAGACGACCGCCTAAATACTCCATGTTGCAGAAGCCGGCACTGATCTTGAAACGATTGAGGATGTCCTTATCCGTGATGCCATAAGCGCCCGAAGTATAGACATCTGTCGGAGCACCTGCCGTGATGCCGAACACAATCTTCTTGCCTTTCAGTGCCGTACCTGTGCTGCCGTAAGCCCAGCCGTGAGCCATCGTCTCTTCCCACCAGCGCATGACGAGAGAGGAAGCTGAATACCAGAAAAGCGGCGACTGGATGATGATGACATCTGCATCCAACAGTTTCTGCTGCTCTGCCTTCACGTTAATCTTGAAGTCAGGATAGAGCTTCTCAAGGTCGTCGACAACGAGGCCGGGAATAGCTGCTGTGAGTTCCTTGACAATCTCTTTATTGGCTACCGAGAGCTCAGGGTATGTGTGCCCTGCCACTAATAATACTTTCTTCATAGCTAACTTGTTTTATTATGGATGAAATATTCTTCGACCACAAAAATACGAAAAGATATTCAATCTAACCTTGAAATAGATATTAATTTTTTGAAAGATGATGAGGGCTTTCTGTCCTTACAATGACAGAATTTGACTAAAAAGTTGTAATTTTGCACAGCAAAAGGAAGTAAGGCTTTAACGTGTTTTATCCCATTCTCTGCGGAGAATTGGAATATATAAGTCCAGTTATGAACTTCTCTCCTTTACATTATTACGTTCATAACAAATTAAACATGAGAAACACATCAAGACGCATCACATGGACAATCTTGTCTATGTCGTTGCTTACCGTGATGGCAGGTGCAGCCATCGCCCCAGCCCTAGATATCATTAGGGCTCATTTTGCTGATCAAGATCCATTGCTTATCCAATTACTGGTCAGTATCCCCGCATTGTTTATCATTATCACCAACCTCTTTTTCCTGGAGATTAGCCGGCACCTCAAGTCAAAGGTTATCGCGCTCATCGGTCTGACCCTTTACGTTGTGGCGGGCGCCGGGTGCTATTTCGCCAACGACATCTGGGTGCTTCTATTACTCCGCATGTTGCTTGGCGTAAGTGTTGGCTTGGTCATGCCATTGTCTACCGGACTGTTGGCTTATTACTATCCTCCCGAAGAGCAGTCGAGACTCATGGGGCTGTCTGCTGCCATGAACCAGATGGGCGGAGTCGTCGCCACCCTGCTTGCCGGACTGCTTGCCACCGTTCGATGGAACTATTGTTTCCTCGTTTATCTGCTAGGCCTCCTCGCCATTATCTTGGTCGCCCTCTATCTGCCTAATGAGCACCTCGGATCAAGCAACAAGCGAGGCGTAGCTTTCCAGCCCCGACAACTGCTGAAGTTCCATCCTTCCGTCATCGGCATGTTCCTCTTGATGATGGTCTTCTTCATCTTCCCGACCAACTTTGCCATCACGGCGCACGAGCGTACCAATCTCTCTGCTGAGATGATCACGGTCATCATGGTCGGCTTCGACGTGGTAGCATTCTTCGTCGGCCTACTCTTCAGCAATGTCATGCGGTGGTTCCGCCGGGGCGTGAAATACTTTGCATCGCTCTTCTTCCTCGCTGCCTACGCTTTCTTTGCCTTGGGTCATAGTGTGCCCATGCTTCTTATGGGATGTGCACTCGGTGGCATAGCTAATGGTGTCGGTGTGCCTTACCTCAACACCATCGCCTCCATCAAAGGTGGTAAGAACTCAGCAACAACAGTAATGCCTCTACTTTCGGCAGCACTCTATCTCGGCCAGTTCGTTTCCCCAATCATCGTCACTCCATTGTCACATTCATTGTTCGGAACTGATGCCACAGGCTGCTATAAGATTGGCATGATCATCTGCCTCATCTTCCTATGGCAGACTTGGAGCACACGCCACTTCCAGAGCCTTCCGCCGGAAGAGAAATAATCGGTATACATTGCAGGGGGCGGGCTTGTGGTCCTTTTTTCCCCCTACATATATATTCAACAATAGGGCGCCCATAATGGGTGCCCATACGGTGTAGCGAACAGCCTCTCTAAATATGCGTGGAGATTACGGTGAAACCATAATGCGATATATCCATTAGGTTATCATCAACAATCAAGTTAATTACTAGCGATAATCAATAGAGTTACGCATGATAATCAATAGAGTAAATTTAGCGACCATAACCATTCTAGAGGCGACAACATTGTTTATCGGTCGACCTTCGGCATTGTGAGCCAACCGCCATAAAATTTTTCTGCTAACTCTTTGTAGTATCAAAAACAATTCCTAAATTTGTAGCATAAAACCATCAGCTATGCCAGAAATATTCAGATTTTTCGGTTTCTCCTTCTTTTCCTATAGCAAGGAGCACGAACCTATGATCAAGAAGATTTGGTTTGACAACGATTACATATACGGTGAGGATTCCAACGGAAAGACTTACAAGCAGTCGCTCTTGTGGTACCCAAAACTCCACAATGCCACGGACGAAGAACGCAACAACTATAAGTTCGGTTTCGACGGTATCCACTGGCGTAATCTGGACGAGGACATCAGCTTTGAGAGTTTCTGCTACGAAGATGCAGAGCCAACACCCCTACAGCGGTTCTTCCTCACTCACAAGGAGATCAACGTCTCCGAGTTTGCCAAGCAGATAGGCATTAATGCAACTCTGCTCCGCAACTACATCAACGGTTTCAAGAAGCCGTCCAAGGAACGTGAACAGCAGATTCTCCAGCACGTACATGCCATCGGAAAGGAATATGCCGTGGCCAACTTCTAAGAAAAAAGTATGAACTTCAACCAACTTGATTTCGCAGTATACTGTATCGGCCTTGTAGCTTCTAAGCTCAATATGAACCAGACCGATGTATATGACCGACTAAAGAAGTCGGGCATACTGGGAGGGTATATAGTCAAGGGCTACGATGCTCTTCATACCTTCAGCAGCGATTACATTGCTGATGATCTCATTGATTATATGAAGGAGAAAGGAGCGCTCGCATGATAGGATATGGAACAGAGCAATAATTTGAAATGGGTCACATCGGCACAAGCTCTTGGCGACTATAACCTTATGCTATCATTTAATGATGGGGTCAACAAAATTGTCAACTGCAAACCGTTGATAGATAAATACAAGGTTTTTACGCCTCTTCTTGACAAATCTGTCTTTGATAAGTTCTCTTTGGACGATTGGACGGTGTCATGGCTAAACGGCACAATTGACATCTCACCAGAATATCTCTATGAGGAGGGAAAAGCGGTATAGAGAATGTTTGAAGAATCTTTAAAGGAATATAAGCTGAATAGTTACGCAGTATCAAAACAATTCCTAAATTTAAATAATTTAGGCTGCATTCGGAAATAAAAAAGAACAAGTTCTTTTGTTATTTCACTCATTTGCACTAAATTTGTAGAAAAACACACCGAATATGGATTGGTTCGAAGACTTACCCCAATATTGTCCCCCACCCGATGCTACTCCAAGCATTGGAACGTATTATAGGATAGCCGAGGGTGATCCTACCACGTCATCAGATTTCGTCTCACAAAGAAAGCTGCAGCCTAACAAGGTGTTCAAAGGACAAGGTGTTGACGAATGTATTGCTCGCGCAGTCTCACTCTTCCAAAACATTGATGATGCGAAAAAGCGACAAAAGCTTCCGAAGTTCCGGCCTTCTGTTATTGCCTGCGTTACATTAGAACCTAAGGATGGCATGATCAAAAAGACTTTCCGCGACTCACATTACTCCTGGTGGCGGAGCAAGCTATTCAATGTTGAACAAGCTAAAGTTGTAGATAGATGAAAATAGAATTAAAACTTGATAAGATATTAGACTTCTATGACGTGCCACAGCTATTCTTGGCACGTGATAAGTTTGATGCACTGTATATCTGCCTGCTCTACGAAGATTCACCTGTATGCAAATACTCGGCCATTAAGATATCCGGCAAACGAATCAACGATTTCCTTTCCGGTAAGATTGATCTTCGCACCATATTTGAACATCCTGAGAATTCCGGAGAGTTCTATGATGTAGTCTTTGATGAAGATGCTTATCAAGCCACCGCATTGAAGTTTGACAATCTACCAGAAGACAAATTGCCTGAAAAAGGCTACACCTTAGACGCTGACTCACACGAGACCATGACTGTAAACCTTCCCGTCAAAGATCATGGGTTGTTCACGGAACTGATCCACAAGTTTGGCTGGGCATGTATGTAACAATTTATGAAGAACAAGGTAAAATAATCTAAGCATTATGCACAGTACACTATACACTGTATCTCCGTTTCCCGTACCAGAGAAATATCAATTTAGTGACGGAGACATCAAATGGGAAGACAGACCTCTGATTGACGATTATTCTCTTCTCAAAGGTGACAAGGAAGCTGAAAGGTTGAATGAACTGAGTCAACTTCTTCCCGACGCTCTCTTCTCCCCTGAAGACAACAGGGTCTTCACCTATAAAGGAGGATGGGAGCAATGGAAGAAAGAACATGATGAGAAGATCTCCAAGATCACTGATGAGATAAGAAACGACCAAACTCTCTATGAGGATTACATGAAGTTCCTCTTAGATGAGATCATCGGGGGGCAACATAGCTCACTATTCTGCATCTATCCCAACACCCACATCTCAACTCTCAATAACCTCATTTATTTCTGTGGCATAATGATGGAGCCCGGGGAGAAGCTATATGTAAACAAGGTATTTGACTTTCACTTCTAAAAGATTATGTTAGGAAAAATAGAATCAAGAGAACAACTCATATCGGAGATAGCTGACGCCTTACAACAGAATTTTGAATATGGCGATGCATGGTTTTACGTCAGCCCAGCTAAAAATGAAGTAGGACTCTATATGGACGGTTCCATGAGTGACCCTGTCTATCCTGATGACGAAGAAGAGATTGTCAAGATAGAGCCATTGGATTCGCACGAGTCCTTCGGATGCATGGAGGACTTTGCCGACCAGGTCGAGGATGAGCGCATCCAGAGGATCCTGCTCCGGGCTCTGCAGCGCCGTCATCCCTTCTCCAACTTCCGCTATGCCGTTGATGATGTCAATCTGTTGCAAGATTGGTATGCCTTCAAAAATGAGTGGTATAAACAGAAAGCTGAGGAATGGATGCATTACAATGATGTAGACTTCAAGGACGGTCACATCACTGCCAAGCACACCGTAACGTTCTTGCTCGAAGATGAAGATATTGAGGAGGATGATAATGATGACGATGTATAATTAGAAGCCTCGGTTCAACCAGTAAGACAATAATATTTATAATGGGACAATATTTAGCAATTGGCATATACACTAAGATACGAGCGAGCAAGAACGAAGCTGCATCTCGATACAACAGCATTGATGAATGTAAAGAGGCAATAATCAAGGAGTTTACGTTAAACGACGAAGTCTATGATTTCAAGGAGGATGAGAATAGCATCGAGTTCTCCATCAAACCTCAAGTCATGGAAAGAGATTTAGCTAAACTGATGCAACAGTTTTACGCACTTCGTTATTCTACAATCGAAAAGTACGATAGCCGGGAAGCTCTTAAAGCCGTAATGGCATGCAAAGACAAGAATGACATTCTGCAACTACTAAATGAAAAGACATTTCAGTGTTTTCAGAAGGGCTACCCGTATTACATCAGCGTTAAGGCAACCAAGGGCTGGACAAGAAGTATGGAGGTCTCCGTTTCATCTATCATATTAAGCATAGACGGTAAAATTATAATGGAGTGTTACAATGACCTGTTTCATTTCTTTACAAGGTTGATACGCGAAAGACTCAGCAACATACCTCTTTCTAATGCTCTAAACGTATATATAGACGGTTAATAATACCATGGAACAAACCAATAGTGCTCGACTGGATGAACTGGATGAAGATTCGACCATATCCAACATTTTAATAATACATAATAATATTAAATATGATGTTACCTACAAGAGCGGAAATGCTTATGCATTTCTATAAAACCGTAGTGGGAGAAGACAATCCTTTCATATCTTCTGAAGAAAGACAGGCTATAATTGCTAAGCAGAAAGAACTTGATCTTACTATTGAGGAAATGAGTTATGAGGATTGGAATTATATTCTATCCGCAATTAAAGACGTAGGGACAAGATCTGCCAATATCTCTGTTCTCAAATCTATGTTCTTCAGATAATTTTAAAAAGGTCTCACAAAAGCAAATCGACAATGATAAATTCTAACGCTTCGTAATGTCTAACAGACTGGCAACTACATCGCCAGCCGGAAACATTCGAAGCAATGAGTAGAAGCAGAAAGAAAGTAGCAGGCGGTACCTGGTGTTGCTGCAAATCACAGAAGAAAGGCAAGCGTCTTTGTAACCGCAAATTCCGCCGAAGAGAACACCAATTGATGGCTATGGGTGAATATACAAGGCTACCCTACAACATCAATGAGGCTTTGGGTAAATGGGAACTTGGTGGTGACGGTAAACATGCATGGTTCTTTTCCTCAAGTGACTATGCACGAGGAAAAGAATGGTACAAGTACTATCTAACCTGCCTGCGGAAATGATCCCTACCCTACGAAGAGCAAGGTGGGCTGTAATACTTGCGATTACAGCCCACCTTTTATCTATTCGCCAACCTTCTCTAATGTGAAGGCGTAGCTATGCATATTATTTCACCTCTTCGAATGTATATTTGTTCATTATCAGTGGGTTGCGCGATTTCTGTCGCAATAATGTAGTTAATTATTGTAAAGAACGGTAGATAACGATAGACAAACATAACCATTTTGGAGGCGACAACATTGTTTAACGGTCGAACATAAAAACGGGAAAACATTTGCAGACTCTAAAAATATTGCCTATCTTTGTGGCAAAGTAGAAAGATATGGTATTTAAATATCAGAGACAGATCGATTCGCTTCTATCCGAAGTTTGAGATTGCCACCCCTGCATGCTCCTAATGGTATGGCTGCTTATAGGTATGTATTCTCAGAAGACAACCAGAATAATCATAGGCCTGTCTGCATACAGAACCCTGGACGCAAACTTCCCGACAACGAGAAGTTCTCCGGTTATGCTCTCTCATGCTTCGACAGCCAATCAAAGGCTGAGCAACGATATAAAGCTTTGTGTAAGTCTTTTAAAAGAACTCCAAAAGCAATTGGAGACTCACTTAGTAGTGGAAAGTTAAACAACGAAGATGGCTTGGTAACGACTCCTGACAAGAACTCTGGACATTTTGATTTATATGAATCAGATTCCTGCGATCTTTCTAAGACCTTTAAAATAATTGAAATACTATGGAGAAATTAACTGGTTATCATATACCATTCAATATTAAGGCATTGAAGTTGCGGGCGAATCTCATTGAGCAAGACGGACCACTGCTATCCTTGTATTATAATGACAAAGGTGACTATTACCTATTCTATTGGTTGGACTGCGATGATATCTCCAACAGATGGATGATTGTAAGAGTCTCCCTTAACACCCTTTACCAATACATTAACAAGGAGATAACACTCTTGCAGGTAATCAAAGACTCATCCGACAGTTTTGTATGGGTCACAGATTTGGACGGCAAGGGAGAACAGATCAATACGCTGGCAGTACCATTTGCCAACTTGCCCCAAGACTACCTGCCTGATACCGACTCCTACTTCGAGTTTGATCATCAGCAGGAACTGCTCAAGGATGTTGGCACCGACAAGATTGAGGTTGACGTTCCCAGGAAGGACAAATCCTTCTTTGCTGCATTGATGTCAAAGATGGGATGGAGACTGTCACCCGATGCCGTCCACAACCTTATAGACAGAGTAGCGCTGTAGTATTAACACATAGACAATGGCATTATGGAGATCAAGAAAATCTGGTTTGACAACGATTACATATATGGTGAGGATTCCAACGGAAAAACTTATAAGCAGTCGCTCCTTTGGTACCCCAAACTCCACAATGCCACGGATGAAGAACGCAACAACTATAAGTTCGGCTTCGATGGTATCCACTGGCGTAATCTGGACGAGGACATTAGCTTTGAGAGTTTCTGCTACGGAGATGCAGAGCCAACACCTGATTCCTTCTATTATGCCAGACACAAGCAGATATAGGGAAGATAGTATAAGGAACACTTCAGCTTGGCAAAATGAAAATCAGAAAAACATTCATATTGTGTGGTATCTCCATTCTTACAGGAGTCTTATGGGGATGTCAGAGAGACGATAGCCCATTGCCATATGATCCGTCAAAAGAGACCCACTTGGTAGAAAATAACCCCACTGTAGCCGACGATCACGCAGGAATATACGATGGAGTGGTCTGTATCGCTACCTCCGACTCCATAACCGACACGCTCTCTGCCTGCCACGTAACATTCGGCGATCATAACGACATGCACGTATACACATACATACCTGTCAATGCTTTGGCAAAGCTTGTTTCTTCAGAAGATGATATTAAATCGTTTACCAGCAGTAAAGAATCATTTCCTCTCAAACTGAGATATTTCATGGAGAAATGGAAAGGATGGGAAGATAATATCCTCTACACTTACGAAATAGAAGATTGGGACGGAAGTAAGGAGATTCGTATTCCACCACATGTCTACAATGTTACTTTCCAAATAAGGCCAAAGAAATCATACGACCCAAGATTCTCTGAGTATGAATACATATCCAATGCCATGCCGACAAAGGGATTTTCACTGAAATACATAAGCATTACGCGAGACGGAAAAGAAATACCCATGTTGGATAACAAGGAGTTGGTGGTGTTAAGCGACTGGCTATAGTAAACAAATCCTTCTTAATAACCTGAGTTCGGGATAAGAAAAGAGGCTTAAAAAATTGGTAATCTCACATAATTTTATTATCTTTGTAGTTGTAAATCAAATAGTTACAAAGAATTAAGCAATAAGAATTATGGAGATTACCAAGGACAAAATTACAGATATTTTCTGTATTATTGATGATT
>Ga0256404_1012335_pt1 | contig 11134 bp, 8 predicted proteins | sample RumenRJG_01DNA_FD_185990 | JGI IMG/M metagenome (GOLD analysis project Ga0256404, IMG submission 185990) | Bovine rumen microbial communities from Lethbridge, Alberta, Canada - RJG_01 | ecosystem: Host-associated > Mammals > Digestive system > Stomach > Rumen | place: Canada: Alberta | collected...
CATGGACCGGAGAATATCTTGATATTGCCAGCGTCAATCAGTTTTTTAAGGCAAGTGCCAGAAAGGCAGGTATCACACGTCGTGTATCTTCTCATGCCTGCCGTCATAGTTTCGCAAGTCATTTGTTCGAGAACGGTGTCGACATCAAATATATCCAATCTCTTCTTGGACACGTAGACCCTCGTTCTACAGATGTATATCTGCATGTGAGCAATAAAACGCTTCTCGGCATCCGCAGTCCTTTTGATGATCCGAAGGGCGGTGAATCATGAGCGCTGATTGTACAATTCAGGATGTATTCAACCGCTTTTATCCTGCGTACACGAAAACCCATGAACTCTCTGCGGCTCAGCGAAAAGCAGCTTATCACATCAGGAACTGCAAAACCGGTGCATTCGGTATCAATATCAGTGTCTGCGAAGACTGCGGCTGCATTTCGGTCCACTACAATTCCTGCCGTGACCGATGCTGTCCCATGTGCCAGGAGTTTCCAAAGGAAAAGTGGGTGGACGCCCGCCGGGAAGATGTACTGGATGCGCCATACTTCCACGTAGTCTTCACTGTCCCGGAAGAATTAAATCCTGTCATCTACAGCAACCAGAAGCTTCTGTATAATGCCCTGTATCACGCATCTTCTGATACACTGCGGGAACTGGCTTCCGACAGCAAATATCTCGGTGCTGACATCGGATATATCTGCATTCTCCATACCTGGGGGAGTGAGATGAACTTCCATCCCCACATCCATGCCGTTGTGCTTGGCGGCGGTCTTGACTCCAAAAACCATTGGAAAGACAACGGAGAAGAGTTCTTTCTTCCTATCAGGGTCATTTCGCGCCTTTTCCGTGGCAAGTATCTTGCGGAGCTGAAACACCTTTGGGAAGATGGAAAACTTGAATTCCACGGCAGCGCGGAGTTCTTTAAAAACCACTATGCGTTCAAAGAACTGCTGGACTCCTGTTACAGCAAAGAATGGATTCCTTACTGCAAGAAACCGTTTGATGGCGCGGAGTCCGTTATCAAATATCTCGGGAAGTATACCCATCGGATCGCAATCAGCAACTACCGTATTAAAAGCATGACGGACAGCACGGTTACCCAGTTCAGTTCCATACTGCTCCTTTATAGCCTTTACTCGTTGCCATAGTTACTCCTTTCTCCGGATACAGACTGCAATCGATCCTGCCGGGGAGATGATCGGAGCTGCTTTCCTACAGCGGGATCTCGCAGAAGGCCGCTTTTTACCTGCTGATTCAGCAGCGCCAGACAGGAAGTGCCGTGATACCGATCCCGACAACATCCTTCTCATTGTTCTTCGCCAGATTGACTGCCTCCAGGAAGTGCGATCTGACCTTAGAAAAACTCTCTCCGTATTCCCCCATTTCCTCTTCTGTGGTGAACACAGGGAAGAAGAATTCGCTGCCTTTCTGCAGGATGTCCGGCACCAGGCAGACATTGTCATGCACAGTGATCTCCTGCCCGACGGTTGAGTTCAGATCACCCTTTTCCTGTGCCTCCATCACCATCTTTTCGATCCGATCATAATCGTCGTCGCTCATGATCGCGTTACAGGGCACCCTCACCGGGCTGTCTCTGAGAATTCTGGCCAGCTTTATCAGATTGAGCTGTGTACGATTCCTGCAGCAGATCTCAACAGCTCTTTTCAGGAAGGAACCATCTTCCAAAAGTTCTGCCGTGATCTGATCGTCCGGGACAGAGTATTCCACGCCTCCGTCCGCTTTAAAAATCATCTCGATCAGATCCTTCCCCAGCATGAAGGATCTTCCCCACGGGTTAATGCTGAATCCTTCTGCTGCAGACTCCAGACAAAACTTCATGGCGCGGTCGATAAAGAAGGAAAGCACCTGGCTCGGCTCACCCTTTTCAAATTCAGCCTGCGATGTAAAGGCCGCGTTCCAAAGCTTCCCATCCTCCATCTGGACAGCACGAAATGCAAACCTGCTTTCATCTTCCCCATCAACAAGGACCGGAAAAATGAAATGGCCATCCGCATGCATCCGATGTCGGATCACTTCAAGAACCTGCTTCAGATTCTCCTCGCTGGTATCAGCATGGTATCTTTTGATCGCATCCTCGATCAGTTCATTGCCGTCAAGAAACATATCATGGGATTCCGGAACAGCAGCTTTATGCTCTTCAAAGCGGTCCGGTATCATTTCGTCTGACAATGCTCTATTCATTTTTCTGTCCTCCTCTCTCTTGATGGTTTAAGTATATCCGGAAGACAAAAGTGTATGGTCGCCTCACGGGCGACATGTTACACAGGCTTATATGTCCAGCCATGATCATCATGGTAGATCATCAGCTTCGTCATGCCGCCGTCGATGCAGATGTTCTCGCCGGTAATGAATCCGGCTTTATCAGAGCAAAGGAACAACACCATGCCGGCAATGTCCATCGGATTTCCGACGCGACCGGCGGGCTGCTGCAGAGCATCCGGTCCTTCATACACCCGATAAGAAGTATCGATCCAGCCCGGGGAAATGGAATTCACCCGTACCTTTCCGGCAAAGCTCGCTGCCAATGCGTGAGTCAGCGCAGCGATCCCGCCCTTTGCCGCCGTATAGCTCTCAGTCTGCGGCTGGCTCATCCGGTCACGGGAAGATGAAATGTTGATAATGCAGGCATCGTTTCGGAAATACGGTGCAAACAGCTTTGACAGATAGAACGGTGCCGTCACACCGACAGACAGTGCATACTGGAATTCCTCATAACTGCATTCACTGATCCCCTTCATCAGAGGCAGTGCATTATTGATGAGATAATCAATGCCCCCGGACTCTCTGATCACCATCTCCGCGAAAGCTTCCAGCACTGCTTTGTCAGAGAGATCCCCGACATAATGATCGCCTGGCGCCTTATCGATCACATAAACTTTTACGCCTTGTTTCCGAAATTCTTCCGCGATGCATTTGCCAATGCCATTCGCGCCGCCGGTCACAACAGCAACCTTCTGCCCGCCAGAAGGAATCCCGATGTTCTTCTTCGGGACTGTCAGCTTCATATAGAGACCGTTTTCATCTTTTTCCGGCTCCGCAGGAATCGTTTCACACATGCCGCCTGCCGCCAGAGCTGCCGTCACGGCCAGACAGACAGCATCCAGCAGATCGTCCGGATTGCATTTGAGTTCTTTTGCCCTCTTCCACAAGCCGGAAAAATCCTCCCGGGGAAGATACTTTTTCAGAATGCCCGCTCTTTCCGTAAATCCCGGATACCCTTTCTTCCAAGTCATGACGGCCGAACCGCGCAGTCTGGCAAAGTCGACTTCCGGATGGCTTTCCAGAATCCGGTTTTTATACTCCGGATGACCGTTTAAAAACTCATCCAGCTCCCGGATCTTCGGAATGATGTTGATGGTCTGTTTCGAAAGACTCTTTCCGAGTGCCTTGATATTCGCCTGCTTCTGCTCCTCTTCCGTCGCAGCATACACCGCCTGCCGGCACGGAATCGGGAATATGGTAGATGACCGTGGACCCAGTTCCTTTCTGGCAAGATCATCCGGTCGCAACTGTTCCGCACTGCTCCTGAGGCCTATCGCCATATCGATCAGAAAGGCATCAAATACAGGGTACCGTTTTATAATCGTCTCCATAGATTCATGGCGCTCTGTATAAAGCTTTCCATGATCAAGAATGCATGTGATCCAGCCGCCCTTACAGCCATCCGCACCGATATAGATACCATCAAATATGCTCATTATGATTCTTTCCTTTGCTTTTGGGGACAGTGAATACGGTCCTTACTGATAGACTCCCGCAGAATACATAACAGTTACTAGTCATCTCCTCGTTATTCCGTCCAGGACATTTCGGAAACATTCATTCAGTGCTGTAAAATCACGTTTATGGTCGTCTGCCGCGGCATCGGATATTTCTTTCTGCCGCCGGCATTCCTCTCTGATGAAGTCTATAATCACCGGCATCTGTGGATTCAGATCTTTTTCCTCTGTTACAGCCTTTCTGGACAGGAGATTCCAGATTTCCGAAAGCTGCGTTTCTTTCAGATCTTCCTCTGCTCCGTCAAAGAGCGCCAATAGCTTCTCGAATTCCATGGGCGGCGCATCATGATACCGTTCGATCCATCGGCAGCACAGAAGAGGCCGGAGCGCGTAAAAATACTTTTTGTAACGGATCCTGTTTCCAGTCAGATAACTCTGTAGGGTGTTGTTGGCGGTTCCGTAGTAGTGACACAGCGCCGACTTTTCGGAAAAGTACTGCATCGCAGTATAACGGATCTGCTTCCATTCCGGCGCTTCCCGATAAATGATTGGGGAGTTCGCCCATTCCATGATGTTCGGATTTTCCTTGGCAAAGGCAAGAACACAAACACTGCTCTTTTTCTTACTTCAGTAACCCAATTGCCTTCAAAGATTCCTGCTCTGCTTTACAGTTATGCTCCAGCATAAACCTGAATATGTATTCGTATTCTTTCAAGGTTGGTGCCTTCATGGCTTTCCGATCCGCCTCCGACAAGGGGCGGTACAATCCGGCATCGTAAAACCTTTTGAGTGTTTCCACGTCCATTTCCATTGGTCGGAACGGAATCCCAGTCCTGGCTTTCAGGCTTTCCAGGATGGCAAAGCCATAAACGTCCAGATCTCCTTTATGATAATAGGCTTTGTCCGGATTCTGCGCATAGATCATTTGCAGCAGTTTTTCCTTTGACCGGTTGTGGAATCCTCCAAGATAAATGTACAGATCCCTGCTGTCCATGCAGTCATGAAAGGTCGTAAGATTTTCGACTGTAACTATCCTGGAAGCAATGACTGTGATCTTTATAATATCCTCAAGTGCTTTCTCAGGGATAGCGATCCCTCCTGTAAATTCCTGAAGGTGGATCCGGGAACTTCCGGAAATGATAAGAGCGTTTCCTTTCAAAAGGACATATGTCGGATTTTCGTACAGATTATAGACTTCCAGAATGCGGTCTTTTTCTACGGATGCTTCCGTGTAATCATAGAGAATCGACTGAGTAATGCTCTTATATTCCTTCTGAAATACCTTTGAATCCTTAAACAAAGCGTTTGAAAAATTCCGGATGTAGGTCTCCTCCTGCAGGGTCAGGATCGACTTCAAGGTCCTCAAAACCTCCTTCAGCCTTTCGGCATCATACGCAATCCCATAAGGCAGCTTCTTTCCTTCCCGGATCCTGGTTTCAAAGTCCGAAATCAGATGATCCAGGATTTCCGTCCCGCTGTCCTTGAACTTCTCCAGCACAGCTTGCAGATCACCGTACTTTTCGCGCAATGGCTGCCGTTTTGCAAATGTATAAGCATGTGCAGCCTGATCAGTCCGGAACCGGATCTTTTTATATGCGCCGCGTTCCGTGGGCTCCCCTGCAATCAGTTTCTTCTGTTTCAGCGCTCCGATTGCCGCGTTGATCTCCTGATATGCCGTGTGATTATAGGCATTCGTGTATTCCGGAAATACATCCTCAACAGAAAGCGTGATCGCCCGGACCTCATCCGGCTCCTTTTTATAGGCACCACGCCGCTCATAAGTATCCAGCAAACGGTTGACTATTTCTGCTTCATAATTCTTCATGCATCCTCCCGACTGCCTTCGATTCCGAGCCAGTCATCGCGCCGATTCATCTACCCCTTCAAAAGAAGCGATTGCGTTCCGCGCCCCCTGTTTAATGATAGAGTATGTCACGTCACAATAGGGATAGATCGACGTGCATTTTTCCGGAGTCGCGATCAGAATTAGCTGAAGTTTCAGCTGGCGGAACATTTCCATCATCGGTTTGATCCGGTCACTGGTCATATTATTAAAAGCCTCATCCAAAAGCACTAGCTGGATACAGTTGTCGCTCTGCTGGTAGATCTGCAGAAGGGAAGCGCAGATGGCAACATAGAACGGCGCCTGGTTTTCCCCTCCGCTGCCGTCTCCACTGACTTTGGAGAGCAGCGCGGCTTTCCCCGTAACAGCGTTTTTCACGAGAATGTCATAATACAGATAGGTCCGATAATCCGCGTATGCAGACAGCTCATGCCCCGTCATTTTTGCACCGGACAGATTCTGCTGGGAACGCTGTTCCACCTCCACCATGATCCTTTGCATGAATTCCTCGATCTGGCTTTCAAAGACCTCTGCCGCCTGTCCTTCCGACAGGGAAAAAAGGTCCGGCTCTTCCCGGATCTGCCGGTTCTCCTTATCCATAATGAGATTGTAAAAGATCTGAAGCTCTTTTTCTCTGCTCCCTTCGATGACGAACTCATAGCTCTCTTCGCCATACTTCAGGTTTCCCATGACGCGGTTCAGCTCACGGAAAAGTCTTTTTGCTCTTTCAATGTCATCCTTCATCCGGAAAAGCACTTCCTTACGGAAACGCTCCTTACAGCGCGCCTGTGCAAGGCGGAGATTCTCCTGATGCTTTTCAATCTCGATCCTAATCAGTGACCGGTACGCACTCTGATACTGCTCCATGCCCTCCAGACCAGTCCTGTAATCCAAACTGTAAGCCGCATTGTAATTTCGCTGCAGAGGAATCAGCTCCCCGGTGATAAAGTTATTCAGTTCATTAATCTTTCTCTGCAGTGTTCCCTGGCTCTGGCTGATTGCGATGATCTCCGCCGGCGTCTGCCTGCGGGTCAGATCCGCATACTCTTTTTCCATTTCCGGAAGATATCTGGCATGGCTTTCCTGATAAGCATGGTATGTCTCTTCGCATTTCCGGATCTCTCCGAGAAGCACGCACATCTTGCGGCAGATTTCTTCCAGCCGTCTGTTTATGCTTTCTTTTTCTGTGTTCTTTTCCAGCAATGCCGCATCAACCCTGTCAAAGGCATCTTTACATTCCGCCTCGCGGTTGATCATTCCCTGCAGCAGTGGATTTCGTTCCATTTCCTTGATTCTGGAATCCAGCACGGAAATCTCGGAAAAGACGGTTTCCGCATTGTTCCTGGCAAGATGCTGCGTCAACAGAACTGTAAAGGCGCTTCCTGCCATAAACGTCCGGTATCTGCCATCCAATTCCATCAGAACAGTTCGTCCGGATTCACACCTTGATTTTTCCGCCTGTTTGTCCTTCAGCTCATCCACCGCCTGCCCCAGGCGTTTTTTAATAGCATCCTGGCCAATATACAGGGTCTGCTTCCTCATTTTCTGAAGAACATATCCCTGGTAACGGAGCCGGTCCTTCGTCACGCTCTTAGGATATTTTTCCAAATCATCCGCACTGCTGCAGCAGACCACGTCTCCAAGGCGGAAGTCAACATAAGCCCTTGCATAAGGATTTTCCGTCCCGACAGTCCCGGAGAGTTTTAAGATATCTGCGAGACCACCGTCCTGTCGTTTTTCCTGTCGCCTCATCAGTGACACGGTGTCGATCAGGCCAATCCCCTTCACCTTGTCTCCCAGCGACATGAATACCTGCTTTGCCAGCCAGTACTGCTCCGGAGGGACAATTACATGGAACCGCTGGGTGTTCAGATAGCTCTCCACTGCGTCCTGCCATTCCGGCCGGTTCATATAAAGAAGCTCGCACAAAAGGGCTGCCTTGTCCCGGATCCCCCGCTCTGCAAACATATCATTGATTGCCCCCAGGACGATTCCACATTCCTCCGGGTAAACCATTCTTCCGTTCTGCAGCTGCCTGATCTCATCAGAAAGATAACGGCACTCCTGTTCCAACCGCCGGATGGAAACGCTGAGCGTTCCGAGCTGATCGCTCAGCGTTTCCGAATGGTTTCCCATTTCTTTCTGAATGGCAGTGATCTTTTCCGTATAATCCGTGTTCTCCGGTAATGGAAGGGCAACGCCCTCCGGATCCAGGATTCCCTGCACAAAAAGATCCTGCACAAGTTTTTTGAACTCAGACACAATGTGGTCATATTCGGAGGCCTGCCTTTTCAGATCATCATATCTCCGCTTCTGATCCTCCAGTTCCCTGCGCAGGCTTTCCATTTTCTGATGGTTTTCATCGCTCCCCAACCGGGCCTTGGCATCCGTCCACCGCTGCAATGCCTCTTCGTGTTCTGCCTGGATCTCGCAGATTTTTGTTTCCAGCGCCTTACGTTTCAACTCCTCCCCGGCCTTACTGTCCGCAAGTTCCTTACGTTTTTCAAGCCTGGCCTGAAGCTGCACATAGGAAAGCAGAACCTCGTATGTCTTTGCCCGGGAGTCGTACTCCAGGGCCTTTTCCAATTGTTCGTTGATCCTGGCAAGGGATTCCGCCCGGATCCTGGACTCTTCCAGAACCTCCTGCAAATTCTGAAGCTCCTGCATATCTCTGTAAAGACCTTCTATGTTTACCTCGGGCTCCGGGAGAATGTAAGTATAGATGAATTTCCGGATATCCAGAATATCTTCCAGGCTGGTCCCCATATGGAAGACTTTGTTGAATTTCTTTCCGACATTGGATTCCGAATCGCCGATGCCAAGCTGCCTGCAGATCCTTCTGCGCGCATCCGCCTGGGAAGCAGCCCGGTCCAGGCCGCGGTTCTCCAGCCGGAATTCCTCCCGCTTTGAGGGCCGGCGTCCCGCCTTGTCTTCAACAAAAAACGGAAGATCGTCCAGGGTATATCCCGGCTTCGAAATGTACCAGTCCTGGGAAACATGTCTCAGTTCCTGATACGGGCTTTCCGACTCTACACGGGCTGTGATCGTAAACCGTTTCTGTACTGCCTCATCCAGAAACTCGATCCCGATATAGGAAACCGTATGTCCCTTCCTCAGATATTCGTCATCGGAGCGCTGTTTCTGATGCACCGATCCCTGCAGCGTCCTCCCGCTCTTTTTATTGCCGGCAGTATTAAAGTCTTTATTGGTCGTCAAGCAATACCGGATGGCGTCCATGATGGTCGTCTTTCCGACCGCATTGACCCCGATCATATACGAGATCGTCTTGAATTCTACGATATCGTCGATGAAATTATGCCAGTTGATCAGGCGTACCCGTGTCATTCGGATCATTCTTCATCCTCCGATGAGTTATTATACTGCTCCAGGGACTCCCGGATCCCGTCGTACTTCTGACTGATCGCGTTGTCCGGCAGCGCAAGCATGACTGATGGATAGATCTGTATTTTTGCTTCCTTTGTTTCGGGTTTTCCCACAAATGCCGCCAGATTGAATCTCCGGATATTCACAAGTGACTCTTCCAGAAGCTTCTGATCAAATTTTCTCGGGAGGTTCAGTTTTTCATACTCCTCTGCGATCTCCGCCACGGATACCAGGACCCGGTCCGCATTCGTTGACAGGCTTTCCCGCTTTTCCATATACAGGAGCCGGAGGATCAGAAGCATGATACTCTCATATTTACGGAGAGATACGCGCCCAAGGCCGTGGATATTCACCAGCTGGATGACACGGAGGCTGCGGTTGATGATCAGGGTATAGCCGATCGGCGCGAATATCTCCTGAAACGCGGCCTCATGGTTCAGCACATAATAATAGCGTTCCCGCATGGAATCTTCCGTTCCGACAAGAAAACAGTTGTTCAAAAGGTAATTCGCTATTTCTTCTCTTGTGTCCATTCCCATGTCATTTCCTCTCAATCACAAAATCCCGGAACCGCACTCCGCCGACAGTCACATAAGAATTCCTGAGCCTGACGTTATAGGTGCGTTCAGGGGACGTGGAATATGTATAGAGGCCGATCACTTTTATGATCGCAGACGGATCCTGCTTCATAACCAGAGCTGCGGTAGCATTCGGCCGGCCCTTCAGGATCTCCTCCGCGTACCGGTTCACATTGTCTGAAGTCAGGGCATTTCTTGCGTATTCCATCAGCACGCGGTTCTGGGCGCCGATAAACTCCGGATCCAGCTCCTCCGCATCCTCCATCTCCGTAATCGGCGTCGGCTTTCTCCGCTTCACCGGTGCAGCCAGGGAACTGAAATCAAAATAACTTTGTCCAAATACCTGGAACACATCCCGGACCACCGTATCATCCCAGGCTCCGAGATCATCCCTGTCCTGTATGTCTGCTGTATAGTATTTTAGCAGACCGGCAATCCTGCTCTTCGTCGTGCCATCGGATAGAAGAAGAAACTGCGCCCGCTGAACAGCTCTCGTCCTGTAAAGGATATGATGTTCATCAATTACCCGCATCATATCCTCCATTTCTTCCAGTGCGTCCTTCATGGAACGGAGCAGACGCTGTATTTCCAGTCTGGACTCTGCTTCTCCAGTATGTTCAGTCTCTGCATAATCCCTGACCAACACATCAAAAAACTGTTCTTCGCAATAATCCAGTTTTTCATGCAGCCCGGTCCTGTAATAAAACAAGTTGTCATTTGTCTTGAACCGTTGATACGCTCCGACCACGATCCGCTCTTCATATTTTTCAAAAAAAGTCAGGATCTCTTCCGGAGTTTTTCCAGTCGTCAGTTCATCGATATGTCCCTCGATCGACGCATCGAGCTGATGCAGCGACAAATTCAGATCATTCAGGTCTTCTTCCGCCTCTTTCAGACAATTCTCATAGGGATTCTCAATATCATCGATTCGGGAAAACATGGAATAGATTTTGAACAGTTTGCCCTTATATGTGATGATTTTTGGATCCACCACCTCCGCAAATGCCTTGAGGATCGGAATCGTATGATGATTCAAGGCAATCCTGCAGTCTTCTTCATACTCTCCTTCCCGTTCGCTCAGCCAGCCGGCCAAACGCAGTTTTCTCAAAAAGAAAGCTGCAAGAGCTCTGAAGTCATTACCGGCAGGGACATCCCCGTCTTCTCCCTCTGTGATCATAATTTCTTCATTGTAACCGGTCAGATAATCTTCCACCGTATCAATCATTTCTGTCTTACTGACGGCGTAAACCGGTTTTCTGCGGCAGGTATCCCATAACAAACTCAGGATGTCCATATAGCGCCGCTTGTCATTCCAGGTCAATGGCTTAAACAGCTCTTCACTGACGATCTCAAATAAATTCATCCTGGCTTCACTCCTGCCTGCATGATTAAATACTATCTTTTTGTATAAGATTTAATCACAGTATACTTCGCACAAAGTTGAAAAATGGCCTTCCAAACAGGATGGCGTAAAGGAGTTGACAGTTGAAAGTGGAGAGACTTTCCCCAGGGACAGGTCAATCGAAAGGATCTTATCGAATGGTGCCCTTATACTACTCCGTTTTCTTCTGCCGGTCAATTGTTCTTCTG
>Ga0256404_1012337_pt1 | contig 11133 bp, 10 predicted proteins | sample RumenRJG_01DNA_FD_185990 | JGI IMG/M metagenome (GOLD analysis project Ga0256404, IMG submission 185990) | Bovine rumen microbial communities from Lethbridge, Alberta, Canada - RJG_01 | ecosystem: Host-associated > Mammals > Digestive system > Stomach > Rumen | place: Canada: Alberta | collected...
ATGAATTTTCATGCACAAAGTCCGATGTCTTTTCTTTCGCGCATGAAAGGGTTCATCGCTCCGCGCCTGTACGCACGTGCGAAAGAAATCGTGGAAAAAGAAGGATTCAAATGGGAGACCTGTTTTGATGATCTCGAAACGTTCGACCGTTTTCTGACGTTGTATGCGACGAAGTTTTATGACGCCAAGCGGTTTGCGGAATATCGCGATACGCTCGGGCAGGCATTGAAAGATCGTTATTATGGAAAAGTGGCAACATTTGACATCGGCTATAGCTGCCGCGTCGAGTCGGCGCTCACGTATAATTATGGGTTCGACATCACGCCATACTACATTCATATGAATAACGACCAGGCTTTGTTCCGTGGACAGAAGAACCATCTGGATGTCCATACGTTCTATGGATATTCTCCTGGCGTGACGGGAATTCTGCGCGAACTTCTGATTTCTGAATTGGCACCGTCTTGTACAGGACTTTCGATTGAGAAGGGGCGTATTGTTCCGCAGTATCGAGAATACCATGAAAATCCCTATCGGGATCATATCGTTGGAACGATTCAGGAAAATGCAGTCGATTTCGTCCGCGATATGTGCGAAATCTTTGGCGAGGATCTTCCGTACCTCTATTATCAGCGAGCAGATGCCGGTCTTGTTCAGGAGTATCTGGAGTTTTATGCCAAGCGTGAGGATTATGAGATGTTCCGTGGGATTCGCTTCGAGGATGATTTCGGGCGAGGCAAGACATTCGAGCTCGTGGATTTCTGGAAGCGGCAGATGGATGAAGTTCTCCCGCGGATGACAGGAAAGGAACAGAATGCAATGATGATGTCCGAGCAAATGCTTGAGCGGTTGAAGAATCCGAATTATTCCTTTGCACTTGGAGAAGACATCTACGCACGCTTTCGCTTTCCGTGGGAGGTCGTGCCATCTGGCAGCCGTGTCGTCATTTATGGTGGCGGTGTCGTTGGGAAGATGTTTCTGCGGCAAGTGGCGCGAAGCTCGTACTGTTTCCTCAAGGCCATCTGCGATCGGAATCCGGTGGGGACGGGCATCCAGGAACTGCCCGTCATCACTTTGGCAGAGCTCGCGGGGATGCCATCCGACAGCTACGACATGGTTCTCATCGCCATCGAGAAGAAGAACATCGCTCAGGCCATCCGCAACGACCTTCTGTTGGAAGGCATCCCGTCAGAAAAAATCAAATGGGTCGATCCGGCACGGAAGAAATGAAGAGGTAATCCGTTATGAACGAAGAATCGAGAGAGCTTTTGCAGGAAATCCATGAGATGCGTCATCGGATGGAGGCACTGGAAGCAAAAATGGACGACGTGCTTTCAAAAGTGGATCAATCCGTGGAACGTTGGACATGGGATCGTTACGAACGGATCCGCAAGGAACTGCTCCCGCAGATTGATAAAGGTGTCGAACGGTGGACGTGGGAACGTTACACCCGTATGCGTAGGAACCTCAGGGAACAAGGATGGAATCTGCTTTATACGATGAATCCTGAAGCCGTAAAGCCTGTCCGAACGAACACGGAATACGATATAGACTTTTTTATGGAGATTCGCTATGGTTCTGTTCAATCAGCAGAGGCTATTTTAAGTCGTGTCTTCAATTATTTGCCGCATAAGAGTGTTGTTGACTTTGGATGTGGCACAGGGACATGGCTTTGGGTAGCAAAAGCCTTTGGCGCACAAAAAGTGCTGGGAATCGATGGTACTTGGGTTCCGAAGAATTTGCTGATGATTGATGAACAGGAATTTCTTCCGGCAAATTTGGAGGCAGGCGTATCCGTTCCCCATAAATTTGATTTGGCGATTTCCGTTGAATGTGCCGAACATCTATCTCCAAATGCAGCAGATGGGTTTGTTGCATCCCTGTGCAAGGCTTCCGACATCATCCTCTTTTCGGCTGCACATCCAGGACAGGGCGGAGAACATCATGTCAACGAACAACCAATGACATACTGGGGAGAAAAGTTCCAGCAGCACGGATTCCTTCCCATTCATATCCGAAGCACGCTGCCGCAAAATGATCCGCGAATTCTCTGGTGGTATCGTGACAACATCATCCTGTTTGTGAAGCGTGATGTGTATGATTCCATTGTCGGGAAAATCGAGAAATGCTGAGGAGGTGCAGTATGCTTTCGAGAACGGAGCGCTTTCAAATACCAGAAAAGATAATCAGAGACGGAGAAAAGGTTATATTTTACGGGGGGGAGAAGTAGGAAAAGCTTATTTGGAATTATCCACAGGCAAGCGGTTCGACGTGGTTGCGATGGCAGACAAGATGCCGGCACGGACAGGCATTTCTACTGTCCCGGTTCTGACGCCGAAAGAATTGGCGGAACTTCCTCGCGATGCCTATGACGTCATTCTGATCGCTATCGAGCGGGCGGAGGTGGCACAAGCCATCCGACGTGACCTCTTGTCGCTGGGGATACCAGCGAACCGCATTCTGTGGGAATCTCCACAGGCAAAGCTATCAGCATCAGGAATATCGGTGGAACGTCTTGCTGTGCAGCTGCATCAGCAGGAAGAGCATATCCGGGCGCTGGAGACATGGAGAATCGGTATTGATACGTTTTTGCTGGATGCCTGCATGGAACGCAATCGGACACGAGGCGGAAGTTACCAGCAGTTCATTGACCAGTTGCTTGGAGCATGGCATGTCGCTGTATCTTCCTGGAACCCAGAATGGGAGACCGTCATGCGGCACTATCCCAGCTTGTTTGCCAAAGCACCTGAGATGCTGCCGCCAGCCTCTGATTGGCAGGAAGTCGATGCGTGCATCCTCTGGGGCACGCAGTTTGCGATAGAGAAGAACCGAGAGTTCTTGCGGACGGCGCTTCTGCAGAGAAAAGAAATCGTCGTTGCGGAGATGGGCTTCCTGAATCGCGTTGCATGGCCGGACCCTGATGATTGTTTCCGTCAGTCGGTCTCTTATGTGTTTGATGATCTCGCTCCTTACTATGATGCGCGGCGTCCGAGCCGGTTGGAACAAATGCTGGAAGATGAAGTATTCCATCTGTCCGTAGCAGAGTGCCAGCGTGCATCTGCTTGCATGGAGACCATCCGCAATGAATGTCTGACGAAATATAATCATCAGCCGCTAGATGTGCCAAGCATCGGTCGTCCGGGCGTACGGAAGATTCTCGTTGTTGACCAAGTCGTCGGTGACATGAGCATTTCGAAAGGGCTGGCAAATGCGGCATCTTTTCGGAAGATGCTCGAAACTGCATGCCGTGAACATCCAGAGGATGACATCATTATCAAGACACATCCAGACAATATCACGGCACATCTGCGCGGGTTTTACGAGGACATCCAGCCGCATGATCATGTTTATCTCTTGAGGGATGCCGTGAATCCCATCGCATTGTTGAAAACGTGCGACGAAGTCTACGTCTGCACTTCGCAACTTGGCATGGAAGCGCTCATCCTGAAAAAGCCTGTGCATGTTTTCGGGATGCCGTTTTACGCGGGTTGGGGATTGACCGACGACTATATGACCTGTCCGCGCAGGACGCATCACAGGTCGCTGGAAGAACTTTTTTACATCACGTATATCCGTTACAGCTGGTATGTTGATCCACGCACGGGGCGCCCTTGCGAGATTGAGGATGCGATGGACTACCTGCTGCAAATGCGGGAAGCGTATTTTTCAAGGAGCTAAGCAGCATGGATTTCATGATATGGGTAGAAGATAAAGCGCATATCGAATATTTCAGTCGTTCGATGGCGGCTTTAATTACCCCCCCAGTGGACGAATGTTGACATAAAATGCACATCTGGGCCTGATCCGTTGAGTGTCATGACATCGAATGACGAACGCATTCCCTATTGTCCACCAGAAAAAGTTGCTCAGCAACCATATGATATCATACTCATCGTTGCTGGCGAGGCCGGGAAAAAACGAGCGGCAGAGATTCGGAAAAAACTCTGTGGCTTGGGGCTGGATGAAAGTTGCTTCCTGTTTGATTTCGTTGCGATTGCTCCAGGCTTTTCATGGGAGAAGTATCAGAAGCTGAAGCGGGCAAAAGTTTCCATTCTTTCCTTCAACTGCTTCGGTGGTTTTCTTAGTCATTCACTGGCATTGCCATTTCGCTCTCCAACTGTGAATATGTTCTTCAACGAAGATGAATATGTTCGAATGTTGCGGTATCCCCGGCTTTATCTGCGGGAAACGCTGGAATACGAAAAAGATGGATGGGAAGAGAGTCTCAAAATCAAGTATCCTATTTATCGTCTGGGGGATATTCTGGTCTATATGAACCATTACCCGGATTATCAGGAGGCAGAGAAAAAATGGTATGAGCGTGTGCGCCGAATCAACTGGTACAATCTTTTCGTCGTAATGTATACGGAACGTCAGGAAATTCTTGAGCGCTTTGATGCGTTGCCGTTTGCAAAGAAGGTATGCTTCGTTCCGTTCTCGTCATCTCTGGATTCTGCTTGGCAGATTGACAAAACAGCGACGGGGAAGGAGCTTCCGCTTTGGGATGCGGTCAATCATTTCGGGATGGGGAAGCCTTGGAGCTATGATCCCTTTGATATGCTGTTATATGGGAAAAAGACCATCGTAAGGAGTTAGAATACAAAATGCAAGACAGCTCTCCAGACAAGTTTGCGAAGGAATATGCTCGACTCAAAGAAGAAGCCGGGCAAAAAATTTCTGCAATGTCTTCCAATAATCCTAAGATTTTCACGATGTATCACAAGTATGAGTCTTTGGAAGATGTCGAGCAGAATCTGGAAGAGGGTCATTTTTCAATTTCTTTGTCGGGATACCTTTTACGCGGCCTTTTCCAACCCAAAATGGGAAAGAAGCTTTATGTCATGCTGTCAGGAGGTGGGCGCATCGGAGAGAAGCAGCATCAGGATCCCGTGTATTCCAGATGGTCATATGCAAGTCTTCTGAATGGCTCGCTGCTGAATATTGAAGATCCGATGTATGTGAAACATCCGACGCTCATGACAGCTTGGTTTTATGGTACACGGGAGCATTGGCTGCTGGAGGATGTCGTTGCGCTTATCAGGGCCGTATGCCGTCATTTATCGTTAGGGATTGTGGATGTCGTCTTTTATTCGTCCAGTTCTGGTGGTACGGCAGCACTTTCAGCAGCTGCGCTGATAGATGGGGCTCTTGCTATTGCAGTCAATCCTCAAATTCGATTGACGCATTGGTTCCATTATCCTAATTTCCTTGAAACTCTTGGAATTGATCTTGATGAGAAAGATCCTTTTCATCGAAATGAAATTTCAAGACTCATTCGAGAGAGTTCGTCTCGTTTTGTTATTGTTTATAATGTCGAAAGCTATGATGATGCGGAGAAACAAATTGCGTTTTTCGCTGAAGACATGGGGATGGAACTCACATATGGATTGTCACAGAAAGAGAATGTCTTGCTGTGGGGATATGATGCAAAAGGCGGGCATTGTTCGCAAGAACCGAGAGAGCTTTTCCCCTATATCGTATTCATTGCGCAGAAATTTGCGGATGGTCGGTTGTCACTAGAAGACGTTCATCATGTGGATGCTTTCAATTATATATGGCACATGATGTATGAACAGAATGCAAAGACAAAAGAAATTCGGAAGCAGCTGGATAATCAACGAGAACAAACGAAAATTGAACAGCGCAAGGCATGGGATAAATTTCTTGTCTTGGCTTTGGATGGAGCGAGATTTCTTCCTGAGCAACGATTGGATATTGATGACAAGATAGGAAAGCCGTTTCTTTATGCTTTGCTCCGTGTATTGAGCGTTTTTCGTCTGCGTCAGATTTTGGAGTTCGGTTTTGATGTCGCGACGAAAATCACAAGCCAATATGCAGAGCATGAAGGCGCGCAGCATCACGTATACGACTGGAATCGGAATCGCGTCATGGATATGTTGAAATCTTGGGCGCTGCCTCTCCATCATACGGTGATTCGTGGATCGGAGCCTGTGGAGGTCAAACGGCAGGAGCAAGATGGAATCGTTTATCCGGCTTTTGCGCAAGAGCGCCAAAGGCATCCGGAAGAGCAATATGATTGCATCCTCTTGAAAAGGTCGATTGTACGCGGGGGGGTACGCCCTCTATGGACATCATGCCGTATCTGCCCGAATTGCTTGCGGAGGACTTCGTCATTCTTGTCGATTGTGCCGAAGAGCCGTGTGAGCGCATGATGATTGAGGACATCGGGAAGATTCTGGACGTGCATGGCATTGCGCATCAGATGTTCCAGCTTTCCGATGATGTGCAGGATGCGTGCGTCATCGTGTCGGGCGGATGGGCAGAAATAGTGAAGGAGAAACTTTGAGATACAAAATTGAGCCTCTGCCGATAGCAGCAGGGGCTCGCTTTTATCTTGTCAGTATGCGAGATGAGATTCCTTGGCGATGCGGATGACTTCATCGATGGAGACTTCGTTGTCGGAGGCGATGTCCTGATAGGGGACATGACGTCTCAGCTGGTTGCAGATGGTGCGAAAAGCCTTTTCGGCGATGCCTTCAACTTTGCCTTCAGCTTTTGCATCAGCGCGTTCTTCGCGGATGCGCATTTCGAAAGTCATGTAATCACGCTCCTCTTGTTCGTTTTGCTTTACAGTATGGATACGCTCTTCGATTTTCTGGACAAGCGGATGATTGCTGACGATACCGTCCATATAATCAAGCAGGGCGCAGGCAGTTTCGGAAAGACCGGTACGGTTTCCCTTAGAAGAGATAAAGATGAACTCGCTTTCGTCTGGCAAGATGAGAGAGGAATCTGCTGTGCATGTGTGACGGAAAGCATAGATTGCACGTTTTTTATCAAATAATGGAAATGGGCAGAAGAAGAGGATGATGGTCGGACGCAGGTCAGAGTAGAGGGAGCCTTTCGCGAGAAATTCGACGTCGAGTTGCCCTAAGTAAAATCGGGAACGCTTTGCGAGACTTATCATAGGATTGACGCCAGTTTTCTCGTGAATTTTGCGAACCTGCATTTCGACATCATAGATGCGTTCGACTTCGTCGTGGATGTAGACGTCGAGGCGCACGCCTTTGCTGTCATAAAAGGCTTGCAGCGGCTTTTCTTCTTCGAAATAGGTGATGCGTTTGATGTCCCATGAAAGGAAGGCATTTAGAGATTCCGTACAGATGTCGGCAGCTTCCATGACCTTCTTGAACATGTAGTCATCCGTGAAGGTCAGTTCCTTCCACGGTTTGATGGATGACACAGCGGCAACACCTCGCTTTCTTACCTCTTATTTTACAAGGATTTTGGCTGTCAAGCAAGACAAAATCCAATGCTTGATGGGGGAATCCAGAAGATGAAATACACCTACGAATTCAAGCGCAAGGTCGTCGAGGATTACTTGGCGCATCGCGGCGGCGTGCTGGCGCTTGCGAAACAGTACGGCATCCCCGGCAAGTCACTCGTCCACCAGTGGATCAAGGCATACCGCGAGTTCGGTGAGGATGGGCTGAAGGCGTCGTGGTCGAAGGAGGTCTACGATGCGGAGTTCAAGGAGCGGGCGGTAAAGCTCTACTTGGCGGGGCTCGATTCCTACGAGGAAGTCGCTGCGCAGCTGCACATCAAGACGCCAGCGACGCTGAACCGCTGGGTGCAGGAGTACGAAGCGCACGGCGTCGATGCCTGGGCGCCAAAGAAACGCGGGCGGCCGCGAAAGAAGTGAAGATGCAAACGAGCCTCTGCTGATGGCAGCAGGGGCTCGTTTTGTAATGATTCAATATGCAAGATGAGATTCCTTGGCGATGCGGATGACTTCGTCGACGGAAACTTCGTTGTCGGAGGCGATGTCCTGATAGGGAACACGGCGTTTCAGCTGGTTGCAGATGGTGCGGAAAGCCTTTTCGGCAATACCTTCGGCTTTGCCTTCGGCTTTGCCCTCAGCTTTGCCCTCGGCTTTGCCCTCGGCTCTTGCATCGGCGCGTTCTTCGCGGATGCGCATTTCGTAGGTCATATAATCACGCTCCTCTTGTTCATTTTTCTTGACGGTATGGATACGCCCTTCGATTTTCTGGACGAGCGGATGATTGCTGACGATGCCGTCCATATAATCCAGCAGAGCGCAGGCAGTCTCGGAAAGTCCCTTGCGGTCTCCTTTGGATGTGATGAGCAGGATTTCAGCATCGTCCGGGAGGACGATGGAAGGATCTTCCGTGCATATGTGACGGAAGGAATAGATGGAACGTTTTCCATCAAACAACGGGAAGGGGCAGAAGAAAATAATGATGGTCGGTCGCAGGTCGGAGTATAGGGAGCCATTTCGAAGGAAGTCGGCATCCAACTGCCCGAGATAGAAGCGGCAGCGCTTTGCAAGGCTCTCCATGGCATCGATGCCAATCTTTTCGCGCATCTTGCGAACTTGCATTTCGACGTCATAGATGCGATCAACTTCGTCATGGATGTAGACGTCGAGGCGTACGCCCTTGCTGTCATAAAAGGCTTGCAGCGGCTTTTCTTCTTCGAAATAGGTGATGCGTTCGATGTCCCATGAAAGGAAGGCATTCAGAGATTCCGTGCAGATGTCGGCAGCTTCCATGACCTTCTTGAACATGTAGTCATCCGTGAAGGTCAGTTCCTTCCACGGTTTGATGGATGACACAGTGGCAACACCTCGCTTTCTTACTTCTTATTTTACACGGATTTTGTTCGGCAATCAAGAAAAATGCGGTAACTTGAAGAAGTATGGTGCGATGATGGGAAGATACTTTGATGGACATCTGCCCGCTCTTTGGTTACTGTATACAATATTACTTTACGATAATCCATGAAATTTCGGAATATCCCTTGTGAGTGTACATTGTGTATGATATAATCTTCATAGGTTCCATAAACAGGCACGATATGGGCGTTTTGTGATTTGGAGGGATCGAGTATGCAGTTCAAGTTCAGTTTTTGTTCCATGAAGAAGATTGTCACTGCAGGACTGGCGGTCGTGATGTCGGCGGCGCTGCTCGCGGGTTGCGGCGGTGGTGGCGGCGACCAGGCGTCGAGTGGCGGCGGCAAGACGTTCCTGAACATCGGCACGGGCGGCACGGCTGGTACGTATTATCCAATCGGCGGCGCGATTGCCGAGATTTTGAACAATAAAATCGACGGCATGAACGCAAGTGCGCAGAGCACGGGCGCGACGGTCGCGAATATCAACATGCTGAAGGATGGCTCTGTGGATATGGCCATCGTGCAGAACGATATCACGTATTACGCCGTCAATGGCACGGAGATGTTCAAGGACAAGAAGGTCACGAACCTCAAAGGCATCGCATCGCTTTATCCTGAGACCTGCCAGTTCGTGACGCTCGACAGCACGGGCATCAAGACGATTGCAGACCTCAAGGGCAAGCGCGTCGCGGTTGGCGCTGCGGGCTCCGGTGCTGAGGCGAATGCGCGCCAGATTCTCGAAGCTTATGGCATCACGTATGATGACATCCAGGTGCAGTACCTCTCCTTCGGCGAAGGCGCAAGCGCCCTCAAAGACGGTAACGTCGATGCCGCGTTCCTGACGGCGGGCTTCCCGACGGCAGCTGTGCAGGACATCTCCTCGCAGAACAAGATCCGCCTGCTCCCGGTCGATCCGGCCAAAGCGGATGAGCTGATTGCAAAGTATCCGTTCTACACGAAGACGACGATTCCGGCTGGCACGTATCAGGGCTTTGACGAAGACGTCCAGACCATTTCCGTCATGGCAATGCTCGTTGTCAACGACAAGGTCGATGACAAGCTCGGCTATGAAATCACGAAAGCTATCTTCTCGAACCTCGACCGCATCCAGGCCGCACATGCCGTCGGCAAGATGATCTCGAAAGAGAATGCCGAGAAGGGCATGTCGCTTGACATGAACGCTGGCGCAAAGAAGTTCTTTGACGAAAAGTAAATGAAGGCAAGAAAAGTTTTTTTGGCCATCGTTGCAGCAATGGCGCTGCTCGCTTGGCAGCTTTTGCAGCCGGTATTCTTGGTGCAAGGCGGGGGGCGGACGCTCCTCGCCTTGCCTGTTTCCCGGCCGCAAGCGTTTACCGTCCGTTTCATCCACTCCGTGCAGAAGACGCCCGTCGAGGAAGACCTCGTCGCGGATGCCGAGGCACGGGGCGGGGCAGGAGAATTCCGGCTGCTCCGGACGCGCTACCAGTCGTTCGGCGTCGGCCTGCCATTCATGGAGAGCGAAGGAGAGTTTCATGAGGAAGGAGATTATTTCGTCTTCGACCACATGGACCGCCATTTCCCCGCGCTCTCGCTGCGGACGGGCGTCGGCACGCAGCTGACGCTCCGCGCGGCAGGCCGGACGTTGCGGTTTTACGAGATGTTTCCCCCGGGGGAGAGAATCGACCTCTCCATTGCGCCCGCGTATGAGGCGCTGTCTGGGCTTTGAACATGAAAGGAATGTTTTTTATGTCTGAAGAAATGACCGACAAAGAGCGAGCGGAGGCGGTGCTGAAGAAGTACGACAAGGACTCGGACACGATGGAGTACAAGGGCATCATGGCGAAGATTGTCTCCGCTATCGCCATCACGTTCTCCATCTTCCAGCTCTATACGGCGACGTTCGGCGTGCTTGATGCACAGTTGCAGCGCGCCGTGCATCTCGGCTTCGGCCTCGCGCTCGTTTATCTGCTGTATCCGACGCGGAAGAGCTGGTCGCGCACGAAGCTCCATCCGTTTGACTTGCTGCTCGCCATCCTCGGCGCGGCGGCACCGGCGTACATCCTGATCGAGTACAATCAGCTCGTCATGCGTTCCGGCCTCGTGACAACGCCAGACCTCGTCGTCGGCATCCTCGGCATCCTGCTCGTCGTCGAGGCGACGCGCCGCGTCGTCGGCATCCCGATGGTCACGGTCGTCCTGCTGTTCCTCGCTTATGCGTTCGCCGGGCCGTACATGCCAGGCGTGCTCGCACATCGCGGGCTGACGCTCTCTCAGCTCGTCGGCCATCTCTTCTTCACGACCGAGGGCATCTTCGGCATCCCGCTCGGCGTTTCCTCGACGTTCATCTTCCTGTTCATCCTGTTCGGCGCCTACCTCGAGTCGACAGGCCTTGGCAAATTCTTCATCGACCTCGCGAACAGCATCGCAGGCTGGGCGAGCGGCGGCCCGGCAAAAGTCGCTGTCCTGTCCTCGGGCCTCATGGGCACGGTCTCCGGCAGT
>Ga0256404_1012338_pt1 | contig 11133 bp, 8 predicted proteins | sample RumenRJG_01DNA_FD_185990 | JGI IMG/M metagenome (GOLD analysis project Ga0256404, IMG submission 185990) | Bovine rumen microbial communities from Lethbridge, Alberta, Canada - RJG_01 | ecosystem: Host-associated > Mammals > Digestive system > Stomach > Rumen | place: Canada: Alberta | collected...
GCATCCGCCAGCTCGAAATCGAGCGCGAAGCCATCAAGCGCGAAAACGACCAGGACAAGATAGCCCAGATCGACAAGGAACTGGGCAGCCTGCGCGAGCAGCGCGACCAGATGAAGGCCCGCTGGCAGAACGAGAAACAGATTGTCGAGGGCATCCAGGCCGAGGTGAAGAACATCGAGAGCTACAAGTTCGAAGCCGAGCAGGCCGAGCGCACCGGCGACTATGGCCGCGTGGCCGAACTCCGCTACGGCCGCATCAAGGAGGCCGAGAAAAAGGTCGACGACCTCAAGCTGCAACTCAAGCAGATGCAGGCCTCCGGCGCACTCATCAACGAGGAGGTCGACAGCGAGCAGATTGCCGAGGTGGTCTCCAAGTGGACCGGCATCCCCGTCACCCGCATGCTGCAGAGCGAGCGCGAACGTCTCCTCCACCTCGAGGACGAGCTCCACCGCCGCGTCGTCGGCCAGGACGAGGCCATCTCCGTCATCGCCAACGCCGTGCGCCGCAGCCGCGCCGGCCTCTCCGACGGCAAGCGCCCCATCGGCTCCTTCATCTTCCTTGGCACCACCGGCGTCGGCAAAACCGAGCTCGCCCGCGCGCTGGCCGAGGTGCTCTTCGACGACGAGAACATGATGGTCCGTATCGACATGTCTGAATACCAGGAGCGCCACTCCGTCTCGCGCCTCATCGGCGCCCCTCCGGGCTATGTCGGCTACGACGAGTCAGGCCAGCTCACCGAGGCCGTCCGCCGCAAACCCTACTCCATCGTCCTCTTCGACGAAATCGAAAAGGCACACCCCGACGTCTTCAACATCCTCCTCCAGGTGCTCGAAGACGGCCGCCTGACCGACAACAAGGGACGCACCTGCGACTTCAAGAACACCATCATCATCATGACCTCCAACATGGGCTCCGAGATTATCAGGGAGAAACTCTCCGGCACCACCATGCCCACGCCCTATGAGCTCGACGAGACCAAGCAGGCGGTGATGGACCTCCTCAAGCAGCGCATACGCCCCGAGTTCCTCAACCGCATCGACGAGATTATCATGTTCCAGCCCCTCACCCAGAGCCAGATACGCGACATCGTCCGCATACAGCTCCGCTCCGTGGCCCACATGCTCGAGCAGAACGACATCACCATCTCCGCCACCGACGAGGCCGTGAACCGACTGGCCGAGGTGGGCTACGACCCAGCCATGGGCGCACGACCCGTCAAGCGCGTCATCCAGCGCGAGATCCTCAACGAAATGTCGCGCCAGATGCTCGAAGGCAAAGTGCAGTCCAACCAGACCATCATCATCGACGTCATCGACGACCACTTCGTCTTCTACAACCCCGCGCAGCAATAGCGCGCAAACGCCATCGCCAGCCCCGCTCCCCATCGAGCGGGGCTTTTTTTATCCAAAGTCCAGCGACAGCTGCAGCGGCTTATTCGCTGCCGGCTCCTGTAGGGACGCAGCGTGCTGCGTCCGCAGTCCTGGAATTCCTTGATTTTCTGAACTTTCCGAACTTTCCGGGTTTTCTGATTTCTCCAGCTCCTCCTCAAACCCCAGGTAGCAGGTCGCCGAAGCCACCCCCTCGGCGTTCACCGCGAAGGCCCAGAGGTGCACCTCCTCGCTGGCAAACTCCTGCGGCAGAGTGAATTGCGCCTGCCTTGCGCCTCGTGCGGCATCCGCCACCGCCAGCCCCCGGCCCGCCGCCGGGCAGTAGGCATAAATGTGCACGCGGTCCGCCCCGCGCCCCAGCCCGCGCTCCCAGCCGACGCTCACCGTCGTCCCGTCCACGCGCCGCGCCACCCCGCCCGTCAGCCCGGGCAGGCTCCCCCACGAAAACCGCAGCCGCGGAAAGTCAATGCCACTAGTCGCACTAGCCATACTAGTCAAACTAGTTATACTAGCCATACTAGAAAAACACCCGTGGTTCAGCCTCAAAAAGGCGTTCCCCTCCGTCAGCCCGTGCTCCGCCGCCCAGGCGCGCAGCCCCAGCCGCAGCAGCGGCGTCGCCGGCGAGGCGAACTGGATCATCGCCTTGAAGCGCCCCCGTTGCTGCAGCTGCGCCTCGCTCTGCCGGTCGTTGTAGTGGCTCGGCCGCGCGCGCATGCACCACCGGTCCCTCCACCGGTACCCGATCACCGTCCCCACCGTACCGCGGAACGGCCCCAGAATTCCCTGTTCTATCTTTGCCATTGTATGCTGATATTAAATGTTATACATCATTTCCCGTCGGCGCATTCCGCCCACTTGCTCAGGCTGCGCATGTAGCACCATAACGCGGAAGTCCCCTTTTTATTGTCCATCCGTTAAAATATTTCATCAAACCATAGGCAAACTTTGACTCCCCTAATCCCCTGGCTGTCAGCCATCGGTTTTCCTCCCTCGTGGCAAAAAAAACTGCTCCGTTTCCCAAAAAATGTGTACATTTGCATCTGGATTTCCGCGAGGGTGATTTATATTATATATTGAATACTAATAAAATGGACAACTTCGTAGTATCAGCGCGCAAATACCGTCCCGCCACTTTCGCCACCGTGGTCGGGCAGGAACACATCACGCGCACCCTCAAAAACGCCATCCTCACCGGCCAGCTCCCTCAGGCCTTCCTCTTCTGCGGCCCGCGCGGCGTCGGCAAGACCACCTGCGCACGCATCCTCGCCAAGACCATCAACTGCGAGCACCGTACCCCCGAAGGCGAAGCCTGCAACCAGTGCCCAAGCTGCCTCTCCTTCAACGAGGGCGCCTCGTTGAATATCTTCGAGCTCGACGCCGCCTCCAACAACGGCGTCGACCAGATGCGCGAACTCACCCGCCAGGTGCTCATCCCGCCACAGGGCGGCAAGTACAAGGTCTACATCATCGACGAGGTGCACATGCTCTCCGCCGCCGCCTTCAACGCCTTCCTCAAGACCCTCGAAGAGCCCCCGGCCTACGCCAAGTTCATCCTCGCCACCACCGAGAAGCACAAAATCATCCCCACCATCCTCAGTCGATGCCAGGTCTTCGACTTCAAGCGCATCGAGACCGCCGACATCGCCGCCCACCTGCGCTATGTCGCACAGAACGAGGGCGTGCAGTTCGAAGACGACGCCCTCGACATCATCGCCACCAAGGCCGACGGCGGCCTCCGCGACGCCCTCTCCATCTTCGACCAGCTAGTCAACTTCACCCAGGGACACCTCACCCACCAGGCCGTCCTCCAGAACCTCAACGTCCTCGACACCGACTACTACTTCCGCCTCCTCGACGCCGTCCGCCAAGGGTCCATCAGCGGCGCACTCCTGCTCTATCAGGACGTCCTCGCACAAGGCTTCGGCGGACAACAGTTCCTCACCGGCCTCTGCGAGCACCTCCGCAACCTACTCGTCAGCCTCGACCCCCAAACCCTCCCCCTCATCCAGGGCAGCGACCAGCTACGCCAGCGCTTCGGCCAGCAGGCACAGCAGTGCGGCCTCCCCCTGCTGCTGGCCTGCCTCAACACAGCCTCCGACTTCGAATACCGCTTCCGCGAAGCCAACAACAAGAACCTCTTCGTCGAAGTGTGTCTGATGAAGCTCGCCTCCGCCGCCATGCCCGAAGGTTAGATAGCAAGACGCCCCCAGGCAGACACGGCACCCCCACCCAAGCCCCAGCCCGCCGAGGCTGCCGGGCCCCAGGCCACTGCGCCCGCGCCCCAAACCCCTGCCGCGACAGCCACCCCCCAGCCACCCCCCAGCCCGGCCAAGCCCCCGCTACGCCCCTCGCTCACCAGCTCCTTCTCCATCAAGACCGAACCCCAGATGCAGGCACCGGCCTCCCGCGTGGTGGCCGACGTCAAGCCCCTCACCCAGGACGACCTCGACGCCTACTGGCAGGAAGCCGCCTCGCAACTCGGCTTGCAGGAGCTCCTATCCCAGGCCCTTCCGCGCCTCGGCGAGAAGCAGGGCACCATCGAAATCGATGCCCAAAGCGTCGTCTTCGCCGACGACTTCCGCGCCCACCGCATCGACGTCATGCAGTTCCTGCGGCAGAAAGCCGGCATGCCCCTCCTCGACTGCAAGGTCAACCCCATGTTCGTCACCCAGGAGGAACTCATCTACAGCCCCGACAACAAATACAAAGCCATGCTCGAAGCCAACCCCGCCATGCTCTCCCTACGCCGCCTCTTCCCCGACATCGAACGCTAGCCTATGACCCTCCAGTTCTATAAATTCGACGGCGCCGGCAACGACTTTGTCGTCGTCGACAACCGTTCAGGCCAATACCAGCTCTCCACCGACGAGATTGCACGCCTCTGCCACCGGCGCTTCGGCATAGGCGCCGACGGCCTTATGACCCTCGACAGCACCGACGCCGAGGGCGTTGGCTTCGCCATGCACTACTACAACTCCGACGGCCGCCTCGGCTCCATGTGCGGCAACGGCGGCCGCTGCATCGCCGCCTTCGCCCATGTGCTCGGCTTGGGGCGCGAACTCCGCTTCGAAGCCTTCGACGGCCTCCACGACGCCACCATCCAACTATGGGACACCGACCGCCGCCTCGGCATCGTCGACCTCGGCATGCGCCCCGTGGCCGCCGAATCCGTCCGCCGCTGCCTCGACGGCTGGTTCCTCGACACAGGCTCGCCCCACTACGTGCAGCGTGTCGACGACCTCGAGCACTTCGACGTCGTCGGCGAAGGGCGCCGCATTCGCCACCTTGCCGACCACTTCCCCGAGGGCACCAATGTCGACTTCATAGAGGACCTCCCCGACGGGCGCCTCATGGTGCGCACCTACGAACGCGGCGTCGAAGACGAAACCTGGGCCTGCGGCACCGGCGTCACCGCCGCCGCCATCGTCAGCGGCAACCGCTCACTCGTCACCCGCGGCGGCGACTTCCGCGTCAGCTTCGACCCTACCGGCTCCGCCTACAACAATATCCGCCTCATAGGCCCTGTATCACTCAACTTCACCGGCACATGGACCTTTTCAGCGCAGTAGACTCCGAACCCATCCGCCTTGAGATGGAGCAACTGGCCGAGCGCATCGACCAGCTCAACTACGAATACTACATGAACGACCGCTCGCTGGTCTCCGACCAGGAGTTCGACGCCATGCTTCGCCACCTGCAGGACCTCGAAGCGCAGTATCCCGACTTGGCCAGCCCCCTCTCGCCCACCAAGCGAGTGGGCGGCGAGGTCAACAAGAGCTTCCGCCAAGTGGAGCACCGCTTCCCCATGCTTTCGCTGGGCAACACCTACTCTATCGAAGAAATCGAAGAGTTCGAGGCCCGCACCCGCCGCCTGCTCGACGGCGAAGTCTTCTCCTACACCTGCGAACTCAAGTACGACGGCGTCGCCATCGGCCTCACCTACCGCCACGGGCAGCTTGTGCAGGCCGTTACACGGGGCAACGGTGCCGTAGGCGATGACATCACCCTCAACGCCAAAACCATCCCCACCATCCCCCTGCGCCTGCGGGGCGACTACCCAGACGACTTCGAGGCCCGCGGCGAAGTGGTCTTCCCATACAAGGAATTCGACGCCTTCAACCGCCAGCGCGAGGCCGACGGCGACGAGCCCTTCGCCAACCCCCGCAACGCCGCCAGCGGCAGCCTCAAGCTGCAGGACAGTGCCGAGTGCGCCAAGCGACGGCTGATGTTCTGCATGTACTTCATGATGGCGCCTGACGGCATCGCCCTGCCCGACACCCATTACGGCCGCCTCGACTGGGCGCGCCAGATGGGATTCAAAGTGCAGCCTTATATCAAAGAATGTAGAGATATCACCGAAATCAAGGCATTCATCGACCATTGGGACCGCGCCCGGTGGGAACTGCCTTTCGGCACCGACGGTATCGTCATCAAAGTGAACCAGACCTCGCTATGGGATCGCCTGGGGTTGACCGCCAAGTCGCCCCGCTGGGCCATAGCCTACAAGTTCAAAGCCGAGCGGGTCAGCACGCCATTGCTCTCGGTTGACTATCAGGTGGGGCGCACGGGCAAGGTTACTCCGGTGGCCAACCTGGCGCCGGTGCACCTGGGCGGCACCACGGTGCGCCGCGCCACGCTCGTCAACGCCGACTTCATTGCCAGTTTCGACATCCGCCATGGCGACCACCTCTTCATCGAGAAGGGTGGCGAAATCATACCCAAAGTGGTGGGAGTCGACACCGACAAGCGGACGGTTGGCGACGAGCAGCCGGCAATAGCCTTCCCGCGCCAGTGCCCCGTGTGCGGGGCGGAGCTGGTGCGTGTGGAGGGCGAGGCAGCCCACTACTGCCCCAACGGCGACGGATGCCATCCGCAAATCATCGGACGCCTGGAGCACTTCGTCAGCCGCAAGGCCATGAACATCGAGGGCTTGGGCCCTGAACGGCTGGAGCTGCTTTACGGTGCCGGGCTGGTGCGCAATGTGGCCGACCTCTACGACCTGCGGCGTGAGCAGCTGGTTGGCCTCGGCACCGACGCCACCATCCAGGACAAGGGTGCCGACAACCTGCTACAGGCCCTCGAGACATCGAAGGAGGTGCCCTTCGAGAGGGTGCTCTTTGCCCTGGGAATGAGATATGTGGGCGAGGTGGGAGCCAAGAAGCTGGCTCGCTATTTCAAGGACATCGACACGCTGCTGGCCGCCAGCGAAGAGGAGCTGGCCCAGGTGGAGGACGTGGGTGCGGTGACGGCCAAGGCGGTAAGCGAATGGCTCAGCGACCCGCACCACCGCGCCATCCTCGAGCGCCTGCGTGCCGCAGGGCTGCAGATGAGCTTCCGACAGACGGCCGCCGGCAGCCAGCTGGAGGGACTGACCTTTGTGGTGAGCGGCGTGTTCGAGCGCTTTTCGCGCGACGAAATCAAGGCGCACATTGAGCTGCACGGCGGCAAGGTGGCCGGGTCGATCAGCGGCAAGACCTCCTATCTGCTGGCCGGCGAGAAGATGGGCCCCGAGAAGCGCAAGAAGGCCGAGAAGCTGGGCGTGAAGATTATATCCGAACAGGAATATATGGAGATGGTGGAAGGATGAAAAGAGGACTGATTATAATCACGCTGCTTGCCGGCATGCTCACCGCCCTGCAAGCCCAACAGCCGGCAGCCACCGGCGAAAAGAGTCCGTCGACGTGGGAGTTTTCGCTCAATTTGGGCTATGCCATGCCCAACGATATGCGCTACATCAAGGATTTGATACTGACCTATGGATTCGACGCGGCCTGGTGGGTGCGCCCGGTTGGCGACGAGTTTTGGCAGCTCAAGCGCCGTTTTCCGGCCTTCGGAGTGAAGGTTTCGTATGCGGCGATACCCAAAGCCGTCTACGGCGACCGCTTTGCTATAGCCGGACTGCTGAGCTGTCCGCTCGGGAAGCACTTGGAATGGACGATAGGCACCGGCTTCTCGTTCTACACCAAGCCCTACAGCCTCACCGGCGACCCGGAGAACGGCTATATCGGATCGCTGGTGAACTGTGTGGTGGACTTGGCGTTGAACTACCGCCCCACGGAGCATTCTATCCTCGCGCTGCGCTTCCTGCACAGCAGCAACGGCATGCTGTACTTTCCCAATCAGGGTATCAACTACATACAGCTTGACCTGGGCTACACGCTGAACCGGATGGAGGTGCCCGAGGTGGGAAAGGTGAAGAAGCCGGAAGGGTTCAGGCGGAACGAGATAGTGGTGGCCATAGCTCCGGGCATGATTACGCCGCGCGACCGCAATATGCCGCAGGAATACTATCCCACCTATGACCTGCAGCTTGGGTTCCAGCACTACCACACGCCGTCGTTTGCCTACGGCGGGTGTATCGATGTGTGGTACAACTTTGCCCACACGGACTATATGGAGAAGCACGGCGGCGAGAAATACGCGGTGCCGGCCTATTTGAGCGTGATGCCTATCATGGAGTCGTTCTATGGTCCGCTGAGCATCCGCGCCGGCATGGGGCTGACGCTGGTGTCGTCGGAAGAGGTGCAGTTGCCGCTATACGAGCGCGTTGGTCTCTACTACAACTTCGGACGAGGCTTTGCCGGGGTGGGTATCAATGCCCACGGCGGGCAGATAGAGTTCGTCGAGTGGACTTTGGGCTTCCGTATATAATAATATGTAATCGATAAAAATTCCGGTCCGAAGCAGGGGAACGGTAGGGTAATTGTAGGGTAATTGTAGGGCAATTGTTAGGTAAAGTGTATCGATAAAAAATCCAACTGATTGGGTTTCAGTCCCGAAGCTGAAAATACAAAAATATCTATTTTTGTTAAAATTGCTGGCTTCGCCAGTGTTTATGGGCATTAGCGGATGGTGATAAATATTTACTATTTATCGATATACGGGCTATTTCCGGGGTGGGGGAGGGGTGGCCTATTCGCCGGCGGAGCGGAGGATGGACTCCACCTCGGCGCGCTTCCAGGGGGTCTGCATGTCGAAGAGTTCATCGATGGGGCGGCTGAGCTTTTCGATGAGGAGGTGGGTGTTGTCCTGATGCTCGATGAGTTCGAGCTCGGCGGCGACGCGCTTCCAGTCGTGCTGCGAGTAGAGGAGGGGGATGAAGTTGGAGAGGTCGAAGTTGCGGACGACCATGTTGTCGATGCCCTCGGTCTCGATGCGGCTGTGAGCGCGGGCGAGGCGTATCTCGCCGACTTCCTGCAGCACCTGCTGGTATTTCTCGTAGAGGACGTATTCGTTCATGAGGAAGGCGACGAGTGCGTCGCTGAGCGAGTCCCACATGCGCTTGGGGAGTGGCCGTGCGACGAAGCGTCCGAGCATGAAGCTGCCGGCGGTGAGGCCGGAGAGGCGTCGGGCGGTGCAGACGCGCCAGGCGCGCTGGAAGAGGTCGACTTTGTGGCCGAGGTGGAGCATGTTGAAGAGGCGGCTCTGGTCGTTGTGGTCGCCCATGCGGCTTTCGAGCACTTGGGAGACGTACTGGTCGGGGCGGCTTTCGTACCACGAATTGACTATCTGCGAGGCTATCTTGGGTTTGTTCTGGAGGTCGCAGCGGATGAGGCGGGCGAGCTTGGAGAGGTCGGTGATGTAGGCGGCCTGGTTGGAGGTGACGATGTTCTGATACTGCTGGTAGGCCACGCGCATGCGCTCGAAGAAGACCTGCTCGTCGTCGGTGAGGTCGACTTTGGCGCCTTCGATGTATTTGGTGAATCGTGCGGGCTTGTAGGCGGCCTGGCCCTTGTAGATGCTCTGGCGCTTGGAGCTGACGGTGAGCATGTCGCCCTCTTGCATGGCGAGGCCGAAGCTGTTGACGAGGCGGTTGCCGTCGAGTGCGACGCCGTAGGAGCGGAGGTCCATGAAGGCCGGGATGCCGTAGCCGCGGCAGGCGGTGACGACGTGGATGGCGGCGGGCATGATGGAGAGGATGGCGTCGACCTCGTTGAGGGTGACGGTGTCCTCGGGGATGAAGTGCTGCTGGCAGAGGCATACGTTCTCGCCGCGGCTCTTGTATTCGCGGGCCCGGCCGATGGTGAAGCAGAGGCGTGCGGAGATGGCGGTGCGCGGGAGGACGGAGAGGCCGTGGCCGAAGAACTGCAGCGAGGGGAGGGAGCGCTCGTCGATGGCGGCGGAGATGATTTGGCGGAGGTGGTAGGGCTTGATGAGGTCGGTGACGTGGGCGTCGGAGATGAGGCCTTCGTTGCGGAGGTCGATGGAGGAGACGAGGGCGGCGCGGCCGGTCATCTCGGAAGCGTTGAGCTGGAGGACCGAGAAGAGGCTCAGCTGGTGGGGGCGGGTCTCGACGGCGAACTCGATGGTGACGGGGGTCTTGTAGCGGGCTTCGAGTTTTTTGAGCAGGGGGTCGAAATGGTAGACGGCGGGGAACTGCGAGCGTATCTCGGTGCGGTCGCGGTAGGCGAGGTCTTCGGTGGTGACGTCGCCGGTCATGATTTCCTCGCCGAAGATGTTGCGGTAGCTCTCGATTTGCTTGCCTTCGCCGGTGCGGGAGTGGCGGCTGTAGAGCACGCCGGGATAGCTCTCGTTGTTGCCGACGGTCCACACCATGCGCTGGAGGATGAGGCTCGGGAAGGCCTGCTTGCCCTGCATGAAGGTGAGGATGAGGTCGGAGTTGTCGGCGTAGAAGCTGCGCACGTGCTGTGTGAGGCGCAGGGCCTGGTAGTGCGCGTCGGAGGTGAGGCGGGGGTCGCGGGTGGCGATGCGGCTTTCGAGGTCTGCGATGCGCTGCTGCTGGTCGGCGGGCGAGAGGGCGATGTCGGGGGTGGGGAAGCGGTGGTCGAGCGAGAGCATCTCGCAGAGGGTGTGGAGGGTGCTGAGGTAGACGCGTCCGGCCATGGCGCTGTCGTACATCTGGCCGAGGGCCTGGTAGGCGGTGCGTGTGACGCCGATGTTGAGCAGTGTGGGCATGAGGCCGGGGATATACTGCGGCATGGCGCAGCGGATGGCGAAGACGAGGGGTGTGCGGCTGTCGCCGAGGCGGCAGTGGGTCATGACCTCGAGGTTGCGGATGGCCTCTTCGAGGAGGGCGGGCAGGCGGTCGGGCTGGGAGAAGGAGCGGGAGGTGAGGATGACGAAGTCGGGCACGGGGTAGCTGTTGCGCGTGAGGTCGAGGAGCATGCGCCCTTTGTAGGATATCTCCTCGTCGGTGAAGTCGCCGGAGGTGAGTGTGGTGATGAGGCAGTCGCTGTCGGAGAGGGGGTTGTCGGCCACGAAGCGGCGGCACTGCTGGTGGAAGCTGTCGCGGATGGAGGCCAGCTCCTGCCGGGCGTCGGGGGAGAGGGAGCCGTCGCGCTCGGCGAGGAGGAGCTCGAGGAAGTGGCGCTGGTCGTCGTCGCGGCGCTTGAGGAGGCAGTACATGTCGTACCACCGCGGGGGGAATTCGCGGAGGGTCTTGGCGGGGTCGCCCTCGAGGCGGTAGATGACGGTGCCGGGCTTGTTGCCTTCGAGCTGGTTGGCGGGGTCCTCGCTGTCGTGGTTGAAAATCTCGCGGCCGCAGCGGGCGTAGAGGTTGACCATGTAGTAGTTGGGGTAGCTGGCCCGGATGCGGAAGGTGCTGACTTTCATAGTGGAAAGTGGAAAACGGAAAGTGGAAAGTTAATTCCTAATCTCTAATTCCTAATCCCTAATTATTGGCGAGTATAGCGTTGAGCATTTCCTCGGGGGTGAGGCCGATGTAGGGGAGCATCTTGCGGGTGTCGGGGGCGAGGACGTGGTCGGGGTATTGGTCGACGAACTG
>Ga0256404_1012339_pt1 | contig 11133 bp, 15 predicted proteins | sample RumenRJG_01DNA_FD_185990 | JGI IMG/M metagenome (GOLD analysis project Ga0256404, IMG submission 185990) | Bovine rumen microbial communities from Lethbridge, Alberta, Canada - RJG_01 | ecosystem: Host-associated > Mammals > Digestive system > Stomach > Rumen | place: Canada: Alberta | collected...
CAGCGAATCGGCCCAAGCGACTGTTTACCAAAAACACAGGTATCTGCAAAATCGTAAGATGAAGTATAGGTGCTGACGCCTGCCCGGTGCTGGAAGGTTAAGAGGAGATGTTAGAGCAATCGAAGCGTTGAATTTAAGCCCCAGTGAACGGCGGCCGTAACTATAACGGTCCTAAGGTAGCGAAATTCCTTGTCAGGTAAGTTCTGACCCGCATGAATGGCGTAACGACTTGGGCGCTGTCTCAACAGGGGACCCGGCGAAATTGAAGTATGCGTGAAGATGCGTATTACCCGCGACTAGACGGAAAGACCCCGTAGAGCTTTACTGTAATTTGACATTGATTTTCGATTTGCGATGCACAGGATAGGTGGGAGGCTTTGAAGCCGGGACTTTGGTCTTGGTGGAGCCACCCTTGGGATACCACCCTTCGCAAATTGGGAATCTAACGCTATGCAGTTATCCTGGTAGCGGACAGTGTCTGATGGACAGTTTGACTGGGGCGGTCGCCTCCAAAAGAGTAACGGAGGCGTTCAAAGGTTCCTTCAGGATGGTTGGAAACCATCTGTTAGAGTGCAAAGGCAGAAAGGAGCTTGACTGCGACACCTACAAGTGGAGCAGATACGAAAGTAGGACTTAGTGATCCGACGGTGGAATATGGAATTGCCGTCGCTTAACGGATAAAAGTTACCTCGGGGATAACAGGCTTATCTCCCCCAAGAGTTCACATCGACGGGGAGGTTTGGCACCTCGATGTCGGCTCGTCACATCCTGGGGCAGTAGTATGTCCCAAGGGTTCGGCTGTTCGCCGATTAAAGTGGCACGCGAGCTGGGTTCAGAACGTCGTGAGACAGTTCGGTCCCTATCTATCGTGGGCGTAGGATATTTGAGTGGGGCTGTCCCTAGTACGAGAGGACCGGGATGGACATACCAATGGTGCACCAGTTGTCACGCCAGTGGCACAGCTGGGTAGCGATGTATGGTTGGGATAAATGCTGAAAGCATCTAAGCGTGAAGCCCACCACAAGATAAGATATCCCATAACATAAGTTAGTAAGACCCCTTGTAGACTACAAGGTTGATAGGTCGGAGGTGTAAGTACAGTAATGTATTCAGCTGACCGATACTAATAGGTCGAGGGCTTGATCACGGATTTACTTAGTGAAGTTTTAAACTTCAGCCTTTACTCTCTAGTGTGTAGTTGTCAGGGTTTTAAAAATCCTATTAATGGTAGTTTCAGATAATAATCTGTGATTATACCATATCCAGTGGCGATAGAAGGAAGGATCCACCTGTTCTCATCCCGAACACAGAAGTTAAGCTTCCAATCGTCGAAAATACTTGGCTGGCGACGGCCCGGGAAGATAGAAAACTGCTGGATTTCCAATTAGAAGAGCAAAAGCTCTTCTTTTTTATTCTATTTAAGTTTTCTCTCTCCCCGGGCACCCGGGAAGATATCACCCAGTCGAGGAAGCGTGCGTGGTGATGCGAAGAGGATAAACCTCTTCTAATGAAAACTGCTGGATTTCCAAAAGAATGAAGACCTTCGGGTCTTCTTTTTTTGCCAGCAGTTTTGTTTCCTTTGGAAACATTTGCTGACGCAAATTCTATCATTCCCGACCCGTCGGCCCGAGAAGATATCGAAGCGAACGCGTTGGAGATAGGCACTGATGCGAAGAGGATAAACCTCTTCTAATGAAAACTGCTGGATTTCCAATTAGAAGAGCAAAAGCTCTTCTTTTTTATTCTATTTAAGTTTTTTCTCTCCCCGGGCGTCCGGGAAGATATCACCCAGTCGAGGCGACGAACGTGGTGATGTAGTTTTAGTTTAAAAATTGGCGAACTGCTTCGTTTATTACTGTCCAGCCCAGACAGGCATTTAGAGAACTAAACTTCTGTCTGTGTTGAACAGTGAGCCTCGCATTTCATCTAATTTTTAAACCAAAACATATTTTACATGAATAAATTTTTTCAGTCTTTTTTTACCTAAAACATTTTTAAGAAGAAATTAATTGTAAAATCTAAATGATTTTCAGAGGAGGACAGCAGAAACAAAGTGAATCGCTTAATTTTTTGTCTAAAATGTTTTAATATAATTTTTATAAAGACCGTTTGCAGAGTTGAGGAGTGAAAAGCAATCCCTCTTACAGATCTTAAAAGCGAGAGGATCTGACCTTCATAGATTGTGGATAACTTTTTATTGACAACGAGTGCTTGGTATGTTAGAATAAGGGCTATTAGAGGGAGGAGTATGACGAAAGAAGAGAAAAAACAGGCGCGCTTGGAAAAGAAACAAGCAAGATTAGAGAAAAAACTTGATAAAAAAGAGAAGATTTATCAAGAAAAATATGGAGTTTCATATAGAAAGCTAATCAAAAAGAGTGATAAAAAAGAAAGTAAACAAAATAAAAAGCTGTTGAATTCTTTACTAAGATCGGAGAAAAAGATAATTATCATTTGTTCTTGTTGTATGGTTCTTTTGTCAATAATTTCCTTTGTTCCAGCATATCTATTTCAAAAATATAATACATATTTAACCCTTGGGAGCTGGGATGATGCTATTAAATTAATATTTATATACTTGGCTATTGGATTAGTGATGGACCTTAGCGAAATTGTTATAGACTTTTTCTTGAAGAGGCTTAGTGCACGAATCGTTCGCAATGTCCGTAATAAAATGAATGAAAAGATTTTAAACGCAAAATATGAAAGCTTTAAATTATTAAATACCGGTGCAATCTTAAACAAACTGCAATCTAACTTGTCACAATATATTGATTATTGGATAAAAGTGAATCTAAAATACTGCTCAATTATTGATTGTCTTGGAATTATTATTTATTCAACTATTATATCACCATGTATAGCATTAATTCTGCTTGGGTTTGGGTTTGCTCGTTGGATCTTTAATATAATTTATGAAAATAAAGTGACTAAACTAGTTAGAAAGAGAGGCGATGAAATAAATGATAAAATCGCAGGAGTTAACAATGAAAGCGTACGAGGAATGCAAGATGTTAAACTTTTAAATGTAAAAAATATAATACTAGAAAAATTATACAAGTATAATGAATATAAAATTAATGCAGCATACGACAATGATAATAAAGTGACCATTAGTCAACTAATTAACAATTTGATTGTTTATACAAGAAATTTAGTCTTTTTCTCAATGGTTGCTATATTTTTAAGAGATAACCTGGTTACTCTTGGAACAGTTATGATGTTCTTTTCATACAAGGGCAACTTTGAAGCTCTGTTCTGGAATCTATCCACATTGAGAAATCAAAAAGTAATAAGAGATGTTGCCGGTGACAGGCTATGTGAAATCCTTGATGATAGTAAGTTTCCAGTTGAAGTCTTTGGGGATAAAACAATTAAAAATATCAAGGGAAAAATTGAATTTAAGAACGTTAGATTTGCTTATTCTGACCAAAAAGATAAGAAGGAGAGTGCTATTTTAGATAATGTAAGTTTCGTTGTTGAACCTAATAAGTGCGTTGGACTTGTGGGCGAAAGTGGTGCTGGAAAAACGACAATAATTAATCTTATTCCTCGCCTATATGACTGTAACTCTGGAAAGGTTTTGCTTGATAATAAAGATGTTAAAACTTTAGATGAAGAAACACTTCGAGGGGAAGTTTCAGTAGTTTCACAAAATCCTTACATATTCAATATGTCCTTTGCAGAAAATCTTAGAATTGTTAAAAAAGATGCGACAGATGAAGAGCTAATTGATATAGCAAAGAAAGTAAACCTTGACAGTGTTATCTTGGCAAGAGAAGAGGGGCTTGAAACAAAGCTCGGCGAAGGCGGATTGCAGCTTAGCGGGGGACAACGCCAAAGACTTGCAATTGCAAGAGCTCTTCTTAGAGATTCAAAAGTTCTTATCTTCGACGAGGCTACTAGTGCTTTAGATAACGAAAATCAAAGAGAAATTCAAGAGGTTATTTCTAAACTTCAAGCTGACCACACAGTTATAATTATTGCACATAGGTTATCCACAATTGTGGGCTGTGATAAATTAATATTTATAAATGATGGAAAGGTTATTGCAGAGGGAACTCACAAGGAACTTATGAAAAATTGCAAAGAATATAATGACCTATATAAAATAGAAAATAAAATAGGATAAAAAAGGGGCTTTTTGCCTCTTTTTTTAATTAAAATAATTATTTAATTTTAATTTTCATAATTAATTGTTTTTTTAATTTAAAAAATCAATTATTTAATTTCCAAAATTATCCACATTTTTATTAAAAATTAATTATTCTTTTATATTAATTTTGTATTTTGTTTTTTTATAAACTAATAAATAAAAAATACTTCATTTGTAGAGAAACAAAGTATATATCGTTAGTGTTGCTTTTATTAATAAAGTTGATAAATAAAAAACTTGAAAAACTTATAAAAAAGGCTTGACTTTTATTGTCTATTTTGTTACAATACAATTGCTGTGATTATGGGTTGAAGTATGAGGTTACTTTGGTTACCGGCAATCAAAGAGAACTTATACGGACAAGTCTTCAACAAAGATTGAAGGCGGCCGACAACTTCACATTTTTTTAAGTCTTACAGCATGATACACCCGGGTTAGTGTTCGAGGGTTCAGTATTTGAACAAAAAGAGCGCATATTGCGGGAAAATTAAGTAAATGTGAGTCGGTATTGCTATACAGGAGGTTTATTAAATGGCAACACAAAAAATTAGAATTAAATTAAAGGCCTATGAACACTCACTTATCGATAATGCTTGCAAGAGAATTATTGATACAGTAGAGAAGTTCGGCGCTAAAGTCGCTGGCCCTATTCCACTTCCAACAGACAGAGAAGTGGTTACAGTAATTCGTTCTCCACACAAAGACAAAGATAGTAGAGAACAATTCGAAAGCAAAACACATAAAAGATTGATTGATATCTACAGTCCTTCAACAAAGGCTGTCGACGCTCTTATGAAGCTCGACCTTCCAGCTGGGGTAGATATTCAAATTAAATTATAAGGAGGAAAGGCTGATTTATGAAAAAAGCAATTATAGGTAAAAAACTTGGAATGACTCAAGTCTTCTCATCAAACGGCTTAGTAGTTCCTGTAACTGTTATTGAAGCTGGTCCTTGTGATGTAGTTCAAGTTAAGACAGTTGAAAAAGACGGTTATGATTCAGTAGTAGTTGGTTTCGGAAAACAAAAAGAACAAAGAGTCAACAAAGCTCAACTTGGAGTTTACAAGAAAGCTAACGTTGAACCTGCTAAGGTTTTAAGAGAATTAAGAATCGAAAATGCAAAAGATTATGAAGTCGGTAACGTAATCAATTGTGAAATCTTCGCTGAAGGAGATAAAGTTGATGCAACAGCTACAACAAGAGGTAGAGGTTTCACTGGTGTTATCCAGAGATGGAATCAACAAAGATTAAAAATGACTCACGGTGTAGGACCTGTTCACAGAGAAGTTGGTTCAATGAGTGCAAACTCAACACCATCAAGAGTTTTCAAAAACAAACATATGCCTGGTCATTATGGTTGTGAAAGAGTTACAATTCAAAATTTAGAAATAGTTAAAGTCGACAAAGATAGAAATATCTTACTCGTTAAGGGTTGCGTTCCAGGACCAAAGGGAACATTAGTTGCAATCCGTGAGTCTAAGAAAGCTTAAAGGAGACAACAATGGCAAAGTTAAAAGTATATGATATGGCTGCTAAAGAAGTTGGTGAGATTGAATTATCAGACGACCTTTTCGCAGTTCCTTATAATGAAGCCCTTATCCATGAAGCTGTTGTTGCTTACAACGCTAATCAAAGACAGGGAACAAAAAGTACTCTTACAAGAAGTGAAGTAAGGGGACATGCTAAGAAGCCTTGGAGACAAAAGAAAACTGGACGTGCTCGTCACGGCTCAACAAAAGGTCCACAATGGACTGGTGGTGGAGTTGTATTCGCACCAAAGCCAAGAGACTTCTCAAAGAAGATGAACAAAACAGCAAAGAGACTCGCACTTCTTTCTGCAATTAGCACAAAGATCGCTGAGGGTGGCGTAACAGTTCTTGATAAATTTGAAATCGCTAGTGCAAAAACTAAAGATGCTCAAGCTTTCATGAACGCATTCAAGTTCGCTGGAAAAACTGTTGTTGTTAATGATCAAAATAGCGCAGAGATCAAGAGAGCAACTGCTAATATCAAAAACTTAGACATCGAAGAAATTGATCTTCTTAATGTTTATGAAGTTGTTGCAAACAAAAACGTTGTTCTTACAAAGTCTGCAATCAAATCAATAGAGGAGGCTTACGCAGAATAATGGAAGCATATGAAATTATTAGAAAACCTCTCTTAACAGAAAAAAGCTATGTTGGTATTCAAAACAAAGTTTACTCATTCGTAGTTGACAAGAGAGCAACAAAAACTGAAATCAAGAAAGCAGTTGAAAAAATCTTCAACGTTCAAGTTGAAAAAGTTAATACTGCTATCGTTAAAGGAAAAACAAAAGCTCAGAACACAAAAGCCGGAAGAACAGTTGGCAAGACAAGTGATTACAAGAAAGCTATCGTTACTTTGAAAGAATCTTCAAAGCCAATCGCATTCTTTGAGAGCTTATCATAATAGGAGGAGTTAACAATGGCTATAAAGACTAAAAACCCTACATCAGCTGGAAGAAGATTCTATACTTCTGCTACATTTGATGAGGTAACAAAGAAAGAACCTGAGAAATCACTCCTTGCTGTTAAGAAAAAGAATGCAGGAAGAAACGCTCAAGGTAGAATTACTGTAAGACACCAAGGTGGTGGAAACAGACAAAAATATCGTATTATCGATTTTAAGAGAAATAAAGACAATATCCCAGCTAAAGTTGTTGGTATTGAATACGATCCAAATAGAACAGCATATATCGCATTATTGAATTATGTTGACGGTGAAAAGAGATACATCATCGCACCAGTAGGATTACAAGTTGGTGACGTTCTTATGAGTGGATCAAACGTTGAAATAAAAGTCGGAAATAATCTCCCATTATCAGACATCCCAGTTGGTTCTTTAGTTCACAACATCGAGCTTCAACCTAAGAAAGGTGGACAAATTGCTCGTTCTGCTGGTGCCGAAGTTCAACTTATGGCTAAGGAAGGCAATTATGCTACACTTAGAATGCCAAGTGGTGAAATGAGAAAAGTATTACTTGCTTGCAGAGCTACAATCGGAACAGTTGGTAATATTGATCACGAATTAGTTTCACTTGGAAAAGCAGGAAGAAAGAGACATATGGGTGTTAGACCAGCAGTTCGTGGTGTTGCTATGAACCCTAACGACCACCCACATGGAGGAGGAGAAGGTAAGTCTCCAGTTGGACTTAAGTCACCTGTTACACCTTGGGGTAAACCTGCTCTTGGTCTTAAAACTAGAAAGAGAAAAAATCGCTCTAACCGCTTGATGGTTAAGAGAGTTAATTAGGAGAGCACAATGAGTAAAACATTAAAGAAACCTTATGTTCATGCAAGTTTGGTTAAGAAAGTTAATGAAATGTTAACTTCTGGAACAAAGAAACCTATCAAAACATGGTCACGTTCTTCAACAATTTATCCTGACTTTATCGGCTTTACATTTGCTGTTTATAACGGCAAAAAACACATTCCTGTTTATGTAACAGCTGATATGGTTGGACACAAATTAGGAGAATTTGCTCCAACAAGAACATACAAGGGACATGCAGAAAAGAAAGCAGCAAAGGCTGCTAAAGCAAAGTAGGAAGAGGTGAGAAATGGCTACAAGAATTAGACAAAAAGCAGAAAGAAGAGCCAAAGAGAAAGACATTCGCCCATTTGCAAAAGCAAATTATATTAGAATGAGCTCATCAAAGGTTCGTATCGTTTTAGACTTAATTAGAGGTAAAAAAGTTAATGAAGCTGTTGCTATATTAGAAAATATGCCAGATTCAGCTGCTGCCGAAAGTGTAAAAGTACTTAAATCTGCAATCGCAAACGCAGAAAACAACAAAGGAATGAATAGAGACAGCCTATTCGTTGCTGAATGTTACGCAACTTCAGGCCCAATGCTTAAGAGAATTTCTCAAAGAGCTAAGGGAAGTGGAGATAGAATTTTAAAGAAGACATCACACATTACAATTGTGCTTGATGAAGTGAAATAAGGAGGAACGCATGGGACAGAAAGTTAGTCCAATTGGACTTAGACTTGGTGTAAACAAAGATTGGAATGCTACTTGGTATGCAAAGAAAGCTGATTTCGCTGACAATCTTGTTGAAGACCAAAAAATTAAGAAATTTTTAAAGAAAAAATACTATGCTTGTGCAATCTCTAAAATCACAATCGAGAGAACTGATGCAAGATTAGTTGTTGATGTTTACACTGCTAAACCTGGTATGATCATTGGTCAAAAAGGTGCAGGTATTGAAGTTATTAAGAAGGAAGTTGCTGGTTTAATCAGACCTGTTAAAAACCTTGTTATTAACGTAAAAGAAGTTAAAAAACCTGATTTAGATGCTCAATTAGTTGCTGAATCAATCGCTTCTCAACTTGAGAAACGTGTTCAATGGAGAAGAGCATTAAAGATGGCTATCCAAAGAGTTATGAAAGCTGGTGCTAAGGGATGCAAAGTTCAATTGAACGGTGTTATCGACGGAGCTAACACTCTTCACAGATCTGAGCATTACATGGAAGGATCTCTTCCTCTTCACACTATCAGAGCGGACATTGACTATGGAACAGTTGCTGCTTATACTAACTACGGTAAGTTGGGAGTTAAGTGCTGGATTTACAAAGGTGAAATCTTACCTAGTAAGTCAGCTGACAAAGGAGGACAAGAATAATGTTAATGCCTAAGAGAGTTAAAAGAAGAAAGGTTTTCAGAGGCAGAATGACAGGTAAGGCTTTAAGAGGTAACACAGTTGCATACGGAGAGTATGGAATGATTGCTACAGAACCTTGCTGGATTAAATCAAATCAAATTGAAGCTGCTCGTATCGCTTTAACTCGTTATATTAAGAGAGGCGGAAAAGTTTGGATTAAGATTTTCCCTGATAAACCTGTAACAAAGAAACCAGCAGAAACAAGAATGGGTTCCGGTAAAGGAAATCCTGAATTCTGGGTTGCTGTTGTTAAACCAGGCAGAGTCCTTTTCGAAGTAGAAGGAGTTGCTGAAGAAGTTGCGAGAGAAGCTTTCAGATTGGCTGGACATAAACTTCCTTGCAAAACAAAATTCGTAAAAAAGGAACAAATTGTAGAAGAAGGTGGTGTGAAAGATGAAAACTAGTGAAATTAAATGTCTTAGCATCGATGAACTTAATGCAAAAGTAAAAGAGTTAAACAATGAACTCTTCAACCTTAGATTCTCTCACGCTACTAGAAATCTTGCAAACCCACTTGCAATTAGAAACGTAAGAAGAGAAATTGCTAAAGTTAAGACTGTTTTAAGAGAAAAACAAGTTGCTGAAAAGGCTAATGGAGGAAACAATGGAAGATAGAAATTCAAGACTTACCAGAACTGGTGTTGTTGTAAGTGCTGGAAAAATGGACAAGACAATTGTTGTTAACGTTGTTTCCAGAGTAAACCACAAAGTTTATAAAAAAGTCGTTCAAAAATCTAAAAAATTCAAAGTTCATGATGAAAACAATGAATGTGGTGTTGGTGATACAGTTCTTATTATGGAAACTCGTCCAATGTCAAAAGACAAATACTACAGACTTGTTAAAATCATAGAAAAAGCTAAGTAAGGAGGGCAATAAGATGATACAACCTCAAACAAGATTAAAAGTTGCTGACAATACTGGTGCAAAAGAAATTATGTGTATCAGAGTACTCGGTGGATCTTTTAGAAGAAGCGGAAATATCGGTGATGTTATTGTTGCTTCTGTTAAAAAAGCTATTCCTGGTGGAACAGTTAAGAAAGGAGATGTTGTTAAGGCGGTTATAGTTCGTTCAGTTAAGGGACTTCGTCGTCAAGATGGCTCTCATATTAGATTTGATGATAATGCAGCAGTTATCATTGATAACCAAAAACAACCTAGAGGATCTCGTGTTTTCGGACCTATCGCAAGAGAACTTAGAGATAAGGGATATATGAAGATCATATCTCTCGCTCCAGAGGTTATTTAAAAGGAGAAATGAAAAATGAGTTTAACTATTAAGAAAGGTGATAATGTAGTTGTTATCGCTGGAAAAGATAAAAAGAAAACTGGAAAAGTATTAGAAGTTTCTCCAAAAGACGGAAAAGTTCTAGTTGAAAACGTAAACATCGTTACAAAACACAATAAACCAAGATCTCAACAAGATAAAGGTGGAATTGCTAAGAAGCCTGCTGCAATCGATGCTTCAAACGTAATGGTAGTTTGCCCTGTATGTGGAAAGGCAACAAGAGTTGCTCACACAGAAGTGGACGGAAAGAAAGTTCGTTCATGCAAAAAATGTAATGCAAGCCTTGATAAAGAGTTTGTAAAAGCTTCAAAGAAGGCAGCTAAAAAACAAAAGTCGAAAGCCAAAACAGCAGAAAATAATTAGGAGTTGAATGATGGCAAAAGAATTAAATAGACTTCACAAGTTATATAGAGAAGAAGTTGTTCCAGCTCTTATCAAAGAGTTCGGATACAAGAATATTAATGAAGTTCCAAAACTTGAAAAAATTACTCTTAACATGGGACTTGGAGACGTAAAGAGTAACTCAAAGAGCTTCAACATTGCTTTAGATGAACTTATGGCTATCTCTGGTCAAAAGCCAGTAGCAACTGTTGCAAAGAAATCAATTTCTAACTTTACATTGCGTCAAGGACAAAAAATTGGTGCTAAAGTAACTCTTCGTGGAGACAGAATGTATGAATTCTTCGATAGATTAACAGCTATCGCTCTTCCAAGAGTTAGAGACTTCCATGGTGTTTCTGATAAGTCATTCGACGGCAGAGGAAACTATGCTATGGGAATCAAAGAACAATTAATCTTTCCTGAAATTTCTTACGATAAAGTAGAAAAAGTAAGAGGATTTGATGTATGTTTTGTAACTACTGCAAAGACAGACGCTGAAGCAAAGGCACTTTTGAAGGCACTCGGAATGCCTTTCAATAGATAAGGAGAGTGGAATATGGCAAGACAAGCACTTAAAGAAAAACAACAAAAGAAACAAAAATACGAAACAAGAGAATATACTCGT
>Ga0256404_1012340_pt1 | contig 11132 bp, 15 predicted proteins | sample RumenRJG_01DNA_FD_185990 | JGI IMG/M metagenome (GOLD analysis project Ga0256404, IMG submission 185990) | Bovine rumen microbial communities from Lethbridge, Alberta, Canada - RJG_01 | ecosystem: Host-associated > Mammals > Digestive system > Stomach > Rumen | place: Canada: Alberta | collected...
AAAACTTTTAGATTTTTATTACAAAGCTGTCCGCTTGTTTGAAGAATTAATGTAGACTTTCCAATACCTGGACTTCCTGCAAGAAGAACAAGAGAACCTTGAACAAGTCCTCCTCCGAGTACTCTGTCAAATTCTGATATATTTGTGCTTACTCTGACACTTTCATTGATTGGAATATCGTTTATTAATAATGGTTTCTCATCATTGATTGTACTAAGTTTCTTATTATTCAATGTATCAGAAACAACTTCTTCAACAAGAGTTCCCCAAGAATTACATTCAGGACACTTTCCTAAATATCCTGCTGCTTCATATCCACATTCTGTGCAAACAAATTTTGATTTAACTCTTTTCATAAAAAAAATTATATGCTAAACATTCATAAATTTACACAATTTTTTAAGAAAGCGTTTCATAAACGGTGTATGATTAATTTCTATATCTCTATAATATTTATTGTAATTTTTTATAATGTTTTTGGGCAGTTCATTACCTTTTTGCAATGTACGTGCAACCTGCTCAAGATAACTGTCTTGTTCGTCTTTGTACATCAAATCTCTACGTCTTAAATCTTCATCTGCCTCACGATGAATAAGTGCATGATATGCACTTTTAATAGACGAATCTTTAACGTCATGCGGAAAAAGTTTTATAGCTTCTCTCACAATAATTTTATCTGTAAGCACTGCAATAATTAAATTTCCGATATAAATTCTTGCAGATTTAGTATCAGTAAATTCAGGAACATTATCCATTAATTAAACCAAATCTAAACAGTTTGTTTCCATAAAATGAATCATATCAGTTAAGTTGCCGTCAAAAAAGCTTTTTGCTAATTCTTTTATGGCAGAAACTGTCATTTCATTTCTATCCATAACTGATCTGTAATAAAACTTTTTTCCAACTCTGTATCTTGCAAGTAAATCTTTTGAACTTAATCTGTCCATAACTGTTTTTACGGTAGTATATGCTCTATTTAGACCATTTCTTGACATATCTTCAACAACTTCTTTAACAGAAATGTTCATATCTTCGTCAGAAGTTTGTAAACTCCAAATAGAATTTAGGATTTCTAATTCTAAAGTACCAAGTGTCATAAAGTTCTTCCCTCAAAATTTAGTAAATTGAATGCTACAATTATAATAATAAAAATAAAAAATAAAATCAAGAAAAATATTAATATATAAAAATTTGTTTTTTTTATACTAAAAGTCATTGACTATTAGTCAATATTGTATAATAATATACTTATGACATATTTTATTAAATTGTGTCAAAGGGGTTAGGATTATGACAAAAAGGCAGGATAACGCACTTAGAACTCGTCAAAAATTAGTAGATACGGCAGAATCTTTACTGAAATCAAACGGATTTAATGCACTTTGTGTTGAGGATATTACAAAGGCGGCAGGTGTAGCTAAAGGAACATTTTATGTTTACTTTAAGCATAAAGAAGATATAGTATCTGAAATTTGCAGGGGATATTTTAAAGCCATTGAAGATAAAATTAATGAAATGAAATGTACTAACTTCATTGAAAAAATGTCATTATATTTGGACAATTTCATGGAAGCGGTTGAACTATATGGTATAAATATTTGCAGAGAATGGATTAGGGCATCAATTGATCCAAAAACTGCACCTGATAATACAGATATGAGCAAGTGGCAATATGATGTAAATATGTTAAAAAATATATTGAATAAAGCTATTAGTAACAAAGAATTAAAAAAGGATACTCCCGTAGAACTTTTGACACATATTATTATATCCGAACTTTATGGAATGATGACTTGTTGGTGTATGTCAGATGGTAGTTTCGAACCGAAAGAATGGACATGCAAGTTTTCAGAATTTCAATTAGAAAAAATTTTAGAAGATTATTTAATATAACAGTTAAGATGAAAGAAAGGTTATTCGTAAAAATAGGTAAATAAGTATGAAAAAATTAATAATATCATTCATTGTATTAACTATATTGGCAAATGGAACCGGTTTTGCATTAACAAATAAAACTAGTAAAAATAAAGAGGAAAGAAAAACTATGACAAACACAAAAATTGTACAAACAGCAGGCAGAGATAGTTTAGGTGTATTTGCACCTGAATTTGCACATTTTAATGACGACATTTTATTCGGTGAAAATTGGAATAATAAAGATTTATCACTAAAAACAAGGAGTCTTATTACCGTTGTTGCATTGATGTCGCAGGGAATAACTGATTCTTCTATAAAATATCATCTTCAAAATGCTAAAAATAATGGAGTTACAAAATCAGAAATTGCTGCAGCAATTACACATACTGCATTTTATGCAGGTTGGCCAAAAGCATGGGCAACATTTAATTTAGCAAAAGAAGTGTGGAATGAAAATACACCTGCTTTAAGCGAAAAGGATAAATATGCTCAAACAATAATGTTTCCGATAGGTGAACCAAATACAGCTTATGCAAAATATTTTATAGGTCAAAGTTATCTTGCACCTGTTTCAACAAGTCAAGTTAAAATTTATAATGTAACCTTTGAGCCAAAGTGCAGAAATAATTGGCATGTTCACAAGGCAAAATCAGGTGGTGGTCAAATGTTAATTGCTGTTGGAGGCAGAGGTTACTATCAAGAATGGGGTAAAAAACCAATAGAAATGAAACCTGGAGATGTAATTAATATTCCTGCAAATGTTAAACACTGGCATGGTGCAGCACCAGACAGTTGGTTTTCACATTTAGCAGTTGAAATAGATGGAACCGAAACTTCAAATGAATGGCTGGAACCTGTAGTTGATGAAGAATACGAAAATTTAAAATAGGAACTAAAATGAATTTAATTGACAGAAATAAAGAACTAATAAAAAAGTTTGAAATTATGATAAATACTGCTGATGAAAAATTAGCAGAAGAACTTATTTCAAATGATGCTCCATTTTTTACACCTGCAAGTTCTGAACCATTGTATGGCGGACAAGGTTATTTGTCAGTTGTATATTGGATGAGAAAAGGATTTTCGGATGTACAATGGCATATAGCTGATATGGTAGCTGATGAAGATAAGGTTGCTGTTAAATGGGATTTAACAGCAACGCATGATGGTGAGTTTATGGGAATTTCACCAACAAATAAAAAGATTTCAGTGTGTGTAATGAATTTTTATTATTTTAATAAAGATGGAAAAATTACAAATGACATAGCTGCAGATGGTATGATAGGCATACTTCGTGGTATTGGAGCAATGTAATTATGCAAAAAATATGTGTGAAAAATTAAAAAGTATCTTAATGCATGAAAGGATTGGTAATTAATGGAAGAAGTCAGAATTGATGTCAGGACACAAAGTCCGGAAAGAATAGCAGAAGCAAAAAGAAGTTCAGATTTATGTTTTAGGATAAATCACACAAACCCTACAACACCCGAATGTCAGGAACTTATAAATGAACTTTTTAATAATACTTTGGGTGAAAATACAAGAATAAATCCGCCTATTTTTACGATATTAGCAGATAAAGTTAAGATTGGTAAAAATGTTACTATTATGAACGGATTTCAATGTATGTCTGCGGGCGGTTTAACTATTGAAGATAATACTATGATTTCTCTAAATTGTGTAATAGCAACAAATAATCATGATATGTATGACAGGTATGTTATAACCTGTAAACCGGTTCATATTAAACGTAATGTGTGGATTGGAGTTAACGTTACTATTCTTCCTGGAGTTACAGTTGGTGAAAATGCAGTTATAGGTGCAGGTGCAGTTGTAACGAAAGATGTTCCTGATAATGCGGTAGTTGTAGGTAATCCTGCAAGAGTAATTAAATATTTAGATGCAGAAAAATTTGACCAAAAGGAGTAAACAATTTATGAAAAATGTAATTTTAGTTATTTTATCACTATTTATTGTTTGTACAGGAATTGTTTTTGCTGTACAAAATAATAAACAAAATGTAATACCTACAAACAAAGGAGATATAAAGATGACAGACAAAAAAGTATTAGTTGCTTATTTTTCAGCAACAGGAACAACAAAAAAGGTAGCAGAAAATTTAGCGAATGCAACAGGCGGTGATTTATACGAAATAAAACCTTTAAAACCATATACAAATGCGGATTTGGATTGGACTAACGAAAAATCAAGAAGTTCTGTTGAAATGAAAGATTATAAATCTCGTCCTGAAATGGTAAATGATAATTTTTCAGTATCAGATTATGATACTATATATTTGGGCTTTCCTATTTGGTGGTACATTGCACCTACAATTGTAAATACATTCCTTGAAAAACATGATTTTTCAAATAAAACAATTGTTCTTTTTGCAACTTCAGGCGGAAGCAGATTTGGTAAAACCGTTGAAAATCTAAAACCAAGTGTATCTTCTTCAACTAAGATTATCGAGGGTGATATTTTAAACGGTAATCCTTCTGTTGATGAATTGAAAAAATGGGTTAAAAACTTTTAAATTTATTTTTAACTGCAACACACCTGATACGTAAACCGTATCAGGTGTATTTTATTGATGTCGTCAATGACTCTGCTAAATGTCAAGTTTACTGAGATGCATTAATCCCTGTTTGAAGAATGATAAATTTCTTAATTGACAGTTCGATAGGAATTTATACTATAAATCGTACATTTTAGCTACTATGTGAAATCATATTTCTACTAGTAAATATAAAATGGTTACATATAGGGTACACGATTTTAGACATGTAATTAACATATAAAATGGACACAATATGGACATGGAAATTTATTGTATATTACCTACTAATTATCCTTTTCTTTTTTTATTTCAACCAATTTAGTAGTATTATCGGCTATCTTTCTTAAATTATACCGAGCATCTATAATACAGAGTATAGTGTATGATAGCAACGTTATAATTATCAATCCTAAAAGTAATACTAAAATGCCCTGCAAAAATCCTAAAGTAAACAATACCCTTAGCGTAATAATGACTAGTGCTATTATTGATATGATAATTGTAGCATTCATCATATTATCACCGATAGCAAGTATAAAACCTCTTATTCCACTTCCTTCATCTGTTTGTGTTGTTTGCTGAGGTTTATATTCTCCTTTGATCATTTTAGGAACAATATTAATCAAACCTTCAAATTGTTCTTCCTGTTTTTGTTCCTGTATTTTTTCTTCATCACTCATGTATTTAACTTCTATATTATTGAATTTTAGTAAATTCCAATACTAACCCTGCATTAAATCATCAACATCAATATTATGCTCTCTGGCATAATCAATAAATCGTGCTTCTTTTTCGGTCAAGCGTTTAGTAAAGTCTAATACTTGACCTGTAACACGCTTCCTGCCACTATTAGCACGAACACCACCCCACTTAGCAACTGTTTTTTCAACTTCTCTATTGATTTTATCTTGGCGTTCTTTAGGTAGTGCCTTAATCAAATCATCATTTGTTATAATCTTGGGTTTGGTCATCTGTTAGACTCCTTTTATATCTTTCAATGTTTCTGACTGCCTGCTTCATATACCGCTTGGGTGCTTTTTGTGTTTTTTTTAATGTGATAAATCCGACTATTATAATCCGCCTGCGGTCATTATCATATTGGAAGTATGCTCGTACATCTCTTGGTTTTATCTCATACAGTTCATAATCTAACTTATTAATATTCTTGTATTGAGTTCCCAATATTTCAAAGGATTTAATCGCACCTAAGATTTTGTCTTGGCTGTCTGAATCTAATTCTGCGTATTGTTCCAATGCTTCTGGCGTATATTCTGCGGTATATTGTTTTTCTGTCATTGTACTAACTATATTATAACATGGTTTCGTTACGATTTCAAGATTTATATTAAGAATTATAGTATCACGTAAGTGATACCGGGTTCAATTCCTATAATAAAAAAGCCCTCAAACGAGGACTAATTAATATCGGCGGTAAGGGGAATTGAACCCCTGTTTGAAGAATGAGAATCTTCCGTCCTAACCACTAGACGATACCGCTATAACGTATTTTTATAATATTCTATTATAATATATATAAATTTTCAAGAATAATTTTATATATATTATATTTTGTAATAATAGAATTTGCAGATATTTTTATTATTTGATGTCGATTTACAAATATTACCGTCTGTTGTAAAATAAAGTTATGATAAAATTAAGGAGTAGGTTACTATGAGAACATTAGAGGGACAATTAACAACATCAGGCGAAAAGTTCTTTATTGTTGTATCTCGTTTTAATGAATTTATCAGTTCAAAACTTTTATCAGGAGCTTTGGATGAGTTAAAAAGACATGGGATTGAAGATAATAATATAGATATAGCTTGGGTGCCTGGAGCATTTGAAATACCTTTAGTTGCAAAAAAAGCTGCCAAAACAGGTAAATATAATGCAGTTATAGCATTAGGAGCTGTTATAAAGGGTTCAACTTCTCATTATGATTATGTATGTGCAGAAGTATCAAAAGGTGTTGCAAGCGTAAGTTTAGAAACAGAAGTTCCTGTGTTGTTTGGAGTGTTAACAACGGATAATCTTGAGCAAGCAATTGAAAGAGCAGGAACTAAGTCAGGTAATAAGGGTGCTGATGCTGCAAAATCTGCTATAGAAATGGCTAATCTTATAAAACAAATATAAATTACTTAAAAATTAGGAAGCAAATGAGTGAAATTATAACAGAGGGTGTTAACGGAAACACTCGTGATATAGACCTATTATCAAGTGTCGATATTGTCAAAAAAATAAATGAAGAAGATAAATTGGTTGCAATAGCTGTTGAAAATGAAATAGAAAGTATAGCAAGAGCAATTGATATAATCTCAAAACAGTTTTTAAACTGTGGACGTCTTTTTTATTATGGTGCAGGAACATCCGGCAGGTTAGGAGTTTTGGATGCATCAGAATGTCCGCCTACCTTTAGTGTTCCTTCTGATATGGTACAAGGTATAATTGCGGGTGGAGATTTTGCTTTAAGAAATGCAGTTGAAGGTGCAGAAGATGATTTTGATATGGGTGTAAAAGATGCAAAGATTTTAACAAAAGAAGATGTTGCAGTTTTAATTTCTGCAAGCGGTAATCCTAAATATTTGCAGGGTGTTTTACAGGAGGCAAATAAAATAGGAGCAAAAACAATAGCACTTACTTGTAATCCTGATGCAAAAATATCAGGTGATGCATATCATGTAATATGTGTAGAGGTAGGACCTGAAGTAATTGCCGGTTCAAGTCGTATGAAAGCAGGAACAGCACAAAAAATGGTTTTGAATATGCTTTCAACCGGTTCTATGATAAAAATAGGTAAAACATACCAAAACTTTATGATAGATTTAAATGCTACAAATGAGAAATTAAAAGATAGGGCGGTTCGAATAGTTGTTCAAATAACCGGTTCATCTCAAGGTGCAGCAATGTTTGCCTTAGAAAAGAGTAAATGGAAAATTAAGCCGGCTATAGTATCAATAATGTTAAATGTTGATAATGATAAGGCAATTGAATTGTTAAACAAACATTATGGTGTATTGAGAAAAGTTTTAAAATATGAAAAAAAGGTGGTTAAGGAATGAAATTGACCGTATTAGGTGCCGGTTGCTGGGGTACTACTCTTGTTTGGCTTTTATCTGATAATTTTGAAAATATTTGTTTATGGGGCAGAGAAAATGACTTATCAGATGAATTAAAAATAAACAAACATTGTTTAAAACCATTTGATATTCAATTGGATAAAAAAGTTGAAGTTACGTCAGATTTAAAATCTGCAATAGAGAATGCGGATATAATATTATCGGTTATTGCAACTTCAGGTACAAGGGATGTTTGTGAACAACTTAAACAAGCCGGAATAAAAAATTCTCAAATACTTGTTAATGCTTCAAAAGGTCTTGAGCTTCCGTCATTAAAAACAATGGCAGGAGTAATAAAAGAAGTTTTACCAGAACAAAAGTTGGCAATCCTTTCAGGCCCTACGTTGGCAAAAGAAGTTTTAAACGGATGTCCTACTGCCGCTTGTGTTGCATCTGAAGATATTGAAATTGCAAAGTTTGTACAAGAACATTTAAATGTAAAAAGCAGATTTCGACTTTATACAAACAGTGATGTAATCGGGGTAGAACTAGGTGGAAGTTTAAAAAATGTTATAGCCATAGCATCTGGATTTGCATCAGAAATGCATTTGGGTGATAATTGCAGGGGGGCTTTACTTACAAGAGGAATGGCAGAAATAGTTAGAGTAAGTGTAAAACTCGGTGCAAATTATTCAACATTATATGGTTTATCCGGTATGGGTGATTTGATAGCAACCTGTTCAAGCCCATTTTCAAGAAATTATACAGTAGGAGCAATGCTTGCTAAAGGTAAAAAAATTGATGATATATTAAATGAACTCGGCTCAGTAGCAGAAGGTGTAAAAACATCAAAAGCACTTTGTGAATTAGCAAAAAAGATGAATATAGAAGTTCCTGTATCTCAAGCCATATATGAAGCTTTGTATACTGATATAACACCGAAAGAAGTGTTGGAAAAGTTGATGAATAGAAAATTGAAAGAAGAAGAAAGATACTAATGAAAAAATATGCAGTAAGATATTTAAAGAATATGTATTATCCTGTAGATGTACCTAAAAATATAGAAGTACACTGTGGAGATATGGCTTTAGTAAAGACAGAAAAGGGTGAGGAAGCCCTGAAATTAATATGTATGAATAGCGAAATAGTAAAAATATGGGATAAAAATAAACATAAACCTGATGCTTTACCTTTTATAAGGATATTGGGGGAACGAGATAAAGAAGTTTTAAAGGAAATAAAACAGTTGGAAACAGAGGGCTTCTTTAAATGTAAAAATCTTGTTGAAAAACATAAATTAGTAATGAATTTGGTACAATGCAGATTAACATTTGATAAAAAGAAAATAACTTTTTATTATACAGCACCTGAAAGAGTAGATTTTAGAGAGTTGTTAAAGGATTTAACTCAAATATTCAGGCATATAAGAATAGATTTACGTCATATAGGAGTAAGAGATGAAACCTCTATTATGGAAGGTTGCGGAATGTGCGGACGAGAATTTTGTTGTTGTTCTTTTGTGAAAAAATTTGCTAATATAAATGTAAAACTTGCAAAAGATCAGGGTATGCCTTTAACTCCCGGTAAAATTTCAGGAACTTGCGGACGACTTTTGTGTTGTTTGAATTATGAATATCCTAATTACTTACAAGCAGCAAAGGGTTTGCCACCTGTCGGTTCTTCTGTTATGACACCTGATGGTTTAGGTAAGGTTTGTGCATTAAAATTTTTAAATGAAAATCCTATTCAAGTAAAACTTGAAGATGGTAAAATTAATGATTATTGCAAAAAAGATATAGAAATGGTTGATGCAGATGTAAATGTTGAGATTGTAGCTCCTCAAAATATTGTTTATGATGATGATGATTCAAAGGATATAGATATTAAATCCTTAGAAGATGATAAAAATAGTTCAACAGGAAATATTTAGTTATTAGTTAAATTTGAGTTTATCCCATTTTTTTGCAGCTGATTCTAATATATTTTCTGTTTTAACATTGTCTATAAGTATCATTTGAACAGATGTATTAAGTAAGTCATTAACTTCTTTTTGAGATTTCTGTTGTTTAAGAACCGGTTCTATTTTATATAGTTGTTTTGCACTTTGTACTCTTGCTTTAGACATTAAATCATTGTCATCAAATTTTTGGTAATAATCGCTTTTTAAGCCCTTTTCATTTGTAGTAAGAACATTAGTTAACTTTGCAAGTTTCAATTGATTTTCTTCATTAGTTAGAAATAACGCAAATTTTAAAGCATCTTCTTTATTTTTCGCTTTTGCAGGAATAACAAAATTCATTAAAGAGAAATCATATTGTCCTAGAGTGCCGGTAAGTTGAGGAGCAACTTCAGTTTTTTTATAAATATTTGGAGCATTTTCTTTTATAATGTTTAAAAAATTGGCTCCTGCCTGAAGCATAGCAATATCTCCCGACATGTATTTTTCAAGACTTTCTCTATGTGTTTGTGTAACGCTTTCTTTTGGTATTAAATCATTTTTATATAAATCTCTGTAAAAATTAAATACTCTTACACTTGCTTTGTCGGTTAATCTGTTTGGAGAATTGATACCATATTTATTTAATAATTTATATGTTGTATCGTTTTCGGTTAGTGTAGGCATAAATATGTAACAATTAGTTTTATCTTTAACTGTTTTTGCATAATTTCCAACTTCTTCAAAAGTTTTTGGAGGATTTTTTATATCGGCACGATTTAATATATCAGTGTTATATATAGTAACAGCTGAAGTAGCATACCAAGGTATAGCAAATATTTTACCGTTAATCTTGAGTGCATTAAGTAATTCTTTATTATAAGATGTGAGCATTTCGCTCGGTATTTCTTCTAATGCACCTTTTTGTGCTAATACTCCGGAAAAATCGGGGTTTAGATTAACCAGAGAAGGCGGATTGTTGCTTAAAATAGCAGCAAGCGTTCTTTTTTCACCTTCTGAAAATGGAACATCAATCCATTTTATTTTTATATCCGGATTTTGATATTCAAACTTTGTAATCACATCAGTCATATAAGGAGTAAATTCGTTCATTTGCAAAGTCCAAAAAACGACTTCTCTTTCCAAACTCTGCGTATTTCTTGGTGAAAAAGATGTAATTGCAAAAATGCTTAATAATACTACTATAACTAATATTCCGATTGTAATTTTCTTTTTCATAAAATATCCTTACAAGTGGTATATAAATTATAATACGAAAAATGATATTTTATATAGTATAAACAAATGATTTTATAATATTGTACAAATTATTTTATTTGAGTTAGAATTTTTATATGTTTTTATGTAGCACTCTGCCGAATAAAAACGATTAAGTATCGTTTTTGTGAGAGGGGTAGCGCACCTGAGCAAAACGCAAGTTTTGAGAAGTATAATTGAATATCGGGATGTAGCACTCTGCCGAATAAAAACGATTAAGTATCGTTTTTATGAGAGGGGTAGCGCACCTGAGCAAAACGAAGGTTTTGTGAAGTATAATTGAATGTCGGGATGTAGCGCAGCTGGTAGCGCACCGTGTTCGGGTCGCGGGGGTCGCAAGTTCGAATCTTGTCATCCCGATGTTTATATTTGAGTTATTTATCAA
>Ga0256404_1012344_pt1 | contig 11130 bp, 11 predicted proteins | sample RumenRJG_01DNA_FD_185990 | JGI IMG/M metagenome (GOLD analysis project Ga0256404, IMG submission 185990) | Bovine rumen microbial communities from Lethbridge, Alberta, Canada - RJG_01 | ecosystem: Host-associated > Mammals > Digestive system > Stomach > Rumen | place: Canada: Alberta | collected...
GGGTATGTGAATTGCGAAAGGTAAGATGCTGCAATAGTATGTTCCAGATCAAACAGTTCAGGTATGGTGTACATTCTACAGTCTCTCCTTCTTCTCAATATCCAAGAAGTATTTATACGTGTCAACCATCAGCTCGCCACAGGCTTCTTCATCGCATGCGATGATAGCTCCGTTATGCATCTGGAGAGCGCTACATGTCCACTTCTGTGAAACTCCACCTTCTACTGTAGCGGCAAGAGCGCGCGCCTTATTATGTCCGCTTATGAGAACCAGAACCTCCTTGGAATCCATAACAGTTCCTATACCTACAGAAAGCGCCTGGGATGGAACTTTGCTCGGATCGTTGTCAAAGAATCTGGAGTTTACGATTCTTGTGTCTGTGGTTAGATCTCTCAAGCCTGTACGGCTTGTAAGAGATGTATATGGTTCATTGAATGCGAGGTGTCCGTCAACTCCGATACCACCCATGAACAGATCGATTCCACCGTAGGATGCAATCTTCTCTTCATATGCTGCGCACTCACCTTCAGGATCATCTGTCATACCGTTAAGTATGTTTATGTTCTCAGGTTGCATATCCACCAAATGATCAAAGAAATTATCGTGCATGAAATACCAATAGCTTTGGTCATGTTCATGAGGAAGTCCCAAGTATTCATCCATATTAAACGTAACAACGTTTGCAAAGGAAAGCTCGCCTCCCTTGTTCTTCTTGATCAGCTCCTGATAAACACCGATTGGTGAAGAGCCTGTTGGTAGACCTAGAATGAAAGGCCTATCTTCCTTATGATTCTTGATCTTATCGGCAATATAATCTGCCGCCCATTTACACATTTTTTCGTAATTGTCCTGAATAACGACTCTCATTTTCTCATCTCCTTTTAAATATATCTACATAGAATTAATTTCCATTTTATTACATTTAATTACATTTAATACCTTTCGATTATATAAAAATTTCCCCATACTGTCAATAAACTCACCTGTCACCTTATGCTTGAAATTTCCCCAAACTCCTTGTATTATAGGTGTAACAAGTTTTCTATTTTTTTAATCAGGTATTATTACATGGAGGAAAATCAAGTGGGTAAGTTTGTAATCAAAAAAGCCAAGAAGGGTCTCAGGTTTGACCTCAAAGCAGCTAACGGTTTGATCGTTGCATCCGGAGACGGCTTCTACAAAGACGAAGCTTCCGCAAAGAAAGCAATCGCAACATGGCAGGCTGCAGTTAAGGCAGCAAAGATTGAAGACCAGACCAAAGAAGGCTTCAAGAAAACAAAGAATCCTAAATTTGAAATTTACAAAGATGCCAAGAAGGAATATCGTTTCCGTCTTAAGGGTGGCAACGGACAGATTCTTGCAGTAAGCGAAGCATACAAGCAAAAGACATCCGCTGTAAACGCTATCAATTCTGTAAAGAAGAACAGCGCCAAGGCTACAATAGTTCTCGAAGAAGCTAAGAAGCCTGCTGCCAAGAAGGCTGCTGCTAAGAAACCTGCAGCTAAGAAGCCTGCTGCCAAGAAGGCTGCTGCGAAGCCTGCAGCTAAGAAGACAACAGCAAAGAAGGCTGCTCCCAAGAAAGCTGCTGCCAAGAAGACAACAGCAAAGAAGGCTGCTCCTAAGAAAGCTGCTGCTAAGAAAGCTGCTCCAAAGAAAGCTGCTCCAAAGAAAGCTGCTCCAAAGAAAGCTGCTCCTAAGAAAGCTGCTCCAAAGAAAGCTGCTGCCAAGAAGACAACCAAGAAATAATCATTTGGTAAATAAGAAGAGCCTGCGAATTATCGCAGGCTCTTTTGTTTCTTCAGTATGAGTCCTTACGCTAGCGTGTTTTTTACGCTTCCCCTTCTTCGGTCTTTCCGGATGTTCCTTCTTTTTCTACATACTCGAGGTATTCCTGATAGTAGTCATCCCAAGATTGATATTTCTCATCGCCCTTGTGATTGGGTAGTTCATAGTTCTCCATTATGTATTTGCAGAGATACTCCGTAGTTTTCTTTGCTCCATAATAGTTGAGGTGGTCTCCGTTATCTCTACTATCTGTGTCCCAGTCGAGTCCCATCTCTTCTATGTGCTGGTTAAGGTCTATGTAATTGATTCCATACTTGTCCGTATATTTGGTTACGGCTTTGCTCTTTGCTTCGGACCATGATGTGAGGGTCGGGATTTCTATAAAGAGAATCTGCATGTCGTTCTCTGCGCAAACCTCACGGAAATCATCGAGCCGCATTCTGTTGAACTTACGTATGGTTCTGTTTCTCTGGGGTTCGTTGTTTACCTCATTGTGAACCACTGTGTTGGAGAAGTGGTATCCCTTCTCCCAGCATGTATAGGTATAATCCCACTCGATGAGCCTATCCCAAGGAACTCCATCCTTGATGAGGCCTTTCCAACGATTATGGTATTTTGCAACAGGTATGTATCTTTCCAGAATAACCTTCACCAGGTTCTCATATGGTTTAACGCCTCTGTTGTTATTTGATGCAAAAATCATGTCGGTCTCGATTATGACAAGCTTTGGTGACTGAGTCTTGAGTATTGTCATAAATTCCTCATAGGCTCCAAAAACATTTTCTCTATTGATGCCCACGGTCTGACAGGTTACGCCATATTCATTCCACATCTCAATCGGTATGAAGCCGCATCTAACATCGCTGTTTCCGAACATGACAACGTCAATCGTATTCTCGGGCTCCGCAAGATACTGATGTGCCTTGTGATTGATGATTCCGTCTTTTTCCGAGTTTCCCCTCGGAATACAGAAGAAGGACGTCACAGCAACTATGGCAGCGCAAATAACGAGAAAAATTGCTACTCTACCCGCGCGGGCTGGAGTAAGTTTTTCTACAGCTTCAGTGGCGACCGCATCAGATGCAACAGCCTTATTATCCATATCCTTAACAACGTCTTTATTTTCCATGTTTTCCATATTATTAGAACTGGGCATATATTATACCCCCTACTCCGTAGCCTTCTCCATATCCGCCCATAACCAGTACCATAAAGAATAGGCCAAGATAAATCAGCCATCTAATTGGCGTGGATAGAGCAGCTACATCATCTCTGACATTATGTCCCTTTTCCTTCAGGTGGCTCACATAGCAAAGCATTGCGAATGCCAGGAGCAATGCAAACCAGTCAAATCCGTCCATACCGGTTTTCCACAGAACTCCGTCCTGGAGCTGAGTAAGCCAGTTGGCCTTGAACATCTTGTGATAGAGCGTTCCTATATCCTTCAGCTCATTAACTCTAAATATCAGCATACCGATGTTAACCAGAATAAAGGTTCTTACGGTCTGCCAAATTCCGAACTTGCTACCTCTTCTATTTATTCCTGTGGAATCAAAGAACTTCTGGAACAAAGGCTCAAACAGCATTCCAAGGAATATAAGCACGAAATAGTATAGACCATAGCATACAAACTGCCAGCTTGCACCGTGCCAGAATCCATTGGCAAGCCAAACCACAAACAACGCCGAGGCTGCGGGGATGAGGGATCCAAAGAATTTGGAGAAATGCGCCTTGGTTGCTTTGCTCAATGATTTAAAGGCTTTGGACATGGAGATTGGATAGAATAGATAATCTCTAAGCCATGAACCCAATGTAATGTGCCAACGCTGCCAGAATTCCGTAATCGATTTGGACTTAAATGGCTGTTTGAAGTTCTCTGATAGTTCTATTCCGAACAGCTCCCCTGTTCCCAGGACAATATCTATACTTCCCGAGAAGTTTGCGTATATCTGAAGTGTATAGAGAAGAATAGCAATAGGAACGGTGATTCCTACAGGATCATCCTTTCCGAACACCTTGTTAACGAATAGATTGGCTCTGTTGGATATTACCAGAACCTTAACCATTCCCCAGAGGATTCTTTGGCAGGCATAAGTCACCCTCTTGTAATCAAAGGCATGACCGCGGGCAAGGGACGGCTGCATAAGATCGAACCTTCCGATAGGTCCTTCAACCAGCTGTGGGAAGAAACTGATAAAGAGTGCGATATCCCTTATACTCCTGCTTGCCGGGTATTTGTTACGATAAACATCAACCATGTATCCGATGGCCTGAAGTGTATAGAATGAAATACCCATTGGGAGTGTAAGTTTGATAAGAGAAATCTTGATTGGATGGCCCGCCGCTGTTGACAAAGTACCAATGGTATCTGTTGCCATCTTGAGATACTTGCATACAAACAGGCTTCCCAGGAGCAAGAGAATTGCAACAGCAAGGACTGCCTTCTTCTTACTTGTGGTCTTAGCCTTAAGGACTTTTCTTTGGTCTCTATCAAGGCCGGCTTTGTTCCGTTCGTAATCCGCCTGGTATCTATCCATTAGGATTGCAGTAAAGAATGTGACGCCGATTACCGCAAGAAGCAGAAGCACGATTGCTTTCTTGGCGCATAAATAATAATAGACCAGGCTCACTAAAAACAGAGCCCAAGGTCTAAATTTCAACGGAACTATATGATAAAATACAAAAACTCCGGGCAAGAAAAGAAAGAGGTATATAAATGAGGTTAAACCCATACTCATGGAATTCTATTCCTCCATCTTTCTCTCTACTAGAGCAAATATTGCTTCCGGTGTCTGGAAATTCTCAGGTACAACATCAACCGGAGTAAACTCAATGTCAAACTCCTCCTCAAGAAGAGCTGTAAGCTCTACTGTGGTTATGGAGTCAAGCAGCTTGCTCTCAAGCAAATCTGTTGTCTCTGTGATTTCTACGTCAGGAATAAGTCCCCTAATGATTTCTAGCAATTCGTTCATAACGCTCCTCCCAATTATTCGCAAAGCACTGCTTCTTCATAGTTTTCTGTCAGCCACTTTCTGTCCATCTTACCGTTCTGGTTGATCGGCATGGACTTGATTCTTCTAATCTCATTAGGCACCATGTAGTGCGGCACCTTGGCTGAAATAATATCTCTAAGATCCTTGGCGGGACGTTTCTTTCCGTCATAGATCATGATAATCTTGTCTCTTGCAGCATCGAATACGCAGCAGCAAGACTTGATCCAGTCCGCACTTCCTGCCGCGGTTTCAATTTCTCCAAGCTCTATTCTATACCCCATGTGTTTAATTTGGAAGTCTTTTCTTGTGAGGTACATGAGCTCGCCGTATTCATTATATTTAGCGAGATCTCCGGTTCTGTAGATGGTCTCCGGATAATACGGATTCAACGGGTTCTGAACAAAGGCTTCTGCAGTTTTCTCGGGCTCATTGTAATAACCCTGAGCCACTATGGTACCGCGTACACAGATTTCTCCGGCCTCTCCCTCAAGGGCTTCCGTATCGTCTTCTTTAAGAAGAATAATCTCACAGTTGTCGCAGTGAACACCGATTGGAATCGGCTCATCATCCGCAAACTCTCTATTCACGACGTAATATGCACAGATGTCTGTTGTTTCCGTCGGGCCATACAGATTGGCATAGAGAACGTCAGGCTTGTGGCTAATCCAATGATTGAGATAGCGAGTTGGCATAATCTCACCTGCAAACAACACCTTCTCTATCAAAGGCAGCTCAGCATAATCCAGCACCTTGCTATTTGCAACTATTCCAAGCGCTGATGGCACCCAGTAGATAGTATTAACCTTATGATTGTTTAGGAATTCTACCAACGTCATGGGGAATGCAAACAAGGCTTTAGCAAGCACAACCAGCGTTGCGCCGCACCTCAGCGTAGTATAAATGTCCAGGACGGACATGCTGAAATAGAATGGTGTTTGATTTCCGAAAACAGTGTCCTCGTTTATATCAAATGTTTTGGCCACCCACTCGCTATATGCCAATATATTTCTATGGGTTATGATTGTACCCTTGGGAATTCCGGATGATCCTGAAGTGAATAGCGCATAAACAGGATCTCTATCCGTGCTCCTCTCCATAACCTGATTGAGCAGCTCATCCATATCGGCATCCGGTCCGCTTATTGCCTTCTGAAACTCCAGCACGCCTCCCTTGCAGGTCAGGTTATTTGCCTTCTCCAGATTATCCTCATCGGATACTATAAGAGCCGGCGTGAGCTTCTGGAATATGGTTTCTATTCTGTCTTCAGGCATTTCAGGGTCAATTACAATATAAAAACTCCCGGCGCACACTGCTCCCAGCATGGCTACGAGAGATTTACTACCCCTGTTCATTATTACAGCAATACCGCTTTTCCCGGGTACTTCCCTTTTAAGAATTTCGGCTCCCAGGTCTCTGCTTTGTTGCCAAAGAGAACCGTATGTAATTTCGGTTTCTCCGTCGGTAATCGCAAGCTTATCGGGAGTCAATTCTGCCCATTTTTTCAAGTGTTCTAAGATATTCTTCATCTAAAAAAGTATATCAAAGACTCCCATTTCAGTCAAGGAAGCCGGTAATTTACCAGCCTCCCGGACCTCCTCCAAAGCCACCGCCTCCAAAGCCGTGACCTCCCATCATCTGGTTATAAATACCGTCCACCTCTGTTCCATTTACATAGATGGTTCCACCGGTATAGGATCCCTCACCGTCGTAGTCAAATGGCGACTGTGCATTAAGGTATATTTCCCCTCCGTTTACGTATAGGTAGCCATTTGAATCCAGTGCATCAGTATCGCCCTGAGCCATGTTTACGGTTATCACGCCTCCATTTATTTCAATACCGGGGTAAACACCATCAACCTTCTGAGTTGCATTGATTCCATCATCCATGGCATTTACTGTAATCTCTCCATCATTGATAACTACAGCAGATGACTCTATTCCTTCGGATGAATACTCTATGTTAAGAGACCCATCATACACTACAACTGTATTATCGGAGCGAACGCCATCTGTACCTGCATCAATTGTTATTTCTCCGCCTGCGATTCCAACCATATCATCTCCCTTTAGACCTTTGTCGGAAGATGAAATCACCCCAACCTAAAGCTTACTTAAAGAATCCTATAACATGATAAATAAAAAATCCTAAGGCTCGCTCGTATGAGTTTACCTTAGGACCATAGCCTCAATATAGTTACAGATAGTTAGAGCTCTATCTTTCGCTTCTCCGGATCCATGGACTTTCTATATAGAACAAATTTCCGTCCTATAGCCTGAACAAATTCTGCATTAAGCTTTAGCGCAACGTCATTGCAGACTTCTTTTGCATCCATGTCTATACCCTGCTGTATATTGCATTTTATGAGCTCGTGCGCTGTGAGATATTCATCTATACTTTTCACAACGGTATCCGTGAGACCCGCCTTCCCTATAGAGACGACGGGAGACAGGCCGTTGGCCATACTTCTAAGCATACTTCTTTGTTTACTTGTAATCATTTACTACCTCTTAACTATTGGATTTCTGCTTCAGAATCTCAACCTCTGAATTTCCATTTCTAAACTTCCAAATTACTGAATAACCTGCTTTATGAGCTTTGGTGGCTCCACGTCATTCACGGATATGGTATAAATGCTCATTGCATCGGATAGAACGGCCTTAACCTTGGCTTCGTCGTCACTATAGAATGTCGCAAGCACATCACCGATTGCAACCTCATCTCCTATCTTCTTGTGAACAATAACACCGGCGGAGGGATCAATTGAGTCTTCTTTGGTGGCTCTTCCTGCGCCTGTGTATTGCGAACAAAGTCCAACCTGCTGATTGTCTATTGCAGCCACAAAGTATTCGGGCGCATTTTTTACGGGAGCCATGTCTTCAGTGAACACCAGGTCCGCTGAGTAGTCGGGCTGCGGGAGAAGTGAATAGTCATCAACTACTCCGGGATCTCCGCCTTGCGCTGCGACGAGTCTCTTGAATACCTCGAGGGCCTTTCCTGATGCCAGTGCTTCTTCTGCGATGGCTTGTCCTTCTTCTTGTGTTGCTGCTTTTCCGCCCAAATACACCATCATACCTGCCAGGTATAGCGAAAGCTCCGTAATATCTTCAGGACCTTCACCCTTAAGGCAATCGATTGCCTCGATTACTTCAAGTGTATTTCCAACGGCATGTCCAAGGGGCTGATTCATGTCGGTTATAACTGCAACGGTTTTCTTTCCTGCAGAATTACCTATATGACACATAGCTTCAGCAAGCCTGATTGCATCTTCCTCTTTCTCCATGAATGCGCCGTTTCCTGTTTTAACATCCAGCACTATGGCGTCTGACCCTGCAGCAAGCTTCTTGCTCATTATACTGGATGAAATAAGGCTTAGATTGGCGACAGTAGCAGTAACATCTCTAAGAGCGTAGAGTTTCTTGTCTGCGGGTGCAATGTGGCCGCTTTGTCCGATGAGAGCAATTCCAATCTCATCAACCTGCTTGAAGAAATCCTCAGGAGCCAGTGTCGTTTGGAATCCGGGAATAGATTCCAGCTTATCTATTGTGCCTCCTGTGAACCCAAGGCCTCTTCCGCTCATCTTGGCAACCGGAATGCCGCAAGCAGCAGCAATTGGTCCGGCAACAAGAGTTGTTTTATCTCCTATTCCACCTGTGGAATGCTTATCTACTTTAATACCATGAATAGCAGAAAGATCCACGATGTCTCCGGAATCTCTCATGGCCTGAGTCAGCGTCAAGGTCTCTTCTTCATCCATCTGTCTAAAGAATATAGCCATGAGCAAGGCAGAAGCCTGATAGTCCGGAATATCTCCCTTCGTGTAACCTTCAACAAAGAATTTGATTTCCTCTGCAGAAAGCTTCTCTCCGTCCCTCTTCTTGGTAATGATTTCGTTCATATTAAACACTGTTCGTCACCTCATAAAGTATTCTAAGCATTATTTCTGAATTTCGCCGAGCATGCTCTCGCCTATGGACAGTTTCTCTACGCCGAGATAGTCTGCAATCGTTGCTCCGATATTGGCAAATGTATTCGGAGTCTTAAACTCTGCTCCAGCCTTGATAGGCTCTCCATAGAATACGCACGGGATATGCTCTCTCGTGTGATCGAATCCCGTCCATGTTGGATCGTTTCCGTGATCTGCCGTCAGAATCAAAATATCCTCAGGCCCCATGGCTGCTTTGATCTCGGGTAGTCTCTCATCAAAAGCCATAATCGCTCTTCCGTAGCCCTCCGGGTCTCTTCTATGTCCATACTGAGAATCAAAGTCAACAAGGTTCGTAAAGATGAAGCCTTCCTTAACGGTCTTCATTGCCTCTATAGTCTTATCCACTCCGTCCATATTGTCGTCGGTGTGAACTGCATCCGTAACTCCGCAACCATTAAAGATGTCTTTGATTTTGCCTACGCAATAGACCTCCTGCCCAACCTTCTTAACCTTATCTAACAAAGTCTCCTCAGGCGGACTTACGGCATAATCGTGACGGTCGCTTGTGCGGACTCTCTCGCCGTTTTCATTTATTATATATGGACGAGCGATTACTCTTCCGCATGCCCAGTCGCCCTGTAGCAGCTCTCTTGCTGCCTGGCACATCTCATACAGCCTTTCAAGTGGAATGACCGCAGTGTTTGCGGCGATTTGGAAGACGCTGTCGCTTGATGTATATACGATAGGCTTTCCTGTCGCCTCATGTTCCGGTCCAAGATTATCGATTATAACCGTTCCCGATTCCGGATAGTTTCCTATAACCTCTACGCCGATCTTTTCCTCAAAGGCCTTAATGAATTCCTCCGGGAAACCATCAGGATATGTTTTGAATGGCGTAGGAGTTTCTATTCCGCATATCTCCCAATGCCCTGTGATGGTATCTTTCCCGCGGGAAAGTTCTCTCAGCTTTCCGTAAGCTCCTTCAGGTGCATCCACTGCAAACTCTCCGCTTGCCTTATCCAAGCCTTCTATATTCCCAAGACCAAGCTTGGAAAGTTCAGGAATTTTGAACTCCGGAACATTCTTGGATTCCGCAAAACCGGGAACAGACGCCGGGTTTTCTCCACCATATTTTTCGCTTGGCTCACCCTGGTGCTCTCTAAACCACTGGGCAATATGACCAAAAGTGTCGGAACCGGCATCTCCATAATTTGCAGCATCTGCCAGGTCTCCAACTCCCATACTGTCTAAGATTATTAATATTGCTCTTTTACTCATGATGTCCTCTTTTCTTATTTATCTGATTAGAAACTTTTTCTTACTCGATTTTGAACGGTCTGGCTTCCACATAATCCAACGATACAAGCTTGTAGTCAACTCCGTTCCAATTACCTTTATACCCATTTTTGAAGGCTTCCTTACCATGAAGGTGTCCGTAAACGCAGGTTTCCACTCTATATTCCTGAAGCATGTCCGTAAAGCCGGACGGATGGAACTTGTCGTTACACGGAGGATAATGGAGGGAAGCGATAATTCTCCTTGCCCCCTGCCTTACGGCATCATCCAATGACATTTTAAGCCTTAATAGCTCCCTTTCATAGATTTTTCTGTCATGATCGTCAAAGCCTTCCGTGCCCGGACAAATCCAGCCTCTTGTTCCGCATATGGCGGTTCCGTCCTCCAGAAGGTAGGCTTTGTTCTGCAAGAAAACCATTCTCTCGCTAATTTGATTTAGTTTGCTTACGGAATTCCACCAGAGGTCATGGTTGCCTTTGGTGAAAACCTTAAGGCCCGGGAGAGCATCCAAAAACAGAAGGTCGGCCATAGCCTCCTCCAATCTAAGGCCCCATGAAATATCTCCGCATACGATGACCACGTCATCGGGTGTTACAAGGGTTTCCCAATTCTCCTTGAGCCTTTTGTCGTGATCCACCCAATTGGGACCAAAGACATCCATGGGTTTTTCTATTCTCTCATCCAGCGACAAATGCACGTCGCCTATTGCAAATATGCTCATTTATTTATTCTTCGTCCTCGTCCATAAGCAAATACATGGTATCCTCAAGGTCGGCAGTCTCCAGGATTGAAGCAGCCTTGCCGTCCTCAAGTTTTTCTACGCTTTTTAGCTTACGTTTAATCTGATTGCTTCTCGTTCCTATGAGAGTCGTCAAATTATTACCGGCATCCGTGAGGTTTTTCTGCGTCTTCTTGAGCACATCCTCGAACTTATCGAATTCCGTTTTGACTGCCCCAAGGGTTTCCCACACTTCACTGGAATGTTTCTGGATAGCAAGGGTTCTGAATCCCATCTGCAAGCTGTTAAGAAGCGCAGCCATAGTAGTGGGACCCGCAATGTTTATTTTATAGTCTCTCTGGAGTATCTCCAGAAGCCCGCGATTAACAACCTCCGCATAAAGCCCTTCAAA
>Ga0256404_1012345_pt1 | contig 11126 bp, 10 predicted proteins | sample RumenRJG_01DNA_FD_185990 | JGI IMG/M metagenome (GOLD analysis project Ga0256404, IMG submission 185990) | Bovine rumen microbial communities from Lethbridge, Alberta, Canada - RJG_01 | ecosystem: Host-associated > Mammals > Digestive system > Stomach > Rumen | place: Canada: Alberta | collected...
ATCTGGCGTGAGTCTGTTCTTTTTAATCTTGAGAACCTCATTTACCATGAGATTTACTCTTGCAACAGTTTCTATCATTATATGTATCCCCTATATAACTACCTTGCTATCATTTCTCTAGCCGCAGCAACTACGCTGTCTGTCACACTGGCGCCTCCCAGAAGACGTGCGAGTTCCATAACTCTGCCCTCGTCGTCCAGCTTCCTTATACCAGTGATAGTCTTATCTCCCACAACTTCCTTCTCAATCACAAATGCCGTATCTGCGCATGCAGCTATCTGAGGCAAATGTGTTATGGAGATAATCTGTCTTGAAGCAGCCAGTCTCTTCATGGCAGCTCCTACCTTCTCTGCTGTGATACCACTGATTCCCACATCTATTTCGTCGAAGATAAGTGTTGGTGTATCTGCAGCTTCGGAAACTACTGACTTGATAGCCAGCATTACTCGAGACAGCTCACCGCCGGAAGCTACATTTACCAGCGGTCTCATATCTTCGCCTACGTTGGTCGAGATTATAAACTCCGCGATATCATTTCCATTCGAGGAGAAACTATCGGACTTTTCAAATGACATATCAAACCTTACGTCATTGAAGTTGAGGTCCTTCATCGCGTCTGTGATTACTTTACATAGCTTCTTAGCTGCTTTCTTTCTAGCGTCTGTAAGCTTATCTGAATCCTTCGAAAGCTTGAGAAGAAGTTCGTCCTTCTCTTTCTCAAGGCTTCTAAGTGTATCTTCAAATCCTGTAAGTTCTTCCTCTTCTGCCTTAAGTGACTCAAGGGTTTCCAGCACATCTGTGATGGTTCTACCGTATCTTGACTTAAGTGTGTTGACAAGATTCAGTCTCTCTTCAGCACTTCGAAGCGACTCCTCGTCGAACTCCATATCTGAGATGTAGTCAGCAAGTTGTCTATTAAAATCGCTTATCAGTGAATCGATATCTGTAAGTGTACTGATGAGGGAATCTGCTCCTTCATCGTACTTTGAAAGTTGCTGCAATTGTCTCAGTGCTTCGGACACCTGGCTTCCGCCTGACGAATCTCTGTCATAGCCTGTGAGTGCTTCAACCTCGGAGGTTATCTCTGCTATCGACTGAGCATTACTTGCTTTTCTGTAGAGTTCCTCCAGCTCATCATCTTCACCTTCGACAAGCCTGGCGGATTCGATATCATTTATCTCATATTGGATGTAGTCGAGCCTCTTTGCACGCTCGGTCTCATCCATATTGAAACTTCCAAGTTTATCTAATATGTCGCGATATGCTTTATAGTCCTCTGCGACTTTCTTCTTTAGTCCCGCAATTGATTGATCGTAGGAATCAACAATTTCCAGGTGGCGGGATGCCTGGAGTAATGTCCTCTGCTCGTGCTGAGCATGAAGGCTTATCAGCATCTGGGCAACCTTGCGAAGCTTCGCCACAGTAACTGTACTACCATTAATTCGATTGATGGACTTGCCGCCTGCAAGACGTCTGGAGATAAGGAGCTCTCCATCCTGAACATCTATTTCTTCTTCCTTAAGTGACTCCGACAGTGTGTCATCAACTGAAAACAGGAGTTCAACCATTCCGTCCTTATCTGGATTTCTAAGAAGCGAGCTATCGAAGCGGCCTCCCAGTCCTATCCCGATGGAACCTATTATAATGGATTTGCCGGCACCGGTTTCACCGGTAAGGATATTCAGGCCCTCGGCAAAATCCACATCCAGCTCGTCTATAAGAGCCAGATTAACTATATGTAGATTTACAAGCATACTATCTAACCTCGTTACCTTTCTGCCTGCCGTTTAATTTCCAATCTTTTTCTTAAGTATCTCGTAGACGCTGGACTCTTCAAGCTTGATCATCGTAAATGTGTTAGGCGATGATGTGATAGTCACTGTGTCGTCCGGCATCATACTATGATTGTTGGTACCATCGAAGGATACGAGACCCACATTGTCTGCGTCTTTCCTCTTCTCGATAAGCTTCAGGGTGATCTTATCATTTGCACCAAAGACCACGCTTCTGCTGGAGAGGGAATATGGTGAAATCGGTGTCATCACCAGCAGCCTTGCATCTGGCTGAACTATCGGACCACCAGCGGACAGATTATAGCTGGTAGAGCCGGTCGGTGTGGACACGATGATTCCATCTGCCTCGATAGTATCAAAATATTTATCATTTACATTTATCTCAACCGTGACAAGTCGGAGTGAGTTCTCACGGGCAAGTACTACATCGTTAAGGGCTTCATGTTTATATGAAGTAGAATTGATTTCTACGCTTCCTGTTAGCATCATGCGTTCTTCGAGAACATATTTGCCTGAAATGAGTCTATCGATCATCTTGTCGATCTTGCTGACCACAACCTCGGTCATGAAGCCGACTACGCCGAGATTCACACCGATCACAGGAACGTCGGTTCCTACAAGGGCATGGGACACGCGGAGCATAGTTCCGTCGCCGCCCATTACGATAACCGCTTCAACGCCATCTAGAGACGCGCGAATAACTTCTGTCGAAAGTCCTGCAACTAACCTTACCTTTGTCCCCTTCTCCAGAAGCTTCTTCTCGATTTCCTTAGAAACCTGCAGTCCCTCGTCCTTTATCTCATTTGCAATTATCAGAAAGCTTTTTAATCCATTCATACTACTTAACCAATATATCTACTTATCAAGGGTTGTGTGGCTGTCCTCAACCAGCTGCTTGATAGTTTTCTTATAATCCTCTTCGAGTAAAATGTCATTTTCCTGAATCTCAGCTGTCTTTCTGAGATGAATCAGATATTCGATATTTCCCTCTGGACCTTTCACTGGCGAAAAGTCAAGACCAAGTATCTCAAAGCCACTTGTTAAAGCGAAACAAGATACATTTTCGATAACCTCTACGTGTACCGACTTATCTCTAACGACGCCCTTCTTGCCAACCTTCTCGCGGCCCGCTTCAAACTGCGGTTTGATGAGACATACGACCTCTGCATCTTCCTTAAGAAGATCTCTTAGAGGTGGCAGGACCTTGGAAAGTGAGATAAATGACACGTCCACGGATGCGAACTCTATCTTGTCGTCTATATCCTCTGGTTTCACGTAACGAATGTTGGTCTTCTCCATGCAGATAACTCGCTCATCCTCGCGGAGTTTCCAGGCAAGCTGGCCATAACCCACATCGACCGAGTAAACCTTAACAGCGCCATTTTGGAGCATGCAATCTGTGAAGCCGCCTGTGGATGCTCCCACATCCATGCAGACTTTGCCTTCAAGCTCTATCGGGAAGACCTGCATAGCCTTCTCGAGTTTCAGGCCGCCACGACTCACGTACTTCAAAGTCTTGCCTCTCACCTCAATGGATGCAGTCTCTGCAAATGTACTTCCGGCCTTATCTTCCTTCTCGCCGTCCACATATACAATTCCTGACATTATGATGGCCTTTGCTTTCTCGCGAGACTCAGCAAGTCCCTGCTCAACCAGCATAACATCTAATCTCTTCTTTGCCATTTTAACTAATCTATATCTTTCTTATCTTTTTTCAAAATGAGTCAGCATTTACCTCCGACGTAAAAGGTGACTCATTTTTGAGTCACTTTTTACGTCGGAGGTGATAAGTGACTCATTTTTGGATTTTTAATTTTAGGTCCTGGGTGATGCTTGCGGCATCGAGTCCCTGTTCTTCGCGAAGTTTCGCTACGCTGCCGTGCTGCAGGGTCTCTGACTTTATGCAGTAATGAAGTAACCTTGTAGACCTGTCGCCGGACATCGCCATTTCATAAGCAATCGCTTCGCCGACGCTGCCTCTCTGAACTGACTCCTCGATTACAGCTACATTTTCGAAGTCCTGTATAGTCTGGCGGATACGATCTACATCCAGCGGATTAATGAATCTCACATTTATCAGCGCAGGTTCATATCCGAACTCTTCACGAATATTATCTCGAACCTTGGCAGCGGTCTCGACCATACTGCCAACTGCAAAGATTGCAAGGGATTCGCACCTTTCTTCGCCCACCTGAGAGCTGAAGTTGATGACTTCTGACTTTCCTTCGATGAACTGGAACTGTCTGTCATCCATTTCCGTGTAAGCGGCGCCCTTTGGATACTTAATGCAGACTGGGCCATCATGACTCACTGCATAGTCCATAGCATCCTCCAGTTCCTTCGCGCCCTTCGGAGCAAGTATAGTTAGTCCTGGAATACTTCTAAGGTATGCGGTGTCGTAGATTCCCATGTGGGTCTCGCCATCCTCGCCTACGATTCCGGATCTATCGATCATTACGATTACGTGAAGCTTCTGCAGTGCCACATCATGCAGCAGCTGATCATAGCCTCTTTGCAAAAATGAACTATATATCGCTACAACTGGTATATAGCCGCCCTTTGCAAGGCCCGCCGCGAAGGTCAACGCGTGCTGCTCCGCTATTCCTACGTCGTACGCTCTATCTGGGTATGCCTTCTGGAACGGTCTCACGCCAGTTCCTCTGGACATAGCCGCCGTTATGGCTACGATCTTCTGGTTCTTTGCTCCCAGCGAAAGGAGCTTCTTCGCAAATATATCTGTATATGTCTGAACAGACTTAACCCGGAGCGCCTTTCCTGTCTCAGGATCAAATGGACCGACCCCATGAAAATGCTCCGGATATCTTTCAGCTATCTTATATCCCTTACCTTTAACTGTCTTTACATGAACAATAACAGGACGACCAAGCTTAAATGCGTCGTTGAAAATCTCCGTCATTTGTTCGATATCGTGACCATCGATTGGGCCAACGTAAGTAATGCCCATATCGCCAAATATAGTTCCTGGCACAAAGAGATTCTTGATAGAATCCTTCGACTTCTTGATACCCTTGGCAACCTTATGTCCAACGGTTGGTATATCAAGGAGAGCGTTCTCAACATTTGACTTCAGTTCGTTGTAGGACTTACCTACACGGAACTTAGAAAGACTGCTCGAGAGTCCGCCCACATTTTGCGAGATAGACATTTCATTATCATTTAGAACAATAAGCAGATTCGACTTAAGGCCCGCCAGCTGATCAAGCGCCTCAAATACCATACCACCAGTCATGGAGCCATCTCCGATAACCGCACAGATTCTCTCACTGCTGCCGCGGAGGTCTCTCGCCTCAGCAAGACCCATAGCTGCAGAGATAGACGTAGAACTGTGACCCGTGTTAAATGAATCTGATTCGGATTCACATGTCTTAGGGAAGCCACTTATTCCGCCGTACTGTCTGAGTCTATAAAAGTCGTCCTTTCTGCCTGTAAGAATCTTATGTGTATAGGACTGATGACCTACGTCGAAGACAATCTTGTCCTCAGGAAGATTCATACAAAGATGAAGTGCCATGGTAAGTTCCACCGCACCTAGATTGGAAGCCAGGTGTCCGCCTGTCTTCGCTACACTATTTATAATAAACCTGCGGATTTCCTCAGCCAGAACAGGCATTTCGGAAGACTTTAGGTTTTTAATATCATTTTCTTTTTCTATTCTATCAAGTAAACTCACTGGTGAATAAACTCCTGTTTCCCTGATAAGTCGCGGGACCTATCAGTTATCTCGAACGATCAAGAACTCTATAAGTTCTATCATAAGCGCACGGAACTTAGATTCCGGAACCTTCGAACGTACTATATCTATCGCTTCCTCAGAACACTCTCTAACGTACTCCTTCGCACGCTCCAGGCCGTACTCAGCCACAAATGTATTCTTCTCATTTCGAGCATCCTGATTTACTTCCTTGCCAAGCTTCTCAGCGCTACTTGTCACATCCAGGATATCGTCCTGTACCTGGAATGCCATGCCCACCAAGTATCCAACTCGGCCTAAGGCATCTATTATATCACCGTCGCATCCAGCAAGAAATGCACCAATCTTAAGTGGAGCCTTGATGAGTGCGCAGGTCTTGTGATCATATATATAATCTCTATCTTCGGTAGTTGTTGGCTCTCCCGATAGTTCAACATCGAGTGCCTGACCGCCAAGCATACCATGGATTCCAGTAGCCTGAGACAGTTCATTTGAAGCCTTGATAAGACTTAGTAGTAAATCGCTATTATCTCGGCCTTCTGACTTTTCCTCTCCTACCGAACATATATAACATATATATTTATTTATAGTCTCGTAAGCATAGTTAAGTAATGCATCACCCGCAAGTATTGCTGTTGACTCATTGAATGCCACATGAACTGTAGGCTTACCACGTCTCAGCGAATCATTATCCAGAGCCGGAAGATCATCATGAATCAGCGAATGGGTATGTATCATCTCAATCGCTGCCATAAATGCATCGCATGCTTCTACCGCGTCCTTTGCATCTACCGTATCGGCATTTGGTTCATTTCCACCTTCCAACATCATCTTATAACTAAGATATAAAAGAGTCGGCCTGATTCTTTTGCCACCTGCCTGCATCGCGTAGTTCATAGCCTCCACCAGCTTTGAAGGGTAACCATCCTCGCTTGGCAGCTGCGCCATAACCTTCTTATCAACAAGCTTTATAATATTCTCGAGATCCTTTGTCATATCTCTATTCTGTCTCCTCTTACTTGTACACTTATCTTATAAAGCATATTACTGCTGAATAAGTGTAGGGTCGATTTCCTGAAGAGTCTTCTTTGTATCTTCAAGACTTGATTTGCACTGCTTTGCAAGATTTATGCCTTCCTCGTAAAGCTTCATAGCATCAGTCAGCTTAATCGAAGAATCGCTGAGCGCTGCATTTATCTCGGATAATCTCTTCATTCCTTCTTCTATATTGAAAACTGTAGCGTCATCCATAAGTTTAGTCCTCCTCTATCTTAGTAACATGCGCCATAAAGAATCCATCAGAAAGCTTAACCTTCACATCGTCATCCACTTTCACATCCTTTATGGAAGCAACAGGGGAACCGTCCTTCTCGATATAGCCAAATCCGCCGATCAGCTTCTTCGCAGGATTCTGCGCTTCCAGCATCTCGCACTCCTTGGCGAAGGCGTTCCATCTGTTTACAAATGTATCTCGCATATTTCTGGAAATGTTATCAGAAATGTGCGCGAGTTCGGATTCTATCTTCTCTACCTTAACCCTTGGGTTATTCACCTGAAGCCCCGACATGTATGACGCGAGGCCATTCTCGTATGTTCCCAGAACTCTAAGCATGTTGTAGGACATTCCCTGGAAATACTTATCCAGTTCTGCGAATCTGTCTCCCAACTGCTTCGCTGGGCTTCTGCTCTCTATCTTCAGCAGATACTCTTCCAGCATACGGTCGTAGAGATCGTATGTTCTATATATATTGTAATTCAGTTCTTTAATCTGATTATCAATCTTCTCAAGTTCGGATACCACATCGAAGACCGCCTCGTAGGCGGCGTCTGTTGGATTGTTAGCAAGCTTATCAACGGCGAAATCGGCTAGCGTTCTGTCTGGCGTATGACCTGTACCCGCAATGATGTAAGTATTACAGTTATATATTGCCTCAACAACTTCCGCGTCATCAAATGCCGCCAGGTCAAGCTTATCTCCACCGCCTCGGCCGATAATAATGATATCAACATCTTCTTTCTTATCGAAGAATCTAATAGCATTTGCAATGCTTTTTCCAGCGCCCGCCCCCTGCACCAAAGCATGAAGCAGATACAGCTGCACGTACGGATTCTTCTTCTGAACTGTCTTCTCGATATCATGTCTTGCATCACCCGACTGAGACGTGATGATTCCGATAGCTCTAGGATACTTCGGTGGATATGGCTTCTTATGCGCATCATCGAAGTAACCCTTCTTCTCAAGCTCGAGTCTTAGCTTCTCTCGCTCGGCCTTAGACCTTCCCTCTTCATCAGTAAGATGAACGGAATCTATGATGATGCTGACATTTGACTGCACATTGTAGCAATTGATGCTGCCAATAACAGTTATAACGTCACCGACCTTAATCTTGTCCTTATCCTTACTATACTGATTCTTGCCCTTCCACCACTTGGCATCTATTCTATAGAAGACATCCTTGCCATAGTTGTCCTTCTTGTTGGCCTTCTGAACAAGAGTCATATAGATATGACCTGATGATTGGTAGTACTTGTAGCTCGAAACCTCGCCCTTAACTCTCACACCTGAAAGAACGATACTGCTACCAAGCACTTTATTAATCTCATCATAGAGCTCGGCTATAGTAAATATTCGGTTGGCGCTTAATTCATTTACACCACTAATACTCATTTACATTACTCTCCAAGAATTCCTGAAAGAACTCCATTTATGAATCCAGAAGAATTATCATCGCAGTAACTCTTTGCAAGCTCGACTGCTTCATTTATAGCAACCTTATCTGGAATATCATCATCGTAATCAATCTCAAAAATAGCAAGTCGAAGTATCGCAAGCTCGCTCTTACCGAGGCGCTTTATCTTCCACTTGTTGCTGTTCTTGTCAATCTTCTGATCAATCTCAGCCAGATGCTCTCTTATAGAAGCAACCTTGCTGGTTATATAATCTCGATCCTTGTCAGAGATATCCTCATCAGCCTCAATCTCCACCTCAGGCACATCGCCCTCATAAAATGGAAACTGAAAAATCGTCTGAAATATTCTCTCTCTTAATTCATGTCTTGTCATAATATCTTATCCCAATCCTAATTTATTAAAATGAGTCAGCATTTACGTCCGACGTAGGGGTGACTCATTATTCTGCGAAATCGATTCCGGATACTTTCACGTTGATTACGGAGCACTCGAGTCCTGTCATAGTGAGCAGGGTTGTCTTTACCTTTTCCTGAATCTCCTTCGATACATCAACTATGTTGTAGCCGAACTTAACCTCGACGGAAACGTCTACCTTAACCTTGTCATCTTCGTACTGAACAATGATGCCCTTTGACAGATTGTTCTTACCAAGCTTCGCAACAAGGTCTCTTGTGATATTTCCAGTGAGTCTGGCAACGCCCTCAACCTCTGTGCAGGCAAGGCCAACGATGCTTGATACTACATCGTCTGCTATCTGAATAAAACCAGAGCCGTCACCTTCGATAGTGTATTTATTATCTTTAACATTTTCAGCCATTTTAAGTATCCTCCTTAAAAACTGATCATAGTTTTCCAAACTAGCACATACAGAGTTATTATACTTCATATCGATATATATTGCTAGCGAAAAAGAGGGAGTGACCGGAACTTCTCCTGTCACTCCACATCATTAACTTCCCTATATAATCTGTATTTACGTTCAAATGTTTTAACCTGCTCGAAATGAATTATAAAAAGTATCATATTTACTAGCCCTGGGATTATGATAAAACAAAATGTCTTCGTAGCACAATATGCTGTAATAATACTAAGAAAGGCACCTACAAAGCATAATATAGGATTTACTAGCCTCAGGTTAACAGCCTCAGCAATCAGTATTCCAGAACCTAGTAACATGTAAAGATGATAATATTTTTCTATATCTTGATCCCAATTCACAAACCTTATATGAAAAAAATCAATTACCGCTAATACCATAATAGCTATACCCAATGCACGGAAGTTCCTGCGAATCTTCTGCATATCCACGCTTTTATAGTACTGATACCTGGTGTAAGGAGCTGGATTGTAGTAATTCGCCGCATTTATGGCCGGATCCGCCTCCTGGGCGGGTTCAGTATCATAATAATAATCTTCGTTCATAATGAATCTCCAAATGTATCATTTCAAAATGAATCATAAATCACATCTAGATAGAAAGTATATCACAGATCCCCCCTATGTCATAGTCTCTTATGAGCATATAGAAAATCAAGGCTAGATTTGGTATAATCGTAAACGTTTACTTAATATTTCGAGGTACATACTATGACTAAATCTTCTAGCTTTAAATCAAATGTAATAAAAAAATATAAATCACTAAGCACGAACAGAAGATTCTATCTACTATATACTCTGTTCTTTTTAGCGATATCCTTCTTCGTATTCTTCGAGTTTATTATTAATAAGAAGACTCTCATCTGGAGCCACGACGGATACACACAGCATCTCAAATCAGCTGTCTATATCTCAAAATGGATACGTGGAAATGTCTATAACCTCGTACGTAAGCATACACTCACACCTGACACATTTTCTTTTGGTCTCGGATACGGTGGTGACGTTATAACTACGCTTAATTTCTATGGATTCGGCGACATTATATATCTTCCAACTCTCTACATGAATGAACATGTTGCAGTCCATTATCATAACTTCGTAATCTTTATTAGATACTATCTGGCAGGTTTATCATTCTACGCACTCTTCAGCTATCTCCAGAAGGGAAAGACTTACCGTGTGTACCAGCCACTTTGTGGTGCACTTCTCTACAGCTTCTGCGGATACGCCATAGCAGCTGGGCTTAGACACCCTCAGTTCCTGATGCCGATGGTCACATTTCCGATAATCGTGCTCGGTCTCGAGAAGCTGCTTCGTGAGAACAGACCTAACATTCTCATTTTATCTATATGGGTATCTTCTATGGCGAACTTCATCCTGTTCTTCATGGAGGCCGTTCTTCTGGTGGTCTACTTTATCTGGCGCGAACTTGAAGAGTTCGGAATCAGCAAATGGAAACAAATCCTGAGCGACATGATAAAAACCGCGCTCTACTCTCTCCTTGGACTTGGACTCGCATCTGGAATAATCGTGCCTGTTATCGTGATGCTGGTAAATGATACTAGAACATCCAACGGACTCGATAACTATCTGATCTATTCATTTAGTTTTATTCGAAACTTCTTTGCGGGCTTCATCAGTATGGATAAGAGTGAAAACTGGACTTTCCTCGGATTTGGAACCATAGGCATCCTATCCGTTCTATACATGATTTCTTCATATAAAAAAAATAAGAAGATATTCAGATCATTTGTGATTCTGACAGTTCTTCTCTTCCTGCCGCTCTTCGGCTATATAATCTACGGAACTTCATACGCCGGAAACAGATGGGTATGGGTATATTCCCTGCTTGTTGCATATATAACAGCCATCTATTTGCCTAAGTTATTTACGCTTAGTAAGAAGGAATACATCAAGCTTCTTGGGGTAGCCGCTTCGTATCTCGTACTCTGCCTCATACTTGATTATTCCCTATCGGTGGAGTCATCATTTCATATGATATTCCTGTTCGTAGCTATATCAGTGATCGGACTCTACATTCAGGAAACTTC
>Ga0256404_1012349_pt1 | contig 11122 bp, 12 predicted proteins | sample RumenRJG_01DNA_FD_185990 | JGI IMG/M metagenome (GOLD analysis project Ga0256404, IMG submission 185990) | Bovine rumen microbial communities from Lethbridge, Alberta, Canada - RJG_01 | ecosystem: Host-associated > Mammals > Digestive system > Stomach > Rumen | place: Canada: Alberta | collected...
AGTGCCTGTTGCGTTCGAGCCTGCAGCGCTCACATCGGACTTTCGTCCGCTGTTCGCTGGCAGTCTCTGAAGGAATTTCAGGGTTGTGTGTACTGTCTGTTATTTGATTTTCAAGGTTCTTTGTCACTGGATCACCAGTGAGCGCAGAAGGAGGGATTTGAACCCTCGCGCCGCTACTAACGACCTACTCCCTTTCCAGGGGAGCCCCTTCAACCACTTGGGTACTTCTGCAAATGTACCGTATGCCTGAATCAATCAGTCTTATGAAGCACGCCGTTCTCAAACGTGCTTTGCTATTCTAGCCAAAACCCTCCGGTTTGTCAAGCACTTATGTGAATCGATTTAAAAAATATTTTTCTGTGCCATTAAGCCTCACAATTGCGCCGTTCTTCCCGGGTCTCATCATTAGAAACGTGCGTCGCCGGGCGCACCACCCAGTTGTGCTTCCGGCGAGTGCATCCAGAGAGATTCGAACTCTCGACCCACAGATTAAGAGTCTGCTGCTCTGCCAACTGAGCTACGGATGCATAGCGGTTCCGACAGGGTTCGAACCTGTGACCCCCTGGTTAACGGCCAGGTGCTCTTCCAGCTGAGCTACGGAACCAAAGTGCGCCAGGAGAATTTCGAAATCTCGACCTGCCGGTTAAAAGCCGGCTGCTCTGCCTCTGAGCTACTGGTGCGTCACAGCGGATCAAGGAGTTGACCCGCCAAACATATCTTTTCTGAAGTAAAGCGGACATTCGCAATCCGCTTCGCGGCTTGCTCATAAACCGCTGCCGCTTTCAGCGGCATCTCAGCAGGGGCTTTGACCCCTGCTGAGACGATCAGCCCCCGAACCCACGCCTACGCTTCTACAGCTTAGAGGCAGGGGACTGATCTCAGCGGTTCAATTGCCGTCACCGTACGACAGCTACAAGCATTTCGTTTACACTGATCCCGAGGTATACGGACAGGGCATATACGTTGTCAAGAGACAGCACGGTATCTCCCCTCAAAGCTTTGTACATGCTGCTCCTGCTGATTCCGAGGTACTCTGATGCTGACGCGACAGACACGCCGCCATCCCTCAGCAGTTCCCTGATTCTTCTTCCGGTCCCCTCCGGATCAATCACCGGATAACTCATTTTTCTTCCTCCTTAGGCATAATAAAAAACCGTCCGTGCGCTGATCTCGTGCATCGGACGGCTTTTGCCTTTAGGAGGTGCAGCAGTATCAGTCCAATCGCCTGCTTTCCCCGCAGTTTCCGAGCACGACAAGAGTCTTCTGGTTATTCTTCCAGAAGTTCCGTTTCATCATGTTCGCAAACTGTATGCAGGTAAGTCTAAGCATGGCTGTTCTCCTTTGATGTTCTAGCCATATTATAAACGGTTTTTTCCTCTTGTGAAGTGTCACCGCATGACACAGTTGTGCCGCAGGCACCAGCATGCTGACACCAGAACCGACAAAAAGCACTAAATTTACCGGGTCATAAAGCAAAGAAAAACCCCGCATCTCTGCGGGGCATGCAAGCGGAGAAGATGGGATTCGAACCCATGCGCCGGTTTCCCGACAAACGGTTTTCAAGACCGCCGCGTTATGGCCACTTCGCTACTTCTCCAGGCGCAGTTATTCTATAACGTGTCTTCTGGCTTTGTCAAGGACAACGCCCGCTCTGCCGGACATTCGCCACGCGATCTGTCTTCAGGCCCGCATTTCGTCGTCTTCCGGAGCGTATTCCACGCAGCCTTCGGCCCCTCTCCTACCCCAGCTTCACCAGGATCTGGGAGATCAGCACCAGGGTCACCATGGCGATGGGATAGGTGGTGGCGTAAGATGCCGCCACGTCGTCGGTTCCCGCGGTCTGCACCAGCATCGCCAGGGAGGGGGTGCTGGTCATGCTCGCGGTCAGGGAGCCCAGGCCGTTTAAGAGCGGCAGCTTCAGGACCTTCCGGAACAGGAAGAAACCGGCCGTCATGGGAATGATCGCCATCAGGAAGGTATCCCAGAGTAGGACCGGGCCGTACTCTCCCAGGATCTCCAGAAGGCCCGCGCCGCCCTCCAGACCGGCGCCCGCGAAGAACAGCACCAGGCCGAGCTCCTTGAAGGTCACGCAGATCCTGGCGTCGGGAATCAGATCAATGATGCCGATGTGGTTCAGATGGCCCAGCACCAGGCCGGTAATCAGCGGCCCGCCGGTGGCTCCCAGGGAAAACGTGCCGCCGCCCGGAAGGGAAATCTCGAGAGAACCCAGTAGAATTCCCAGGACCACCGCCAGGGAAAAGGACGACACGCCCAGCGGATCCAGACGGTGATACTGCTTCCGGTCCCCTGTCTGAACCTCCGGGACGGCAATCTTCTTTCGCTCCTCTGCCATGTCCGCGCCGATCCACCTGGGCACCACCTGGATGAACAGCACCTTGGTGAGCACGCCCACCGGGTAGCCGATCCCGTAGCCCACAGCCACCCTGGCGACCAGCTCCGGCGTGCCTGCCACCGCCTCCTTCGCCGCTGCGAAGCCGGGGGACGTGGTAAAGGCGCCGGTCATGAGGCCCACTGCCAGGGATCCGTCCAGGGAGGTCATGAAAATCAGGGCGGTGCACAGCAGGGCCCCTGTGGCCGCCACCACCAGGCAGAGAATCAAATAGCTGAGGCCGTCCTGCCGCATGCGGTGCACAAAGGTGGGCCCGGCGGAAAGTCCCACGGAGGCGACAAACAGAATGAGCCCCACCGTCTCCAGGACATGCGGCGCGTGAAAGCCCAGGGCGCCGAACAGAAGGCCGGTGAGAAACACGCCGGCTGTGCCAAGAGAAATCCCCTTGACTCGCACCGCCCCCAGAAGATACCCTGTGACGCTGACAATAAACGCCACCAGTATTCCGGCGGCGCTGTCTCCAAGCACGAACCTCATCGACCAGTTCAACTCCTGTTTTCGTTTCAGAATCTAACCGTTGCGCTCCTGTTTTAATTTCAGAAGATTGTAGCTGAGCACGCCTCCCACCACCAGGATCGCCCCCAGAATGCCCATGGGGCCAATGGTCTCGCCGTAGAAAACCGCTACCCAGATGGGGTTCAGCACCGGCTCAATGCCGGAAATCAGGCTTGAGGCCACCGGATTCACCGTCCTGAGTCCGATACAGAGGAGGATGTAGGCAAGCCCCACCTGGAACAGTCCCAGGATCAGGAGATTCAGGACCACAACGCCGCTGAAATCCGTCTCCCGGAGCAGGAAGGGCAGCCCCGTCAGGAAGGACATCAGGTCTCCCCAGAACACCGATGAGATCGGGTCCCCGTCGGGGAGCCGGTTCATCATGAACACCACCGCATAGGTGGCGCCGGAAAGAAGCGCCAGCACATTGCCGAGCATCTGCCCGCCCTCCAGGCTTCCAAGGAAGCAGAGGGCGATGCCAAAGAACACCACGGCGCAGGCCATGAGGTCCAGCTTTTTCGGTTTCTGGCGGAAGAAAATCATGGTGAAGATCACCACGAAAATCGGGGCGGTAAACTGCAGCACGATCACATTGGCCGCTGCCGTCAGCTTGTTCGCCACCGAGTACAGGGCGTTGGTGCCGAAGACACAGAGGCTTCCCAGAAGGATCCACCGGTTCAGCCTGATGGGGTGCCTGACCGCCGCCAGATACGCCGCGATTAAAACGAGGGCGATGCCCGTCCTGGCGCTGTTGATCGCCATCCCGTTCCAGGGGATCAGCTTGATGCAGAGCCCCCCGATGCTGTACAGGACCGCGGAGCAGAACACGCAGAGTTCCCCCCGCCCGATCCGATGTCCTTGTGTCTGAGTCTGTTCCATGACTTCCTGTTCCTGTCTGTAAAGCGGACATTCGCAATCCGCTTCGCTGCTTGCTGATTTCTGATTTGATTCTGTTTCCTGACTTGCTGATTTCTGATTTGGTGCCGTTTCCTTCGCCGGGCGCACCCGCGCCAGCGAAAGTGCCGCGCAGGCCCGCATCGGCCGCGCCCCTTTCTCAGCTTCGCGCCCGCAAAAAGGCCTCGGCCGTCACCAGATCCTCCGGGGTCGTGACCTTCAGGTTCCGGTAGGAGCCGGGGATCAGCTTTGACCGGACCCCCGCGATGTGCTCCACCACCATGACGTCGTCGGTGACGCCGGCCTGGAGCGACGCGTCCCGCATGAGGGTCTCGAAGGCCCCGAGGCAGAGGGAAAAGCGGAAGGTCTGGGGCGTCTGCATCCAATAGAGCCGCTCCCGCGGCACCGTCTCCCCGAAAAAGCCGTCGCCGGACACAAAGCGGCTGGTGTCCTTGGCCGGGACCGCCGCCGCTGCCGCGCCGTACTGCTCCGCCGCCTCAAAGGAGGCGTCAATCATCTCCGGGGTCACCAGGAGCCGCGCCCCGTCATGGATCGCGACAAGTCCGCAGGAAGAAGGCTCCGAACCGGAGCCAGCGGACTCCCGGCCAGAAGCAGAAAACTCCGGACCGAAGCCAGCCGGCTCCGGTCCCGCCGAAAGCCGCTCCAAGGCCTTCAGCCCCGCGTACACCGAGGAATAGCGCTCCGCGCCGCCGGTGACGATCTGCCTCACCTTCCGGAAACCGAAGGGCTCCACCACCTCCTTCCGGCAGAGCTCCTCCATCCCCTCCCCGGCAACCAGGATCACCAGGTCCGCGCTGCTCTTCTCAAAGGCCTCCAGCGTCCAGGAAAGCAGGGGTCTCCCCAGAAGGGGGAGGAACTGCTTCGGCTTCTCCGAACCCATGCGGGTGCCGCGGCCGCCGGCCAGTACAATCGCCGCCCGCACTCCCGCGCCGCTGCCAGTGCTGGTTTCTGCGCTGCTGGCGCTGTTTCGCGCGCTGCTGGCGCTGGTTTCCGCGCTGCTTTCCGCCCGCGCACCAGCGGTTTCATCTGCCCAAAGAGACATGCTTTGCCCCTTTCCTCAGGCGTCCAGGGGGATCATTTCCAGCTTCAGGCCCGGCACTGCGTTCAGGTCAAGGCCGCTGAACTCTCCCCTCAGGTACCTGTAATAGGCCGCGGCGCCAATCATGGCCGCGTTGTCGGTGCAGAGCACCGGCGGCGGGAAGCAGAGGGTAAAGCCCCGCCTTCTGCAGGCCTCCTGCATGGTGGCCCTTAAGCAACTGTTGGAGGCCACGCCGCCCGCCATAGCGATCTTCCGGATCTTCAGGTCCTTCGCGGCCGCGATGGTGTGCTCCACCAGCACGTCCACGCAGGCCTTCTGGAAGGAGGCCACCAGGTCCGCCCGGCTGTACTGCTCGCCGGTCATGGCCGCGTGGTTCTGGAAATTCAGCACCGCGCTCTTTAAGCCGCTGAAGCTGAAATCATAGGGCGCGTCGTGCACCTTTGCCTTCGGGAAGACCATGGCGTCGGGATTCCCCTTTTTCGCCTCCGCGTCCACCTTCGGGCCGCCGGGATAGCCCAGGCCCACGCTGCGGGCCACCTTGTCAAAGGCCTCTCCCGCCGCGTCGTCCCGGGTGCGCCCCACCAGGCGGTACCTGCCATAGTCCTCCACCACCACCAGATGGGTGTGACCGCCGGAGACGATCAGGCAGAGAAAGGGCGGCTCCAGGTCCGGGTGGGCGATGAAGTTCGCCGACACGTGTCCCTCGATGTGGTTCACGCCGAGAAGAGGCAGGTCCTCCGCAAAGGCCAGGGCCTTCGCGAAGGAGACGCCGATCAGTAGCGGCCCCACGAGCCCGGGGCCCATAGTCACCGCCACGGCGGAGAGTTCTCTGAGGGGGATGCCGGACTCCTTCAACGCCGCATCCACCACCTGGTTGATCTTCTCAATATGCTTTCTGGAGGCGATCTCAGGCACCACGCCGCCAAAGACGGTGTGGGTCTCGATCTGGGAATAGATGACGCTGGACAGCACCTTCCGGCCGTTCTCCACCACGGCCGCCGCCGTCTCGTCGCAGGAGGACTCGATGGCGAGAATGCGCACCGGGTCCCGGCCCGTCTCCTGGCTCATCTCCACGCCCGTTTCCGGGCTCGTCTCCCGGCTCATCTCCACGCCCGCTTCCGGGCTCTGGGCCTGGCCCGTCAGAGATGCGGGTCTCTCCTCATGTTCTGTCATAGACACTGTCTCAATCCTCTCTGTAGTCAAGCTCCGCGGTCCAACCGTCCCGGGCGGTTTTCGCCCGGGGGAAGATCCGCCGGGCATCCTCCAGGTACTCGTCCGGATGGTTCAGGGACGGGCTGTAGTGGGTGAACCAGAGTTCCCGCGGATCAGCCTTTTTCGCCAGCTCCGCGGCCTCATACATGGTCATATGCTTGTTTTCCCGGGCCTTGCCCAGCTTGTCCGGCTCCCCGTACATGCCTTCGCAGATCATCAGGTCCGCGCCGGCGGCGTACTCCGCGATCACCGGCACCGGCCGGCTGTCGGTGCAGTAGACGACCCGGATCCCGGGCCTCGGCGGCCCCAGCACCATGTCCGGGGTGTACGTGACGCCGTCCTCCGTAACCGTCTGCCCCTTCTGCAGGGGGTTCCAGAGCTTCAAGGGGATATTCAGCGCCTTCGCCCGCTCCGGGTCGAACTTGCCGCCCCGGGGAATGGTCAGCCGATAGCCGTAGCAGGTCACGTTGTGGTTCACCCGGTAGGCATCCACCTCAAAGGGCCCCGCCTGGAAGTGCTCCCGGGGCTCCGTGAGCTCCCTGAAGCGGATGGGAAAGGGCAGCTCCGGGGCGATGATCCTCAGGGCGTTCACCACCCGCTCCAGCCCCCTGGGCCCCACCAGGAGCAGGGGTTCTGTCCGCTCCGCGTTTCCCATGGTGAGCAGAAAGCCCGGAAGGCCGCTGATGTGGTCCGCGTGATAGTGGGTGAACAGGATGGTGTCAATGGGCTTCGGGCTCCAGCCCTTCTTCCTGAGGGCCGTCTGGGTGCCCTCCCCGCAGTCGATCAGCAGCGAGGAGCCGCCGCAGCGGGCCATCAGAGAAGTGAGAGCCCGGTAGGGAAGGGGCATCATGCCGCCCGTTCCCAGCAGACAGATATCCAGCATGCGGTCATCCTCCTATTAACTGATTCAAATTCATCTGTGCCTGGCCGGTCCCGCATTCAAGTCCCGCGCCGCAGGTCGAAAACGCGGCGTGCTATGTCAGAGGGCGCGGTTCCAGTAGATCGCCGCGTCCTCCACCGGGTCGCGGTAATACTTCTTCCGGCATCCCTCCAAAACAAAACCGTGCGCCTCGTAAAGGCGCACCGCAGCTGTGTTGCCGGCCCGGACCTCCAGTGTCGCTGCCAAAGCGCCGCGCCGACGCATCTCCTCCATCCCGGCCTCAAGAAGCGCCCGGCCGGTCCCGTTTCGCCTGAGCTCCGGCGAAACGCAGATCCGCATGAGCTCAGCCTCATCTCCGAGAACACGGATGTTGCACCAGCCCGCGAGAGTTCCCTCTGCCAGGGTGTCCCCCGCCCCGCGTTCCCCGCCTCCGGGGATCACCGCCACGAAGCAGCGGTCATAGGGGCTCCCGAGGGTCTCCCGCAGGAGCTCCGGGGACCAGGCGTCGGAGAAGCAGGCCTGCTCCAGCCGGGCGATCTCCGGGAGGTCCGACTCAAGGGCCGGCCGAACCTGGAGGTTTCCAGCCGGGCTCCGCCGTTCCTCCGCGCAGCGCTCTTCTTCCATGCGGCGCTCTTCATTCATGAGCCGCTCCTCTCCCATACTCACCTCTCCGTCCCGATCAGGTCTCCGCGCTCTTCGGCGCCACGCCCCGGGAGAGGGCCTTCAGGGCCTCTGTGCCCTCCCGCTCAGCCGCGTCCTTCTCCCGCTCCGCCTGGCTCTTTCGCAGGTAGTCCGGGGCGAAGTCCGCCGCGCTGACGGTCTTTCCCTCCTTCAGGTAGAGTTCTCCCAGAAAGGCCACGCTGGCGGCCCGGTGGAGGCTCATGTGGGCCGGTGCGAAGCGCACAGGAACGGTGAACTGGTCCGCCATGGTTTTTAAAAGGCTCTGCCCGTCCCCCAGGATCACCACCGGCTCCTGGCGCTCGTTCAGCTCCCGCACCAGGTCCGCCGCCTGCAGGCAGCGGGGCTCCGCCGCGATCTCCGGCTTCTCCCGAAAGTGGCAGAGCAGGTTGTAGACCTGGCCCCGCCGGGCATCCATCACCGGGCAGAGCAGGTCCGGGCAGCCCCACAGGTTGGCGGCCAGGCCCTCAAGGGTCGACACCGGCACCAGGGGGATCCCCAGAGCCATGCCCAGACCCTTGGCAGTGGCTGCGCCGATCCGGAGGCCCGTGAAGGAGCCGGGGCCGGCGGAGACCGCGATGGCGTCGATGCGGTGCTTGTCCTGCTCCGCCATGCGGCAGATCTCCTCCAGCATGGGCAGCAGGGTCTGGGAGTGGGTCTTCTTGTGGTTTACAGTGTATTCCGCCGTCATCACCCCGTCCGTCACGATGGCGGCAGACGCAGTAATGGCGGCGCTCTCAATTCCCAGTATGGTCATTTGTCAGCTCCAAGCAGGCCCGCAGGGTCCTCGATCCGGATGCTCCGGAAATCCGTGCCCCGCTCCGGGTCTTTCCCGATCACGACCCGCACCGTGTCCGGCGGCAGCAGCTCCTCGATGAGGCTGCCCCACTCCACCAGGCTCACCCCGTCCCCGAAAAAGCAGTCCTCGTAGCCGATTTCCGCCATTTCCTCCGGGTCCTCGATGCGGTAGACATCAAAATGCCAGAGGGGCATGCGCCCCTCCTCGTATCCGTGCAGTATGGTAAAGGTGGGACTCACCACCGGCTCGCTGATCCCCAGCCCCCGGGCAAATCCCCGGGCAAAGACCGTCTTGCCGGCGCCAAGATCCCCGTCCAGGGAGATCACGAGCCCCGGAGCCGCCGCCTTCGCGAGCCGCTCTGCCAGGGCCTCGGTCTCCTGGTCCGATGCTGTTTCCAGTGTCACTGTCATAACGTTGCATTCTCCAATGCTTCTTTCGCGCAGCCCAATCAGCACGTCAGTGCGCGCTCTCATCGCCGCGCTTCCCTTTGGCGCGAATCACGCCCGCAGGCAGGAAACCACGCCCGTGAGTGTCCCGACCGCAGCCTGGAAGTCCTTCTCCTTCATGGGGGCGGTCAGCACAGCGGTCTCGCCGGAATCCGGGACGCACACCGGCTCGGAGCCGGCAAAGGCGGCAGCCAGGGCCGCGGCCTTCTCCTCTCCCGTTCCGGAGACCCGCACCAGGTAGCGCCAGCAGCTCTCCTCGAAGGGCTTCAGCGCGAGGTGTCCGCCGGTCCAGCCGTAGTCCACCGTGTCCTCCATGTGCTTCGCGGCCTCGATGATGTCGGCAAGGACCGCGCTGGCCGTGGGCAGCTTCCCAGCGCCCCGGCCGTAGAGCATGGTGACGTCCAGCATGTTTCCGCGGATCATCACGCCGTTGAACACGTCGCTGACCCCGTAGAGCGGGTGATCCCGGTCCACCAGCATGGGGCAGACGGAGACGGACACGCCGTCCTCGCTCTTCACCATTCTGCCCACCAGCTTCACGGAGCAGTTCAGCTTCTCCGCGTAACGGAAATCCATGGGGGTGATCTTCGTGATGCCCTCGGTGTGGACCTCCTCGTAGTTCACCTCCGCGTCGCTGACAATAGAGGTGAGAATGGAGATCTTCCGGCAGGTGTCGTAGCCCTCCACGTCGGCCTCCGGGTTCTTCTCCGCGTAGCCAAGCTTCTGGGCGTCCTTTAAGACGTCGCCGAAGTCAGCGCCCTCCCGGTCCATCCGGGTCAGGATGTAGTTGGTGGTGCCGTTTAAGATGCCGGTGATCTCCTCGATCTTCTGGCCCGCGTAGCCGGTTCCCAGGGTGCGGATCAGGGGGATGCCGCCGCCCACAGAGGCCTCGAAGAGGAAGTTCCGGTTCTTCTCCCGGGCGATCTTTAAGAGCTCGCTGCCGTGGGCCGCCACCAGGGCCTTGTTGCTGGTCACCACGTGCTTTCCGGCGAGCAGGCACTCCTTCACGAACTCATAGGCCGGGGAGGTGCCGCCCATGGTCTCCACGACGATGGAGATGGCGGGATCCTCCGCGATTTCCTTAAAGTTTCCGGTGACAAGCTTCTCAAAGGGCTCCCCCGGGAAGGTTCTCAGGTCCAGGATCCGGGTCACCCGGATCTCCTGCTTCAGCTCCTTCTGAAGCAGGTCCTGATTCTGCTCAATGACTTCGTAAACGCCGGAACCAATGGTTCCGCACCCAAGAATTGCCACCTGAAGCATGGCCCTCTCCTTTCCTGCCGCCGGCATCTCCCGGCGCACTGCGCGTGTAAACCTTTCCGTGTGTCTGTCCGGGCAGAAGCGTTCTGACCCGGCGTGCTTTTCCGGCCGGAAGCGCTGCCGCTCCCTTCCGTTACTCTCTTACTCTCTCATCATGATCCGGACGTTTTTCACGCCCTGCAGTCCCTCCATCTCCTCCACCATGCGGGAGAGGTTCCCGGTCTCCGCCAGAGCCTCCACCGAGAGAGAGACGGAAGCCAGCCCGTTCATGGGAATGGACTGGTGGATGGTCAGGATGTTCGCCCGGTACCTGGCCACAAGGCCCAGGAGGTCCGAAAGCAGCCCCGGCTCATCCAGAATCTCAATGGACAGTGTCAGCATCTTCCCCTTGGCGCTGTCGCTGAAGGGGAAAATATCGTCCTTGTACTTGTAAAAGGAGCTGCGGCTGATGCCCGTCCGGTCGGCGGCCTCCTTGACGGTGAGCCGCCGGTCGGAATTCAGGAGCTTCTTGGTCTCCACGACTTTCAGGAGGACCTCCGGAAGCGCCCGCTTCTGCACAACGTAGTACTTTCCGCCCTCGTCCATAGCTCCCCGCCTCTCTTACTCCGCGTCAGCGCCCTTCATCTTCGGGCACCCGAGGCTCTGCCAGGTGAGGTAGGCGTTCATGAAGTCGTTCAGATCCCCGTCCAGCACCGCGTCCACGTTTCCGGTCTGGAAGCCGGTTCTCAGGTCCTTCACCATGGTGTAGGGCTGCAGCACGTAGGAGCGGATCTGGCTTCCCCAGCCGATCTCCTTCACCGCGCCGCGGATCTCGTCTGCCTGCTCCGACTGCTTCTGCTGCTCCAGGAGATAGAGCTTCGCCTCCAGCATCTGCATGGCCTTGTCCTTGTTCTGGAACTGGCTCCGCTCGTTCTGGCAGGTGACCACGATGCCCGTGGGCAGGTGGGTGATGCGGATCGCGGAGCTGGTCTTGTTGATGTGCTGTCCGCCG
>Ga0256404_1012351_pt1 | contig 11121 bp, 5 predicted proteins | sample RumenRJG_01DNA_FD_185990 | JGI IMG/M metagenome (GOLD analysis project Ga0256404, IMG submission 185990) | Bovine rumen microbial communities from Lethbridge, Alberta, Canada - RJG_01 | ecosystem: Host-associated > Mammals > Digestive system > Stomach > Rumen | place: Canada: Alberta | collected...
TATTACGCGATATTGCTGAAAGACATCGCTCAGCAGACAGGGGATATGCTTCCGCTGAAGCTCTATGCCCTGCTTCTGCCGGCGGTGCTTTTTGGCGTTGCGGCGGCGGGGCTGGTGCTTTTTGGCGCGGCGGCGGGGCTGGCGATATCCGGGAAGATCAGGCTTCTTTCCGGACGGCCTGGCGGCCGGAATTTCTCCCGCTCCGGCGGGATCGGAAGCGCCGGCGGGATCGGAAGGTTTTACTTCCTGGCGGGACTTTTCCTCGGTGTTCTTTTCATCCTGGTCATGCCGGGACTTTCCGCACCGGATGAGATGAGTCATTACCTGACAGCCTATCGTCTTTCCTCCCGGATGCTCGGAAAAGCGGATCTGGAGCCGGTGACAGGACTGGCGGCGGTCCGGACAGAGGATTATCCCCTGGAAGACCTGTCCGGTGTCAAGACGCCGGCGATCCCGGACGATGAAGAACCCGCTGCGGAAGTCCTGGGAAATCCGGTGACGTATTACACTTACCGCACCATCGCTGACTGGGACCTGCGGTATCCGGAGCAGGGAGGAATGGTCATCTCCGGGCTTGCGGATGTGCGCACCACACCGGTGATGTATCTGCCCCAGGCGGCCGGAATGGCCCTGGTGCGGGCTTTCGGGGGCAGCGCACTGAGCCTTGTGTTTGCGGCGCGGTTCCTGAACCTGCTTGCGTTCCTGCTCCTGACCTCCGCGGCGATCTGCAGAATGCCCTTCGGCAGGGAGATCCTGTGCGGCGTGGGCCTGCTTCCCATGACGCTGCACCTCGCCGCATCCATGTCCTATGATGCAGGTATACTCGGCTGTTCCTTCCTTCTCTGTGCGGAGATCTTCCGATTCGCTTACGGAAGGGCTGCTGGAGCTTTTGTCAGAGGAAGGGATCTTTTGCTGCTCTGTGTCCTGACAGCGGCGCTTTCTCCCTGCAAAATGGTCTATTCCTGCCTTGTCCTGCTGTTCCTGCTGATCCCTGCGGAACGGTTCCCGGCGGGAAGGCGTGGTGCGGCCCAGATTCTGGTCAAAATTGTCTGCTTTTGTTTCCTTCTTGCGGTCTCCGCCGGATCGATCGCAGCAGTGAACGCTTCCATCATCCGCGGATACGCTGCGGCATCCCAGGCTGACGCCTCTGCCGTCGGCACAGTTTCCGAGACCACCGGGCAGGCGATCACGGAGGGAGCCGTCGTCACCGGGGAAGGAGAGGTGCTCCGGAGCGGATTTACTGTTTCGGAACTGGTGCACAGGCCCTTCTTCATCTTCCGCATGGTCTGCAGCACCTTTTCGCTGCAGAGCGGCGAGATGATCGGAGATATGATGGGAATGAGGCTCGGAAATCTGGACCCGCTTCTGGGGATTCCGTTTTTCCTGGCGCTGCTGTTCCTGCTGGGGCTTATGCTCCTTTCCTTGAAGACAGAAACCGGAGGGAGCGACCCGCAAACTTCTGAGGCGGGAGAGGGAGCGCATACCGGTGCATCCCCCGGCGCATCCCCCGGTGCGGAGGAACGTCTCTGGATCGCCGCTGTGGCGGTCCTGGTCATGCTTCTCACAGCCGGTGCCATGCTCGTATCCTGGACCAGCAGGGATTCCATGATCATTGAAGGGCTCCAGGGCCGCTATTTTCTTCCGGTCCTGCCGCTGTTTCTCCTTCTGCTGAAGAATGAGACTGTTGTGCTGAAGCGGGATATCTCCCGCGGGATCCTCTATACTTTCTTCTGTATGGACGCTTATGCCCTGCTCCGCATCTTCACGCTGGCATGCATGCGGATCTAAGAAAAGCAGGTTTGGCAGGTGGCCTGATGGCTGCCCTTGGCATTTGATGTGATGGCTGCCTTTGGTGCATGATTTGGCGGCCGCGGTTGGTACTTGATTTAGTGCTGTCCTTGGCACTTGGGCGTTTTACAAAGGTTTTTTGAAATTTGTACCCCTTTTTGGGGGCAAATCAATGAAAAACAACGCTTTTTAAGGGTCATTTGGGCGTTTTCAGGACATTTCCAAAAATTTGTTCCCTTTTTTCCCAAAAGCGGGGGTACAAAAATCAAGAAAAGGGTACAAGAATCAGAAAATCTCGAAAAAACGCCCACAGCTCTTATAAAAACGGCTTTCTGCCGGCTGAATCCCGGTGGGAAAAGGGATCAAAAATATGAAAATGCGCGAAAAACGCCCACGGGCCGTCGGCCGGGCAATGCAGGCTCTTTCAAGAGGAGCATCCGGGAAACTTTTCCCGGAGTTTCCAGTATGCAAACGCGCGGTTCATGACAGGATAACAGGAAACCAGAAAAACAGGAAACTATCTTATGAAATCAGTACTTCAGTTGATCAGTGAGATCGCAGCTTCGCGGAAACTGATATGGGAGCTGGCGAAATCGGATTTTAAGAAGCGATTCGCCGGGTCCTATTTCGGCGTGGTCTGGATGTTTGTCCAGCCGGTAGTCACGGTATTGATCTACTTCATGATCTTCCAGCTGGGATTCAAGAGTGTGCCGCCCATTCCGGGCGTGCCCTACGTCCTCTGGCTGGTGCCCGGCATCGTCCCCTGGTTTTATTTCAATGAGGCGTTGAATGCCGGAACCTCGTGTCTCCAGGAATACCACTATCTGGTGAAAAAGGTGGTGTTCAACGTGGAGGTGCTGCCGGTGATCAAGCTCCTTTCCTGCGCGGTTGTCCACTGCATCTTTCTGATGATCATGACAGCCATGTTTTTCTGCTACGGGAAGCTTCCAATTGCGACCTGGATCCAGATCCCTTATTACAGTTTCGCCATTTCGGTGCTGATCCTGGGGCTGACATTCATCACCGCGTCCATCAACGTCTTTTTCAAGGATATGGCTCAGATCGTCAGCATCTGCCTTCAGTTCGGCATGTGGCTCACGCCCATCATGTGGGACCCGGTGATGTTCCCGAACCGGCCGGCACTGCTGGAACAGATACTGAAGATCAATCCGGTGTTCTACATTGTGACCGGCTTCCGCGACAGCATGCTCGCAGGGAACTGGTTCTGGCAGCGGCCCACACTGACGGTCTATTACTGGGCAGTGACGATCCTTGTCCTGATCCTGGGGCTCCGGGTGTTCCGGAAGCTGCGGCCCCACTTTTCCGACGTCCTCTGACGCCGGCCTGCAGCCCGCGGGAGAAAGAGGCCCGCGGGGGAAAGAGGACCGCGGGGGGAAAGAGGAGCGCGGGAGAAAGAGGACCGCGGGGGAAAGAGAACAACAGGAGAACAGCAGGAGAAAAGGACAGCAGGAGTTTAAGATATGGACAGTAATCTCGCGATCTCCGTCCGGGAGGTCACAAAAGTATACCGGCTCTACGATAAACCCATCGACCGGCTGAAGGAGTCCCTGAGCCTTACAAAAAAGAAGCTGCACAAGGATTTCTTCGCTCTGGACAAGCTCTCTTTTGAAGTGAAAAAAGGAGAGACCGTGGGGATCATCGGCACCAACGGATCCGGAAAATCAACAATACTGAAGATCATTACCGGGGTGCTTACGCCGACCACCGGAACGGTCGAGGTGGACGGCAATATTTCCGCTCTGCTGGAGCTGGGGGCCGGCTTCAATTCCGACTACACCGGCATGGAAAACATCTACATGAACGGCACCATGATGGGCTTTTCCAGGGAGCAGATGGACGAAAAGATCCCGGATATCCTGGAGTTTGCGGACATCGGCGACTTCGTGTACCAGCCCGTGAAGACTTATTCCTCCGGCATGTTCGTCCGGCTTGCCTTCGCACTTGCCATCAACGTGGAGCCTGAGATCCTGATCGTGGACGAAGCCCTGTCCGTGGGCGATGTCTTCTTCCAGTCGAAGTGCTACGCCCGCATGGAGCAGATGATGAAGAACGGCACCACGATCCTGATGGTGAGCCACGACATGGGCAGCATCATCAAGTACTGCGACAAGGTGGTCCTCCTGAACCGCGGAAAGTTCGTCGCGGAGGGCGATGCCGGCGAGATGGTGGATCTGTACAAGAAGATCCTGGCAAACCAGATGGACGATCTGGCGGCTGCGCTGTCGGAGAGAAGCAGCGCAGACGGAGCCGCGGGCGATGACGCCGGTGCGGGAAGCAGCCTCAGCGGAAGCGCAGGGACCGGCACCACCGGAGACCCGGGCAGCCCGAAGGAAGGATCCGGCAGCAGCGAAGGATATTTCGGCATGCCGCTCATGAAGCGGAAGATGACACTGAACCCGGATGTGCAGGAGTACGGAGACCGCAGGGCAGAGTTCCTGGATCTCGGAACGCTGGACGGGAACGGCAATGTGACGAACCTTCTCCTGAAGGGGGAGATGTTCACGATCCGCGAGATCATCCGCTTCCACGCCCCGCTTGCAATGCCTATTTTCACCTACACGATCCGCGACAAAAAAGGAACGGACCTGAGCGGGACAAACACCATGTTTGAAGGGTGCGACGTGCGGCCGGTGAAAGCGGGCGATACCTATGAGGTCAGATTTACCCAGAAGATGACGCTGCAGGGAGGGGAATATCTTCTTTCCATGAGCTGCACCGGGTATGAGAACGGTGAGCACGTGGTCTATCACCGCCTCTACAATGTGGCGAGCCTCACCGTCATCTCCAACAAAAACACGGTGGGCGTCTACGATATGGAATCTGAAGTGAAGCTTCGGCTGATGACTCCGGAGGATGACAGTAAATGAGCGAGAGAACAGATGAACTGAAACGGTTGTGCGGACGCTTCGGCGGGGATACCAAAGCGCTGCTCACCGAATACCCGGCACTGGAGAATCTCAGAGTGTTTTCCGACCGGAGAGAAGGACTGCTGGAGTGGTTTTCCTTCAGGAAAGGCGCGTCGCTCCTGCAAGCCGGCAGCGGCGCGGGATCCCTGACCCGGATGCTTCTGGAGAAGGGGCTGAAGGTCACGGTCCAGGAAGAGGATCCGGAGCTTCTGGATTTTGTGAAGCTGCGTTTCAGCATGAACAGTGGAACCGGCGCCGGCGCGGAAGCTTCTGCACCGGAATATTTCAGCGGCGCACTGGGAGACATCCCGGCCGGCCGCCGCTTTGATTACATTCTGTTTGACGGCACGCTGAAGAAAAACGATCACGCCGCAGTGGCAGCGGCAAAGCGTCTCCTGGCGGCAGGCGGCGTCCTGATCGTAGCCGCAGACAATTCCTACGGCGTCCGGGCCTTCGCCGGCGCGGAGCGGGAGGAGAATTCCATGAGCCGCGAAGCGCTGGAATCCCTTCTGCTGGAGAGCGGAAATGACGCCGGGAACAGCAGTGCAGCCGGCGGGGGAAACGCAGGCGGAAATGCGGGTATCCTGACCCGCTATTATGTGGAGCCCATGCGGGCCCTTCCATCCACCATCTATTCTGACCGGAGACTTCCGGAAGCGGGGGAACTGTCCCGCGTCATTCCGGCCTATGGCTTCCCGGCATATCTTGCCATCGATATCGGGGCAAAGTATGACGAAGTGTGCCGGGACGGCGTCTATCCGCAGTTTGCGGACGCCTTCCTGTTCTTCTGGACCGCCGGCGCCCCCGGCAGGGATCAGGAGAATACCGGCGCCGCTCCGGCGGACAGCGCTGTTTTTGTGAAATACAACCGCAACCGGCGGGAAGAGTACCAACTGAAGACCGTGATCCGGGAGACCGGCATAACTTCCGCGGCATCAGGACAGACCGGCGCCGCCCTTGCCTCATCAGGACAGACCGGCGCAGCCGGCTCAGCTGAAGAACAGAGTGGCCCCGGCTTTATCGTCGAAAAAAGCGCCCTTAGCAGCGCAGGGATCCCGCACATCCGCGATTTTGAAAAGCGCTACCGGATCCTCTGCGCAGAGCAGGAGAAAAAGCCGGAAGAGGAAAGAGTCGTTTACGCGGAGCCTTGTATCTCCGAAGACGGAAAAACGGCTTCCTTCCCGTGGATCACGGGAGAATCCTTCGGAGCGGAGGTAACGAAAAAGATCCTCGGCGGCGCGCCCCTTGTGGAGACTCTGGAGGAGGCATTCCTGAGGGTGCTGCCGGAAGAAGCCAAAGACGCCGAAGCCAGGCAGACTGCCGGCGTCCACAACCTGGACTCCATCCTGGACAACTTCCTGCTGTCCGCGGAAACCGGCAAAACGGCAGCATCGTCCGCTTCCCGCCTCTCGGGCATCGACTACGAGTGGGTCACGGAACAGCCGGCGGACCGCGGATTCGTGAAATACCGCGCCCTCATTTCCTTCTACGAGCAGAACAGGGAAGTGCTTTCTCTGGGAAGCCGCGCGGCATTCCTGCAGCTCTTCGGCATCGGGGAGACGGAGGCAGACCGCTTCGCGAAGATGGAAGAGGAGTTCCAGCAGAAAGTTGCGGGGGACGACCAGTCCGTCTATCTGGACCGCTTTGTGGTGGAAGTCCGGGACGGCAGCGTGATCGAAAAGACGGAGCGGGATCTCCGCATCGCGAACGAGCGGCTGCAGGGCTTCCGGGCCGAGCTCCGGGAGAAGGAGACCACCATCCGTAAGATGACGGAGGTGAAGCGTCTCACGGACAACCATGTCACCAACCTGGAGATCATCATCCAGAACCTGCGTCATGAGAACAACGAGCTGGGGAAGACCCTGACGTATCTCGACAAGCATCAGACTGCATTGTCCCGCCTCCGCCGGCAAGCGGGCGATGCTTTCAACAGGAAGTATCCGAAGGGATCCCGGGAGCGGAAAGAGCTGGACTACAAAAAAGATGCGGTCCTGCACCCGCTCCGGCACCGTAAGATGATCTCTACCCCGGAGGGCCGCAACCTGATCGAAGGCGATTTCGCCATCGGCGACATCTACAAAGAACACGGGAAACTGAAGTTCCCGAAAGTCAGTGAGCCGCTGGTCAGCGTCATCCTGCCGGTCTACAACCAGATCGGCTACACCTACGCCTGCCTGGTGTCTCTGCTTGAGCACCCGGACGGTATCCCCTTCGAAGTGATCATCGCGGACGATGTCTCCACTGACGCGACGAAGAATCTGGACCACTTTGCCGAGGGCCTGGTCATCAGCCGCAATACCGTGAACCAGGGCTTTCTCCGGAACTGCAACCAGGCGGCGAAGAAGGCGCGGGGCAAGTACCTGTTCTTCCTGAACAACGACACGAAGGTCAATGAGGGCTGGTGCAAATGGCTTGTGAAGCTCCTGGAGGAGGATCCCTCCATTGGCATGACCGGATCGAAGCTGGTGTACCCGGACGGAAGGCTGCAGGAAGCGGGCGGCATCATCTGGAGCGATGCCTCCGGCTGGAACTACGGGCGCCTGCAGAATCCGGATCTTCCGGAATTCAACTACGTGAAGGACGTGGACTATATCTCCGGCGCCGCCATCATGATCCGCCGCAGCCTCTGGGAGGAGATCGGCGGTTTCGACGAACGCTATGCCCCGGCCTACTGCGAGGACTCGGACCTGGCTTTCGAAGTCCGGAAGCACGGATACCGCGTCGTATATCAGCCGAAGTCCGTCATCACCCACTTTGAAGGTGTATCCAACGGCACCGATGTACAGGGGACCGGCCTGAAGCGCTACCAGGTGGAGAATACGGAAAAGCTGAAGGAAAAATGGAAAGCGGAGCTCGCGAAGCAGAGCGAGAATACCGGAAACCCGGATCCCTTCCGCGCCAGGGAGCGCAGCCAGGGAAAGAAGATCCTCCTGGTGGTGGATCACTATGTGCCCACCTACGACCGGGACGCCGGGTCCAGGACGACCTGGCAGTATATCCGCATGTTCCTGAAGCAGGGATATGTGGTGAAGTTCCTCGGCGACAACTTTGCCCACGAGGAGCCCTACACCACGGAGCTCACTCAGATGGGCGTGGAGGTCCTGTACGGACAGGAGATGCAGGCCGGTATCTGGGAGTGGATCGAGCATCACGAGAAGGATCTGCACCTGGTCTACCTGAACCGTCCGCATATTGCGACGAAATATATTGATTTCATCCAGTCCAGGACCCACCTGAAGGTGATCTACTACGGTCACGATCTCCATTTCCTGAGGGAGAGGAGAGAGTATGAGCTGACCGGAGACCGGGAGCACAAGGAATCCTCCGAGTACTGGAAGACCATCGAGCTCTCTCTGATGCACAAGGCGGACATGTCCTACTATCCGTCGGAAGTGGAGTGTGCCGCCATTCACCGCCTGGACAGAAATATTCCGGTGAAGGCCATCACCGCGTACCTATGGGACGAATTCCCCGAAAACACTGCCGCGGAGTATGAGAAGCGCGAGGGCCTGCTCTTCGTAGGAGGCTTCGCACATCCGCCGAACGCGGACGCGGTTCTCTGGTTCGTAAAGGAGATCTGGCCGAAGGTCCGGGAGGGCTGGAAGAAAGGGGCTGCAGATGCATCGATCGCTGCTCCGCCTTGTTTCTACGTGGTCGGCTCCCGGGCGCCGGAAGAGATCCTGCAGCTGCACGACCCGGAGAACGGGATCATCATCAAAGGTTTCGTTTCCGACGAGGAGCTGCGCTCCCTTTACCAGACCTGCCGCATCGTGACAGTGCCTCTGCGCTACGGCGCCGGCGTCAAGGGCAAGGTGGTGGAAGCCCTTTATCACGGTACCCCGGTGGTCACCACTTCTGTCGGCGCGGAAGGCATTCCGGAAGCTTCCTCTGTCATGCGGATCGCGGACGATGCGGAAGCCTTTGCGGATCAGATCCTGGAACTGTACGGAGACACTGCCTCCCTGGCAGGAATGCAGCGGAAGGCGGAACAGTACATCCGCCGGCATTTCAGTATGGAGAATGCGTGGAAGGTCATAGAAAAGGACTTCTCCTGACGGAATTTCTGCTTTTTTCTTAAATCGTGACGCTTCCTGTGTTTGACAATACAGGGGGGTAATGCTAAAATATGCTTAGCAAATTGTTTCTGGGGAAATGAGAGTTTCAGGTTAACCTTAATTTATTAGAGAGGATAAAGGGATGAAGAAGACAAAAGACAGGCTTTTGTGGGGAGCCAGCCGCAGACTTCTGAAGACTGCGTTTGCGGGGATCCTGGCTGGGGCCATGGTCGCAATGACGGCAATGCCGGCCTTTGCAGAAGGCGGAATGCTTGATCCCGCTGATCTGCAGAAGATCGAAGCGGGCAAAGACACATTTTCATTGAACATGGTTTATAAGTATGACCAGGGTTCGACGGGGAAAACATCGGAACTTTCCGATGAGATCACGTCTCAGATGAACCTGCGGGTCTATAAGCTCGCAGATCTTAAGAGAGACAGCGACGCTGAGGACTTCCACTATGTGTACATTAAGGGCGTTCCGAAGGCAGCTGCCTACGAAAGTGAAGACTATGCCGACAGTCTGGTCGAAGCGCTGATAGAGGATGACAATGAGATCCCGGCGCTGGTCAGTGAGTACGATACGATGTACGATGCCGGCAGTCTGAACGGTTTACAGTATCAGAGCGGTACTCTGAACAAGTCTCTTGATCTGAGCGGCAATGGAATTGCTCCCTGCGGCGTTTACTATATCCACGTAGACTATCCCGAGGGACGGTCGAGTTTCTCCGCCGGCGGCAGAAACTATACGATCCAGTCTGTGATCATCACAGTTCCGAACCTCCAGTACAATGAAACTGCTGATACCGGACATCAGAAGGACAGCGGAACTCATCACGAGATCACCGTGTGCCCGAAGCCGGCACAGGTCAGCTCCACCTCGCCTGGCGGCGGCAATCCTCCGGGCGGAGGCGGCAATCCTCCGGGAGGCGGCAGAAGAGTCACTCCTCCCCCGTCTGAAGGTTCCGTCCTCGGTGCTTCCAGAGACGAGATTCCTCCGCAGGTACTCGGCGCGAACCGTCTTCCGCAGACCGGACAGCTTTGGTGGCCGGTGCCGGTCCTCTGCATCATGGGACTCGGTCTGATCGTTTCGGGTGTTCACAGAAGAAAAGCTGTCGAGGCAGTTCACTGAGGTGAGGCTGAACGTACAATATGAGCAATGATAAGATAAAACCTGCCAGAAACAAAAAAGGTTTATTCTCGATCATTCTGGGGCTGCTGCTTTTGGCAGCAGCCCTTTTGTTGGTCGTTTATAACTATTACGACGCTTATCTGGCGGAACTGGATTCGGAGTTTTACAAACAGTATCTTCTGGAAGACATGGAATCATACGTTCCTGATGAAGACCTGATGTGGGATACTTATCTCGACAGTCAGGATCCGAACCGGAAGATGCCCACCATCATCGTGGGAGAGGAAGAGTTCATCGGCGTCCTTGAGGTGCCGCTGTACAGCCTGGCGCTCCCGGTCATGAGCGAGTGCGATTACAGGAAGCTGAAGCACGCGCCCTGCGTCTATTCCGGCACCTATTACCGGAACGACCTGGTGATCTGCGCCCACAACTACCGTAAACATTTCAGCAACCTGAAGTGGATCCCGGCCGGATCGGAGGTCAGGCTCCTTGCAGTGGACGGTGCCACCTATACCTATGAGGTAAAGGAGATCGAGACGCTGAAACCCACCGCTGTAAAGGAGATGACAGTTCCGGAAAACAGGGAGTGGGATATGACCCTCTTCACCTGCACCACCGGAGGTCAGGCGAGAGCCGCGGTCCGCTGCGTGATGAAGGACAAGACACCGCCGAAGTACATGAGCGACGAGTGGTATGAAATGCCGGAGAGCAAAGTGAAAAAATGACAACAGAAAAAAAGGTGCCTGGCACCGTTAAGATTTCTTAACGGTGCCAGGCACCTTTTTTGCACCTTTTTTCAGAAGAAAGCCACGCCCTTGCGGCCGGCTTCTTTTACTTTGTAAAGTGCCTTGTCCGCGTCTTTGAAAATGTCATCTGTGGGGTCTATACGATCGCTGAAAGCCACACCCACGGAGATGGAGATGGGCGGAAGCCCGTCGGAAGTATCCTGCAGCTTCGCATTCGCCTTTTCCACTTTCTCCCGGATCAGATCTTCCATAGCAGAGGTGCTGTGCACCATGATGACCGCGAATTCATCGCCGCCGATACGGCATACGTAATCCTCCGCGCGGAAACTGTCCCGGAGAACGGTGGCAAGTTTGATCAGGATCTTGTCGCCGGTGGCGTGCCCGTAGGTGTCGTTGATCTGCTTGAACTTGTCGGCATCGATCAGGAGAAGGCTGACATCACCCCCCAGATCCTCCTCCCGGAAAGCATTAAA
>Ga0256404_1012352_pt1 | contig 11121 bp, 11 predicted proteins | sample RumenRJG_01DNA_FD_185990 | JGI IMG/M metagenome (GOLD analysis project Ga0256404, IMG submission 185990) | Bovine rumen microbial communities from Lethbridge, Alberta, Canada - RJG_01 | ecosystem: Host-associated > Mammals > Digestive system > Stomach > Rumen | place: Canada: Alberta | collected...
ACATTAGTACTTGTTCCGGGTTTAATTATCGGTTTAACAGATTTGTGTAAGTATATGACTGATAAACGTAAGGCAAAAGAAAAATTGCTTGCAAGTCAACAAAAACCTTCAATGGATTTTCAGGCTGCGTTTATACCTTCCAATAAACCGACAATGGCAGGTTTTTTAAATAATAAGTAAACGTTTAATTTATATTATAGGTAAATTGTAAGAAATTACCCATCAAATTTTCGTTCCATACTTGTACATCATAAGGAACATTTAAAACTGTCGGGGTAAAATTCCATATATATTTTATTCCGGCATTGACCAAAAAATCCGCAATAGATTGTGCATACTGCTCCGGAACTGTTAGTATGGCTATATCTATAAAGTGCTGCCAAGCATATACAGGTAATTCTTTAATATCAAGGATTTTTTTATTATTTATTTCTTTTCCGATTTTATTTTGGTCATTGTCAAAAAGACTAATGATATTCAATCCGTAATTTGAAAAGTTATTATAATTTGCAAGTGCAGAACCCAAATTCCCTGCACCAATAATATATGCGCGTTTTGTTTTTGAAAACCCGAGGGTTGTTTCAATAGATTTTTTCAAATCTTTTACAATGTATCCGACACGAGATTTTCCTGAATTATTCAAAAGATTTATGTCTTTTCTCACTTGTGAATCATCTATTTTTAAAAGTGAAGCAATTTGTTTACTCGAAATGTATTCTTCTCCTTTTTTTATGTAATCACATAAAATACAATGATACAATGTCAAGCGATTAATTGTTTTTTCAGAAATCTGCTTATTCATACCTATATTATACATGATAAATTTCATGTTATAATTAGTGCATTATGAAACATATATTTGAGCAAAAAGTTTATTTTTCGGATACGGACAATTATGGTGTAGTCTGGCATGGTGCATATTTACGCTGGATGGAAATGGGCAGGGTAGAATATTGCAAAGATGCAACGGGCTTGACATTAAAAGAATTGGAAGCACAAGATATTTTGCTGCCTGTTTCTTCGATAAATATAAAATATAAATCTTCCGCAAAACTGGAAGATATTGTTGTTGTTGAAACAGAGGTTTCTCAATACAGCGGTTTAACGGCAACATTTAAACAAAAAATAAAATCAAAAGAAACAGATAAGGTATTTATCACTGCAGAGGTTGTAATTGTAGCGGTTCATTCGGACGGAAAATTATACCGCAAAATGCCTGAACCTTTAGCATCAATTTTTGAAAAGGAAGTAAAATGTCCTCAACTCGTTTAAATAAATATATAGCATCTTCAGGGTTATGTTCTCGCAGAAAAGCTGATGAACTTATAGAATCAGGTGTCGTAATGGTAAACGGAAAAACCGTAACAGAACTTGGTTATGGTGTTCAACCAAAGGATAAAGTTTTTGTGAATAAAAAACTTATTCATCCCGTAAAACATGAATATTACAGATTTTACAAACCTGCAGGATATATTACGACTTCTGACGATGAAAAAGGTCGTAAAACAATCTATGATTTGCTGCCTGAAAGATTACATCACTTAAAACCTGTCGGAAGGTTGGATAGAGAATCAACGGGGTTGTTAATTCTTACAAATGACGGAGATTTGATAAATGACTTAACTCACCCGTCTGCTAAAGTTCCAAAGTTATACAGGGTTACAATCAATGGTAAAATTACCCAAAATGATATTGATAAAATGTCAAAAGGTATAGAGATTGAACCTGATAAAAAAGCTTATGCGCAAGTTGACGTTTTAGAAATCGACAATGATTCTACAACAATGGAAATACTTTTATTTCAGGGGATGAACAGACAAATCCGCAAAATGTTTGAATATTTAGGATTTGAAGTAGTTTCATTAAAAAGAATACAGCATGCGACTTTGAATTTAGACGGATTAAAACGCGGAGAATTTAAACCGATAAAACCTCAACAAATAAAAGAATTACGAAATTTTATATCAAATTTGGCAAGTAAAAATGATTAAATACGGTATAACAGGGAATATAGCAAGCGGAAAATCAACTGTCGAAAATATTATAAAAATGCGTGGTTACAGCGTATTGGATACTGATGTTGTTGCACATGAATTTTTAAATTGCGATGAGGTGAAAGAATTATTCAAAAATTATGACGTTTTTAACGATGGAAAAATTTCTCGTACAAAACTCGGACAATTGGTTTTTTCCGAAAAAGAACTTTTAAAAGAGCTTGAAAGAATTATTCATCCGAAAGTAAAAGAAAAAATAACCGAATTTTTTAATGACCACAGTTTTGAGAATGTTGTTTTTGTGTCGGTTCCGCAACTATTTGAAACAAATATGGAAAAAATGTTTGATAAGATAATTTTTGTTTATGCGGATGATAGTATTCGCGAAAATCGTCTTATAAAACGCAACAATTATACAAAAGAATATGCTCAAAAACGTATGAGTGCACAAATTTCTCAAGAACAAAAAATTTCAAAAGCTGATATAGTAATTTATAACAACTCAAATGAAAAAGATTTGGAGCAAGAAGTGGTTTTTAAGTTAGCCTTATAAATCCGCTTAGATCTTTTTCGCTTGCAGTGTATCTGTTTAGGACAACCATTCCCGAACCTCTGCCACCGGGGTCTCCAACGTTTCCTTCAATTGTTTCAAAGTTTCCGTTATTATGTACTTTAGTTACAAAACCTGTATGTGATGCCCCGTTTTGGTTGAGAATAACTATATCTCCGGGTTTTATATTTTGGCTTATAAATTTACCTTTATCTGTTTTTGTTGTTGTATCAATGAATTTATTATGGGATATAGCCTGTCTTTTAAGAGTTGCTACATCATGTGAACCAAACCAGAAAGGTGGTCTTAATCCTTGTTTTGTATATGTTTCTTTCGCTACGTATGTTACAAAATCAGTGCACCATTCTTCATCATGCGGGTCCATTTCTCTACATTCAGGATTAATCATAAATTTAAGATGACCGTTATTTGATTCGCTGACTCCCAGATATTTCTGTGCGGTTGTTACTAATTTCGTGGTATCGAGTGATTTTTTGTAATTATATGATGTACTTTGAATCGGATTTGTTGCTGCTTGTATCGTTTTATTATTTGTTGCAGTATAGTCTGTGGTTTGGCTATGGGCAGGCATTTTTGGAGACGCTGTAATAGAACCAAAATTTGGATTTGAACCACTAAAGTTGTATACTTGACCTGTATTGGTTGTGAATACAGCGGGATTAGTGGCATTCAATATTGATTGGAAAGAATTCGCGGGGTATGAACTTCCGAAACTAAACAAACTTCCGTTTATGCCGTTGTAATTTGAAAAAATCGGCAATGGTGAAAAATTCAATCCGAATAAATTTCCGGGCCGGTAGCCAAAAGCTGCACCGGTATTATATGCGTATATTATTGGATTAACGTCCGTATAGTAATTTATCGGACTGAAATAATTAATCAAGAATTTTCCCTTTCTATTTTCCCCTATATTTATATAAAGTGTTTTTGTATAAAAAAATTGCCTAAAATAAAAAATATTAATCCTTGACATGTTGTTTGGCTTATAATAATTTAGATATATGGAGTTTTGCTCCAGATTGACAATTAAATATGGGCATGTGGTGCAAGCCGAGCAGAGCCACGGAGCGTCAGCGGAGAGACCGACAAATATGTCGGTAATGGATATTCCGACTAATTGGAGGCGGTGGCGTTTAAGGCGAGGCGCAGGAATGACCGGAATATTGACAATTAAATATGGGCATGTGGTACTCTGCCGAACAAAACGATTAAGTATCGTTTTGTGAGAGGGGTAGACACGCCTGACTTGCGAGAGCAAGTCGCGTTTGACAATTAAATATGGGCATGTGGTGGAATGGTAGACACGCTAGTCTTAGGAACTAGTGCGAAAGCGTGGGAGTTCGAGTCTCTTCATGCCCAGTAATAGCCTCTTTGGGTGTTTCCCGAAGAGGCTATTACTTTGTTTGAGCGCTGTTTGAGAACTCCACGAAGCAGAGCTTCGTCATGAGTTCGGCGGATTTTGGCAAGGCTGAAGTGAACGACAGTGAACGGAACGCCGTCCCAGTGAGAAAACTGAAATGAGTGACAATTTTTCGTAAGAGAAATGAAACGAATGAAAGTTTACGAACCGCCAATAATCCAAGACGAGTCTCTTCATGCCCGAACTTTAAAAGTGAGTCAAGACAAAAGTTTGACACTCTTTTATATTATATTATAACGTCGAGTTGCGTTTATACGCACCCTACACAACTAATAATTAGATAAGTTATTATTTCAAATCATTTAAAATTTTGTATATCAATCTGGTTAGTTTTTCATTATTTTGTAATGCGGATAATATTTCTTCTATCATTTCTTCCTGCGGTTTTAAATGGCTTAAGGTAAAAAGTTCTTCAGGCTTTATGTTTAATATCTCAAGAATTTTATTCAAGTTTTCTGCTGCAGGATAATATTTCCCGCGTTCTATATTGCTAAGACTAACAGTTTCAATTCCTACAAGCTCTGCAAGATTTTCTTGAGTCATATTTCTTTGTTTTCTTATTTCTTGTATCCTTTTGCCAAGTAATTTTTTTATATCCATAAAAACTCCTACTGTTATTTTTTACTGATTAGTAAAGAAATTAAATTATGCATAACGCTAAAATATAGTTGACAATTAATGTTTTGCATGAATAATTTTATGTATAACATTATTTTTTTATTGTTATTTAATGTCATGGGAGTAATATTTGTGAATGTATTGAAATCAAAAAAAATATTATCAAAATTTTTTGGATTAAAAAAGCTTGTAAAAAACACAAAATATGGGTTTGATATCTGTTTTTTTGTGTTTCGGAGAATACCCGTTTTAAAAATTGAATATTATAAAAAATTAGAAATAGGAAAAAGATAGAAAAATGGATATAGATTTAGTTTATACATGGGTAGATGGCAATGATACAAAATGGCAAGAAGAAAAAAGCAAGTGGGAACAAGAGTTGAATTTCCCCGACTCAGCACTAAACAAGTGTCGTTATATTGATAATGAAGAATTACGATATTCGTTGCGTTCTGTATATTATAATGCCCCTTGGATAAATAAAATTTATATTATTACAAATGGACAAATTCCAAAATGGCTTGATATTTCTCACCCAAAAATTCAAATTATTAATCATAGTGAAATAATGCCATATGAGGCTTTACCTACTTTCAATTCTGAAGCAATTGAAACATGTCTTGCAAATATAGACGGGCTTTCAGAATATTTTATTTATGCAAATGATGATTTTTTTGTATACAAGCAAGTTGCTGAAGACTTTTTTTTCAATTCAAAGGGAGAACCGATATTACGACTTGTCCCTCAAAACTGGAAAGAGAGGAATTATATAAAAAATTTGTATTGTTATAATATCAATTATTCAATTAAGTTGGTCGCAAATAAATTCGGAAAAGAATACCATTATGAAATTTGTCATAATATTATGCCATACAGAAAAAGTTATTTTTTAGCTTGTCGTGAGTGCTTTAAAGAATATTTTGAGAAAACAACGTTCGCTAAATTTCGACAAAAGGATTCTGTGCAAAGAATTATTATTGATTTATATACATTAGCTATAGGTCGTGGAGAATTGAAAACTTCTAAAATGAGAAGTAAGTATTTTAAAATAGAAACTGCGTATATTGGTTTATCAGATAGAAAAAAAATGAAAAAAAGATTAAAAAAAAATTCTCCTACTTTATTTTGTATAAATGATAATGAAAATGCAATTAATATGAACAGAAAAAATCTTGCGGGATTTTTGGAGTCGATGTTTCCAAAGCCGGCACCGTGGGAAAAAAAATGTGAAATAAAGCGTATAAAAACTCATAAAAGAATAAAGAAAAATTTTAAATATATAAAAATATATTCAAAAATTTATGCAAGATATAGATTATATAAATTCCTTTCATATATTACTTTTGGTTCAATACAAAGTTTTTGTATAAGAAAATACACTTTTTTAAAAGATAAGATAAAAATAATAAGAGATTTATAAAAAATAGCAAATGGCAATAAGCGGTATTTAAATGCACGCTTTTGCTTCAAACTACGCTTAACATTTTATGCAAATATATGAAATTTCTGTATAATAAACAACGGAAGTATAAGAGAGCCCGTAGGGTAGACTTTAGTCTACCAATACTACAATTTTCATTCTAAATCCATATTTAAAACACCATTCTTATCATTAAAATTACACCAATCTTCTTTATAAAAACCTTGTTTTACAAATTTTTTAAAAGAAGAAAATTCCCAATCTTTTGGTGCAATATTCAGATGTTTCACGGAATTGTAATGAATATAATCCAAATGTTTATTAAAATCCATATCATTTCTAATAATATGGTCATAGTATTTTCTTTGCCAAATTCCCTTTTCACGTCTGTCTAATTGGGCTTCTGATTGATTCATGTTCTTTGGCAATAATCTTGAAAAATTTGATTTGAAAGATGATATTATTTTAGAATAGTCAGAAGCTTTATCGGTTTGAATTAAAATATGTAAATGGTCTGGTAAAAGAATGCCTGCTAAAATTTCATAATTATATTTAACATTTTTGAATGATTGTCTTAATAATTCGATATTTTTAACCAAAATTTGTTGACGATTATATGTAACAATCGTAATAAACACAATATTTTTATCTTTATAATATCGTTTAAAATTTGACATAGAACCATAATAAATTATTGGTAGACTAAAGTCTACCCTACTTTTAATAATCGTCAAACTCTCTGTTCTTTCTTCTCAAACGGACTGTTCTATTACATTTTTACAGGCTTTTTAATTTATAATTAGAATATTTTTGCAGAACAAAACAGAAAAGCCTTATTTAAATTAAAATCTTAAATTTTTTGTATAAATGCTTTTGTTGGTATGACCCTGAAACAAGTTCAGGGTGACAGAAAATTACGCTCACGCTATTTTTTGTCAATTCAGCATGACATACAAAAATATCTAAGCAGTAGTTTTTTAATGCAAATTTAATTATTAATTGTCAGAATCGTCATAATCGTCATAACCAGAATCGTCATTGTAATATTCTTTTGTAATTATATATTCCCAAAGATCGTTTTTTGATAATTCTTTTGCATCATTGATAATCTTAATAATTGTTTTTTCCGCACCATTTGGGAGATTGTATTTTTCCGCTAATTTGTATGCAACTTCTGCCGGAGTTTCCTCGTTACCTTTAACATTTAAACATGAAATCATTTTTTCCAGTTCTGTGTTTATGACGGGATTTTGCATTTTCAAATCTTTTCTTAAAGCTAAATCCTTGTTGGTTATATAAGCCGGATATAACTGTTTAAAAGCTTTACTCATATCATTTATTGTATAATTATTTTTAATTATACCGAAAGTCTCACAAAGTTTGTTTGCCATTATTTCAGAGCGTATGCTGGCATCACCGTTCCCTTCAACAATTGTTTCATCTTTGTTTGGTTTAGCAATTCTGCTTGCTTCTATTAAATCTAATATTAAGTTTCCTTTATTTTCTTGTGATAAATTGCTGGAGTATATAAAATCAATGATACCTTGTGCTTTACCGGCTGATAAATTTTCTTTTTTAAATATTTCAAAGAGATTTGTATATTCATTTTTATCGGCAGCAGCCATCATTAAATTGATTAAATTATTACAAAATTTTCTTTTTTCTATGGTTCCGTCATTGTATCCTGCAACATCCATAATTTTTATTAATGTCGGTATGTCGTCTTGCAATTTTAATATCCTTAAAGCCTGCTCAGTTTCAAAGTTTTTAAAACGTGTTCTCATTTCGAATAAGTTCTTTATTTTCTTTTCTTCTTTAGTTGATAAATTAAATTTTTTCTGTAATTCTTTCATTACTTGGGGGAATTTTGGTTCTGCGTCAAAGTTATCATTTTTAAAATTATTATAGTCAAAAGGGATAATATCATTAACGTATATTAAATCAGGTTCATCCAGAGCTTTTTCAACTATTGTTTGGAAATCGAATAACTGGGTAGGTGTAAGATTCAAATATGTTTTTACAGCTTTGAAAAAGGCAATATCAGAACCCCGGTTATTTGTGAATAACTCTTTCAATGCAGGGACGCTGGCTCTTTTTAGTCCTGTTGTAACATAGTCATCTCCTTTATCAATTCTGTTGACTGTTTCAGTAGCTAAAAAATCCCCGATTTCTTGTGAATATTCGTCATTATAACCGAGATTTTCATATATACGTCCTTGCAAAACTGCTTCTATACTGCCCATCTTATCATAGTTTTCTTCTCCTTCGCAATAAATGTCCCGTAATGATTCATATCCATTTTCTTCAAGAAAATCTGCTACGGTTTTAAAGAGGATTTCGGTCTGTTCTTTATTAAGTTTCAAATCTCTTGCAATGACTTTGCAATAAACTTGGTCATGTTCATTTTTAGGGATATTGTTTTTTTTAGCCCCCGTGAAAGATACTTCATCGCAGGCTTTTGTGCGATTTAATAAATTTGTTTGTGTATATCTTATATTATTTGATTTGTTTATATGTATATAGTTGTTATTTCCAATAGCCGTATTTAATGTAATATTCATTTTTTGTCCTCCCAAAATTATAAAAATGATAAATATAAATTTTGCTAGTAATAATTATATCCGGTGTAAATATCAAAAATTGACAAATGAATTATTTTGGCATAAGTCAAAATACCGGAATTTAGACATTTGCGCTGCCGTCATTTTTGATTTTGTTTAGGACGTTTTTAGCGCCTTCAATGTGTTTTTCGTATTTTAATACAAAATCGGTTGCTTCTTTTTCGCGGCTAATTGCGGCTTCAATCTCATAAATATCTTTTAACGATAATTTGTTTGTTTCTTCACTGGAGTTATTTATATAATATTTTTTAAATTTCTTTTGGGTCTCATAGTCAAAACCGTCTAACCCGACTTTTTGGCTGTACCAAAGATAAAAATTATAAACCGTTAAATACGGTTCCAGTTTGCCTGTTTTAAGAATAAACATAGGCGGGGTATAAAATTTGAATTTATGCTCTGTAATTATGGATAAATATAGTGCTTCCAATCCTTTTTTTTCACATATAAAACCTGTTTCTTCTTTTAAGGGTTGGAGAAGTTTTTTTGCGTTCGGGAATCTGTATACGGGAGTTCCGGCTGCTTTAACATTTTCTATCAAAGGTTCCGGTTGACCTTGAACCTGTTTTACAAATTCTTCGATATCAAGTCTTGTTTGCTCAATTAAGTTTTCTGTTTCGGCATTTATATCCAAAGCATCGGAAGAACCGGAAATACTCTTTGATGATTTGTTTTTGTATTTCATTTTGTTCAATTTATTAAGTTTTCTTCGTACTTCCTGCTTTTTTATCATCAGATAAATAAAACGGAAAAATTTCCTGATATTCATAATAAACACATTCTAACCTATTATTTTAAAATATTATACCACTATTTGATGGATATATATGTTAATAAAAATTTATAATATTTGTAATAATTAAAACAATTTTTTATAAATGTTGTATAATAAAATGTGAAAACCAGACGTAGTGTGTATCTTATACAATAAATATTGATAAATTATATATAAAGGAGAAGGTTTATGGAAACGGTTGAGAATAGAAAACTTTACCCTGAAACTGAATTTGTTCCCGGTAAATGGTCTAAAGAAATTAATGTAAGAGATTTTATACAAAGAAATTATACTCCGTATGAGGGTGATTCAAGTTTTTTGGCAGGTCCGACAGAAGCTACAAAAAAATTGTGGAATGAATGTTTGGATTTATTCAGACAAGAACGCGAAAATGGCGGAGTTCTCGATATGGATACAAAAATCGTATCTACCATAACCTCTCATGGGGCTGGCTATATTGATAAAGATTTAGAGCAAATTGTCGGATTGCAGACAGACAAACCGTTAAAACGTTCACTTCAACCGTTTGGCGGAATAAGAATGGCCGAAGGGGCATGCAAATCTTATGGCTATGAAGTTGACCCTGTAGTCAGTGAAATATTTACAAAATACAGAAAAACTCACAACCAAGGTGTTTTTGACGTTTATACACCTGAAATGCGTAAAGCACGCCATGCCGGAATTTTAACAGGTTTACCTGATGCATACGGCAGAGGTCGTATCATAGGGGATTACAGGCGTGTAGCACTTTATGGTATTTCAAGACTTATTGAAGATAAAGTTGAACAGCATGCTTCAGTACACGGGACAATGACACCCGAAAAAATTCAATTGAAAGAAGAATTGGCAGAGCAAATTCGTGCATTGCAGGAAATGATTGAACTCGGAAAAATTTACGGATTTGACATCTCTCAACCTGCCAGAAACGCAAAAGAAGCTGTTCAATGGTTGTATTTCGGGTACTTATGCGCAGTAAAAGAACAAAACGGCGCAGCTATGAGTATCGGCAGAACTTCTACATTCCTTGATATTTATATCGAAAGAGATTTAAAAGAAGGGATTATAACGGAATCGGAAGCTCAAGAATTGATTGACCATTTCATAATGAAACTAAGATTGGTAAAATTTGCGAGAACTCCTGAATATAACTCTTTATTCTCAGGTGACCCGACTTGGGTTACAGAATCAATCGGCGGTATGGGAGTAGATGGCAGGACTTTAGTTACAAAGAATTCGTTCAGATATTTACATACTTTAGAAAATCTTGGCACTGCACCGGAACCGAATTTGACAGTTCTTTGGTCAACAAGATTGCCGCATAACTTTAAACAATATGCAGCGCATATTTCGATTACAACATCATCAATTCAATATGAAAACGACGATATGATGAGAGTAACGCATGGGGATGATTATGCGATTGCTTGTTGTGTATCATCAATGGTTGTGGGTAAAGAAATGCAATTCTTCGGCGCACGTGCAAACCTTGCAAAATGCTTGTTATATGCAATCAATGGCGGTGTTGATGAAAAATTAAAAGAACAAGTCGGACCTAAATACAGACCGATTACTTCGGAATACCTTGATTATGATGAAGTTATGGAAAGATATGAAGCTATGATGGATTGGCTATCTTGGTTGTATGTCAATACACTGAATGTCATTCATTATATGCACGACAAATATTGCTATGAACGTTCTCAAA
>Ga0256404_1012353_pt1 | contig 11120 bp, 14 predicted proteins | sample RumenRJG_01DNA_FD_185990 | JGI IMG/M metagenome (GOLD analysis project Ga0256404, IMG submission 185990) | Bovine rumen microbial communities from Lethbridge, Alberta, Canada - RJG_01 | ecosystem: Host-associated > Mammals > Digestive system > Stomach > Rumen | place: Canada: Alberta | collected...
GATAATTAGTGATTATCCTGCAATTATTATATCATTATTCCGAACAAATGTCCACATGGTTTTAAGGATCCTGTGTCGTCTGGTTGGTACTTCGCACCTTGCGTGTGTTCAGAAGACAAGTTTTGTCTGTGTTTTTGCTAAACCATCCAATTAGCAAAAGGCTTGCGGTGGATAGGTATCCCATCAAAGCAGGCATAGCTATCGTTGATTTCAAAACCATTAACGTAATAACTGCCGCGCATTCCACTGCGGCATATATGCGAGCAATAGTTCGCGTTTTATCAAAACGCTGTTGCGATATTGGGTGGTTTTTATGAATGACCGGTGCCGTGAAGAACAAAACACAATAACCTATCAACAACAGAACAATCAACAATAGGAGCTGAGTTTTGATTAAGGATTCTGAAAACAGAATAGAGAGTACTCCAAGTCCGACCGAAATGAGCGTACAGGTGAAATGCGTATTAGCATGCGCACCTCCAACAATCATTCGAATCGGAAGCCAAGACAGTATGAACACAAGTATATGCATAGGTTTGCCTATAACGAGTCCGGCAACTATTTGCAGGACAAGAATCAGAAGGGTTGAAAGGGTGCATTCAATCCCATAGGCTACCACTGCGGTGCTGTGCTTTGTTCCACCGGCATCTATTAGTTTTTGAGCAATATAATACGAAAGTTTCCTCATATCAGTTGAGCGTGACGAACGCTGTTTGAACATAATCTAAGTATTGTTCGGTTATTCTCGCCTTCTTGCCATACTTGCCGAATGTTGCAGCAGTCTTGGATATAGCAGAAACATTCATCAAATTAACGATGGTATTGCGTGACGTTTGCACAAAGCATTCGGGCAATGATACTGCAATCTCTTTCAGCGAAGATTTAAAAATATAGGTCTTATCCACTGTTGTCAGGCTGACGTAATTCCGATCTACCGAAAAGAACAGAATATCAGAATAAGAGATGCGATAATCCATCCGATCAGCCCGGAATGCATAGCTGCCTTCAACAGTTGCTTGAAGCTTATGCTTTGCTCGAAGCAAAAGCTTCTTAACTTGCTTTTTAGAAGGCGGTTTGCATAGGAAATCAAAAGCTTCAACCGAGTATCCATCATGCACATAGCTGTGATTTGTACTCATAAGCACAAAAAGGCAGTTGGCAGGAAGCAGATTTCTCAGTTCCGTAATCAGCCCTGTGCCTTTAATGCGTGGCATCATAACATCGACAAATACAATGTCGGCTATAAGCTGATGTATCTTTGATGCATAAATAGCCGATTCCGGAGATAGGAAACATATAATCTCAGCTACAGACTCCAATTCGCTGCATACTGTATTAATAGTATCCTTAACAAGGCGGATGTCTGCTTCGATATCGTCGATAATTGCAACACGGTATCTCATTCGGCTTCCTCCAACATCGGAAGCAAAACTTCTGCCACCATAGTGCCTTCTTCGGGATGCAGACGGAATAACCCATCGCATTTATCGACAATGCTTCTTATCCTTGGCAGACCAAGCCCCCCCGAAAGCGCATTCTCCGATACTTTCCCAACTGTGCTGTTTGTTATGTTTATGCTAAGCATAGATGCTTTACGGCGCAGCGTGATACAGAGGATCCGTCTTTCGGGCTCGACCTTCCTGCATGCATTTACAGCGTTGTCGATAAGGTTGCCAAGTAAGGATACCTGCTCGGCAGAGGTGAGAGATGTCTTCCCCCAACCGAATGCGGAAAGCTCAACTTTGATATCGTCTGCCTTGCATACCATCAGTTTTGAAGAAAGCAAAGAATCAATGGAGGCATCGCCGGTAACAGCATAATAATCCACATCGCTATACTCTTTTGCATAACTTTCGAGGTATTGCTCAAGTTCTTTGGTCTTTCCGCTGTGATACAATCCGGCAATAGTGCTTATATGGCTTACATAGTCATGCTTTATTTGCCTTACGGAACTGAAAACCTGCATCAGTTCATCGTAATAACTTGCTTCCCTTCTGAAAGCATCGGCTTCCGCTTTGGCCGCTGCATAAAGATTTTCCCTTTTGTTAACAGCTGATATAAGCAATAGCGCGGAAGCGGTTAGAATGAAAATGAGTAATGTTACGACCAAACAAATCACAGTGCTGTTTCCTGAAGCAACAACAGTAAATGTTATTTCTATCATCAAATATAGTGCAACGGAGCAAAGTGCGCACAGTGTAACCATCCATGCTGCTGTGCTGACAGAAATATACCTAAACCGCTTGCTCAGAAAAGCCAACACAATCGTCAAGATAACAAGCAAAAGGACATATGCGAGTTGGATTATAAAGCGCTCTATCGAAGGATGCTTTATTGCCTCAATGGTAACAGCTGGGAGCAAAGTCGGGATCTCAGCGGTTATCACGTTACCGAAAACAATAATAAATATTATCGAGGTTGCCCAAAAAATACGAAGGTGAGATTCACCATCAAAAAACAGCAAGGAATAACCACAATATGCTAAAAGCGCTAAAAGGATAACAAGAACAAAAGGCCATTCAGAGATATTCATTAATCTTGTGATCCCGGCAAGAGGGAAGATCGCAACAATGGACAGGATTCTTTTAAACCGTTTTTGCGGGAGGTTTGATTTTAACAAAAGCCAAAGCATTAATGGCTCACAAAGATTTGTGACATATTCCCATGCTTTATAGAGCACTTCCATTTCACACCTCGATTGTTAGTACTGTCATATAATTATACCATATCATTTACCTATTAAAAAGAGCATCAAATCTGTTTCGTCCCCTCAAAATAAGGGCTTCATCCTCTCTAATATTGCGCTATTTGAAAATATATGGTATCGTCAAAACACAAGAATCAGTAAAAGGAGGTGATGAAATATGAAGGTTACGAAGATCATAACCAAGGCTCTGTCTGCGCTAATGGCATTCGTTGCGGTTGTGTTTGCCTCAATGCCATGTTTGGGTCCGATCTATGAGCCCGAAGTCCCCGATGAGCTCATGGAATGATCTGCACCATTTGAAGTATAGAGCGAAAGGATGGTGGCAGCTACAGAACTGACAGCAAAGTGAAACATCAACTTAAAGGCGAATACTGTTTCTAAACAGAATCAAAAAAGCAACTATATCATCATGACAATGAAGGAGGAAATTATGAAAAAGTCAACGCGTTTTATTTCTGCGCTTGTTGCTATGGTAATAGTACTGAGCCTATGCATCCCGGCATTTGCAACATCGAAGTCTTCGATATGGGGTGTTGCTTTCGATCTTCAGAAGCGTTACGGTTCCAACAATACAACAGCACAGGTATCAACACTGCAAAGATTACTTGAACAGTATTACTTTGATGATTATCTCGGCAACAGTTTCGTTGACGGCGGATTCGGCGCTGCTACACAGGCAAAGGTCATAGAGTTTCAAACTTATTACGGCCTTACTGCAGATGGCAATGTAGGAACAAACACATGGAACAAGATGCAGGATCGTATAGGAGCTGCTTCAAGCAGCGGTACATTAACAAAGTACTATGTAAAGAATCGTTGGGTCGGTGGCTCGTTGCGCACGATGGCGTATACACCAACCTATAATACCTACTATAAGTATGATAATGGAAGAATCGTTGCAACATACCATGTATATACTGACATATACTTTAAGTATTATTCTGGAAGCATGAACTGGTATATCCTCTCTGCACCTGATGGGATGTCGTCATCTACATCAACACTTGTCAACTAAGAAATTTAAGGGACTGTTGCATATAAGAAAGTTTTCTGCAATACCTGCGTTTTGTAAACATTTATTAGGCACAGGATATGGTAGAAGAAACACTTAATGCAACAGCCCCTTTTAGGAGGACTTTTATGAGGAAAGTTACGTTGATGCTTGTTTTCCTGTTGGTTTTCTGCGCAATTACAGGCTGTGTGCAAACTCCGGACAACGATATCGTTGTCGGAAAGAATAAGATCGACGAAGCGCATGTTGTCAACGCTCCCGATAGCAATCCGCAGGAGCTCGAACAACCCGAGCACCTGACCGATAGCTTTGATACCAAGGTCGGAGAGATAATGCTGCCGTTTACCGTCAAGGTCGATGCGGATATAAAAGTGCCGGAGAGCGGCATATATCCCGTGTATTCCGTAAGCAAAGCAAATCTTTTGGATGCCGAAACGGCTGTAAAGATAATAGAGTATCTGTTTGACGGTTGCGATACGTATGATGCGGGGGACAACTTCGTGGATGATGTTATGGTTAATTGCAAATTAACGAAAACGATGTTGACCATGAAGCAAGATACAATCAGAAAGGCATTAAGCTCCGCTAATCCGGAACTTAATGAGTATCTTAATCAATATGGGCGAGAAGTTTATGATGCACATATAGATTCATTCAGAAGCAGAATGAGCGAGTTCGACGGATATCCTTATGTCGACTCTATAGATCAACTCGGTTTTTCACGGTTTGATCCTTCTGCACATAATTCAACATTCTGGTCCGTTCTTGCTGATGTTGGCGGCATGGAATACAGAAGACTCAACATAGTTCAGGGTTTGGGTCAGGAGTATTTTGAATGTCTTATGTACGATGCAGGCCGCAAACATTCTACCGAATTCATAGATCAAGACAATATAGGCTGTGCTGGGTATCTATATCATGATTATAATGCCAAGCCGTGTGAAATAAGCATCGAGGACGCCGAAAAATATGCGGATGAATTCATGCGCGCGACCGGTCTCGACAAAAAGTTCGCGAAGGTATATGCGGGAAGTACACGCGCATTTGATCCATTCGCATTTGCAAATAGCCATGTCGAAAGAAGAGCTTTCGTTTACGTTCCGAAGCTTAATGATACGCATATGGCGTACGTTTCAATGGAGAAAATGCTGGATATTACCTGCGCAAGGTTGCTGACGCCTGAAGCAATGATGGCTGTGGATGCTCTGTATTATCCCAACGCGCTTAAGATTTACGTCGATTCAGAAGGAATAGAAAGGATTCATTGGCGGAGTTGCGTCCCGGACGAGATCGCAGGCACGGTGTCAGAAAACGCAAAGCTTATGCCGTTTGAAGATGTTTACAAGATCTTCAAAGATAAAGTTGGTGTGCAGGGCAACAACAAGTATTTTTCAGGCAAAGAAGAACATATGCCTGAGGAGAGCATCATCAACATCAACAACATAGAGCTTGCGTATTACAGGGTAAAATCTGGCACAGACGCAGAGGATTTCGCGCTTATCCCTGTTTGGGTGTTCTACGGGAATACGGAGTTGAAATACAACACTCAGTCCGACAGCGAGTATCAGGCTTCTAAGGATGGCACCTGTATTCTCGGCGGCGCAGGCTATGCATTTATGATAATTAATGCTATGGATGGAAGTATAGTGAACTTCAGCCGAGGGTATTGATATGCGGTTTTTGAGGACCTTCTTGCAGGAAGCTGGGCGGATAATCCGTTCAAAGCGGTTTATTTTCGCCGTGATAATAATGACCGGCGGCCTCGCTGCGGGATGCATGGGAGGTATTGTAGCGCTGGTCAAGGAATTAAGCGGCTCAGCGTTCAAGTTACGTTGGGGAATGGCCATGAGCTTTTTCGGTTCAGGAACCGAATCTGATGCGGCGCATTTTGTGTTGCCAATCTGCGCAGTCCTGGCATGCTCCTGCCTGTTTATAGAGGATATGACGAGTGGGTTCGTTAAAGCCTATCTTCCGCGGACGGGCAGAGCGACATACATAATCGTGAGGTGCTTGACGAACGCGCTTTGCTCGGCGCTCGCAGTAATATGCGGTATGCTTCTGTTCCGCCTATTGCTTGCTGCGGTGCTTACCCCGTTTTCGTCCGCGCCAGAGGAGGGGTATTCTGTTTGGAAGGCCATCCGAGCTATGCTGCCTGCGTTTGCGCTTTATGGCTCTGCCGCGATGGTATGGTCGGGAGTTGGGCTTTTGCTTTCCGGCTTGACAATGAACCGCTTTTCGACAATGGCATCGCCATTCATACTATTCTATCTCATGGAAATAGTCGTTTCGCAATACCTGACGAAAGCTTTCAAGCTCATGCCCTCTCTCTATTTGGTGGAATACGGGGCGTATGAAAAGGCGCTAGTGCCGGCGGCGGTGAGCAGCATTGTAGCTTTGATGCTGCTTGCTGCGTTTGCAATAACAGCGGCAATCAGGATAAGGAGGCAGGTATGATCTTACATCGCATTCTATCGGCTACGGCATACAATTTCAGAAGATGGCGCGGAAATCTACGAATCGTATTTACTTTCCTGTTCTGCATAGTGCTGTGCTTTCTGCTTTCAAACAAGGTGACGCGCTTTGCGGACAAATGCGAAACGCCTCTGCAGATATCTGAGGCATTCGTTTGGACGTTTGACGACTCAAAGGCCATTATGCTCGCTTCGATGCTGCTGATACTCATGTTGGGAGATATGCCTTTCTTAGATGCCGACACTCCGTATTTCCTCGCTCGAACGAACCGCCGCGAATGGCTCACGGGGCAGGTGATCTATATCATCGCCTGCGCGTTCATCTACTGCACAGTGGTGCTTGTCATTACGTCGCTGCTGTGTATGAGAACGAGCTTCATAGGCAACAAGTGGTCGCCGACTGCCGCCATGCTCGGCTTTACCGGAGCGGGCAAGACCGTCGCTCTGCCCGCATTCATTCGCACTATGGAGATTACCACGCCTTATGAATGCATGGCGGTGATATACGCCCTCATGAGCGCCTACACCTTAGTACTTGTCATGCTTATGCTGTTCGTGAGCATACGGTTGTCAAAAACGGGGGGAATGGTTTCCGCATTTGCCCTGTCGCTGTACAGTTATCTGTTAACACCCGATTTTATAAAGACGGTATTCGGAATATCCGAGGACAGGATGTACCGCGCAAATCTGATACTCGGCTGGATATCGCCCCTCAATCACGCCTCGTATCACATGCACAATTTCGGTTACGACAGGCTCCCGACGCTGTGGCAGTCAATACTCATAATGCTCGGGATATGCGCACTTTTATACTTGGGCTCGCTACGAGCAATAAAACGATACAACTTCATTTTTTCGAAAGGAACGGGCAGGTTTTGATATGGGAAGCGCTATCGAAATAAACGATCTCAGAATGACATTCGGAAATGATGAGGTGCTTAAAGGCATTACCCACAGCTTCGAAAAGGGCAAGGTACACGGCATAGTCGGCAACAACGGCTCCGGCAAGACGGTCATGATGAAATGTATCTGCGGTTTTTTGAAGCCTACCTCCGGCACGGTTACGGTGAACGGGAAGGTGATTGGCAGACAGGAGGACTTCCCGAAAAGCCTCGGTCTTATCATTGAGGCTCCGGGCTTCCTGCCGCATCTTTCCGGCTTTCGCAACCTATCTATACTCGCATCGGTCAATAAGAAGATCGACAAAAAGCAGATCAAGGAATCTATCCGTCTCGTTGGGCTCGATTCCGATATGAAAAAGCCAGTCGGCAAATACTCCCTCGGTATGCGTCAACGACTCGGGATAGCGCAGGCTATTATGGAGGATCCCGAGCTTCTGATACTCGACGAGCCGATGAACGGGCTTGACAAGCACGGCGTTGAGGAGATGCGCGTACTTTTGAAGGGGCTTGCAGAGAAGGGCAAGACGATACTGCTCTCCTCGCATAACCCTGCCGACATCGACGCACTCTGCGATACCGTATGCGAGATTGATGTGGGAATGCTGACGAAAATAAGGTAGGAGTTTTTATTATTAAGCTATCAGCTTGCTTTGGTGGAGGTGCAACAGAAGACGGCATTATCAGTATCGCCGATGCTATAATTGCTTTGAGAGGAACAATAACGGATGACACATCTATGAATGTAAGCTTGCTTGATATTGATGGAGTTGACAACACAACTATAGTCGATGTAATAATGATTGCTCGTTTTGCGATTGGGCTTTTACATTGATTGTAAAATTGAATCAGCGGCAGCAAGACAGAAAGGCTGAGATGAAATAGGCTGCATAAGTCCTTCTCCCATCCGGTTGACTATGTGGCAACTATGACTGCCCGAACCCACCCGGCGGTTAGTCCGGATATACGTGTGAGGCCACCGGCAAGGAAAACAGTACAGCAGGAGCTGTATATGTTCCCTTGTCGGCGGCCTTTTTCATTAAAACACAAAACAAAATATTTATTGCCTGAATTACAAGGGCGGAGGATACAAATACGCTGAATTCAAAACCATTGATCGTTTTGAAAAAGCAGTATGGGTACCCTTTGTAAACTGCACCCTTCATTCAGGCAGCATCGGGAGTCCTACCGTCAGCGGTTTGTATCCTTCGGACCGATCAGGCGGAAAGGACTCCTATGCTTTTATGTTGGCTTTGCTATGTAGCGGCGTACCCGTGATCTCCGAATTTGATCCCACCAATCAAATTCAGACCAAAGGAGATCACGAAAATGGATATTTACTACATAGAAAATGATAACGGAAGCTTTGCATCCGCAGACGGAACAAGGCGTTTTATTAAACTGTCCGGAAAGGAAGCGCTCGATTACTTGAGGACGGAAGAAGGCAGTAAGAAGCGCTTCATGAGGACAAGCCGTCATGAGGACGGAGGCGAAGACGAATTCGTTGAGGTCACGCCGGAGTATCTGAAACAGCATCGCCGCGATGAACGACGCAAGCAGTATGTTTCCGATTGTATTGAAAACTCGGAGATCATCACCATATCCCTTTATGCGATGCAGGCCGATGAGAACGACGATATTATTTCGGGCGAAGAACTTATTGCAGATCCGACTGTGGATGTTGAAGAACAAGCGCTTCTGGAAATCAGGCTTGAAATGCTTCGCAGAGCACTCAAAACCCTGACCGATGAAGAATTACAACTGATTCAGGCGCTATACCTTGGTAAAAACGAGTGTTCTGAACGCAAGATTGCGGCAGAAATGGGACTTTCTCAAGTTGCGATCCACAAGAGAAAGAAAGCGGTTTTGGAGAAATTGAAAAAATTTTTTGAATTTTAGGTTATCAAATCCAAAAAAAGTGTGGAATACAGGGTGAAGGGAGAAATATCCCGTCACCGGCTTCTCGGACTTGAGAGGCAAGTGAACCTTGATAACCGAATACATCATCGCATCCTTTACCTTCCTTCTGCTGTCCGAGGGGACAAGCCACACGAGCGATTGCTCGGACGGTGCGGCGCATCCGCACCGAAGGCCATGACAGGCAGAAGCAATAATGATACTTGCGTCCGGTCCTAATGTCGAGCGTTGAAGCGGCGATATGCCGTGAGCCGTCGTAACAAGGGAGGGCGCCTCGGAGAGATCCTCGGAGGGGTGAGAGTCCCATGAGGCCGAATGCACGGCCGGAGGATGCGTTCCCGTTTATCGAGGGTGTCGTGGACGAATATCGATCAACCTAATGTATCAAACGATCAATACCAATATGACCGCCGTTCAAATCTTTTGGATGCGGGCGGCGGTCTTTACTTAATCGGAGGATGAAAATGAAACAAGTTAAACGCGGTCAGATCTATTATGCTGATCTTGCGCCGATAGTCGGGAGTGAGCAGGATGGCATTCGTCCCGTTCTCATTCTGCAGAACGATATTGGCAATAAATACGCAAATACGACCATAATAGCACCGATCACAAGTGCGAAGCTCAATACATACTTTCCCACTCATGTGCGGATCAAGGCAAAGGGGCTTATTAAGGATTCTGTCGTACTGCTCGAACAGATAAGAACGATCGACAAACAGCGCCTTACCTACTTTGTGGACACTATCGGCAAAACCGCCATGGGCAAGGTGGATAATGCAATAATCACCAGCCTCGGGATCAAGACTATGGAGATGCTGCTGTGAATGCAGCTTTACATCCTATGCTTTAACATGCTTTTGATTGCGGCTTTGCGGTTTTGCGGTGGTGGAATAGAACAAAACTCAACAATGGCTTCTTCGCTGCAGCTTCCAACATGGATGGCATCATGAGCGGTATCATGAGTGGTACCGACAGTTTTTGTGAATGGCCATTTTTTAGTTTTCCTTGATATGAACAATACCGACTTGGGTGCTGACTTGAGTGCTATCTTGGGTGCTTGTGCGATCCAAGCGGTAATTAATATTTTTAAGAATCACAACGGCGAAAAATATCGTTTTTTATTCGTGGTTAAGCGTAGCCATTGAAAAAAACGATGGCATTTGTTATACTGCTGAAGTAACGAAGGAGACGGTTTTTACGGAAAAGCGAAAGCTGCCTGAGTGCTGAACTTTGGATCAAGAGCCATCCGATCACAAATCGAGTGGGTTCCCGTTCAAATAGGAAAAACAGTTTGTACCGGAGGAACAAAACTATGCTTATGAATAACAATGAATACCTTGAGATCGTTGAAGCCATCAAAGGGAAAATCGAAGGCGCTCAATATAAGGCGGCGGTAAGTATTAACCGCGAGCTTATACTGCTGTACTACAACATAGGCAGAGTTATAAATGAGCATAAGGCTTGGGGCAGTCGGTTTATCGATAACCTTGCTGCGGATATAAAAATGTCCTTCCCAAATTCAACCGGATATTCGGTTCGCAACTTGAAATACATGGCAAAATTTGCCGCGGAATACACGGAAATTGAATTTGTGCAACAAGCTGTTGCACAAATTCCGTGGGGGCATATCGTTGCGCTTCTCGACAAAGTGAGGGATGCGGATGTAAGGAATTGGTACATAGCAAAAACCGTGGAGAACGGCTGGTCACGCAGTGTGCTCGTGCATCAGATCGAAAGCGGGTTGTTTGAGCGGCAGGTAATCGCCGAGAAGGTATCCAACTTTGAAAACCGGCTTGCATCGCCGCAAAGTGAACTCGCGATTCAAACTATGAAGGATCCATATGTTTTCGACTTCATTCCGTTCAAAGAAGATATGGTCGAGAGGGATATCGAACAAGCGCTTGTGAAGGATGTAACAAAACTCCTTCTGGAGCTTGGAACGGGTTTTGCATTCCTAGGCAATCAGTACCACCTCAATGTTGGCGGGGATGATTATTATATCGACCTGCTCTTTTACAACGTCAAGCTGCGTTGCTATGTTGTAATCGAGCTCAAGACCGGCGAGTTTAAGCCCGAATATGCGGGCAAACTCAACTTCTACCTTTCTGCGGTGG
>Ga0256404_1012356_pt1 | contig 11119 bp, 10 predicted proteins | sample RumenRJG_01DNA_FD_185990 | JGI IMG/M metagenome (GOLD analysis project Ga0256404, IMG submission 185990) | Bovine rumen microbial communities from Lethbridge, Alberta, Canada - RJG_01 | ecosystem: Host-associated > Mammals > Digestive system > Stomach > Rumen | place: Canada: Alberta | collected...
ATGCAGAAACTGCACGAAAAGATGAAGGAATATCAAAAATCCATGCATCTATTATACCCTATATTGAGCCAGAAATCGCGTATTTTAGGCAATTTTTAAAGATTTTTTGCTAATCAGCAGACACTATTTAGCAAAGAATATTGAGTGTAGTGTTACTTTTGCACTCATCTAAGGATAAATAAATCATAGTATATGAGCGCGTTTTTCTGCTGAATCATATGAAAACATGGAGGATTATAAAATGTATCTGGCAAATGAAAACCGATATGAGAATATGAAATACAACCGCGTGGGGAAAAGCGGCCTGATGTTCCCAGCTGTGTCACTCGGGTTCTGGCACAATTTCGGTTCAAACGGCAACTATGAGAATATGCGCCAGATGATGCACACAGCCTTTGACTTAGGCATCACGCAGTTTGACCTCGCGAACAACTATGGACCTGAATACGGCAGAGCCGAGATCAATGCCGGCCACCTGCTGCACGAGGATTTCATGCCGTATAGAGATGAGCTCGTGATCACGACGAAGGCAGGCTTTGACATGTGGCCGGGTCCTTACGGAAACTGGGGCAGCAGAAAGTATCTGATAGCAAGCTGCGACCAGTCCCTGAAGCGTCTCGGACTCGACTATGTCGACATCTTCTATCATCACAGGCCGGATCCCGACACCCCACTCGAAGAGACGATGGAGGCACTGCTTCAGATAGTACAAAGCGGTAAGGCGCTCTACGCAGGTATCTCGAATTACAACGCCGAGCAGACAGAGGCAGCTTTAAAGATTGCGAGAAAAATCCACCTTCCACTGATAGTAAACCAGCGGTCCTATTCTATTTTTAATAAAAAAATAGAACGCGAAGGCTTAAAGGAAACCACCAAAAAATGTGGTCTCGGGATCATAGCATTCAGTCCGCTCGCACAGGGACTTCTGACTGACAGGTATATAAACGGAATTCCTGCCGACAGCAGGATCGCGCACGACGGCCGCTACCTGCACAAGGAAGATCTCTCAGAAAAGAAGCTTTCTGCGATAAAGCAGCTGAATGAGATTGCTGCCGCCCGCGGACAGTCGCTTGCAGATATGGCACTCTCATGGATTCTCAGAGATGGAAGCGTATGCTCTGTTTTAGTCGGTGCGTCAAAGCCGGAGCAGATTAAGGACAGCGTCCGCTGCATCGAAAATACCAGCTTCTCATCTGAAGAGCTTGAAAAAATAAACGAAATCTCCGGTGAAATCGGGTAAGGGTTAAAAGTCCGCCAAATCATGATATCGTTTTGACACTAATATCATATTATGTCAGGCTTTTGTCCATGAAATCAGTTTTCCGTCAGAGATGCATGGAGAGTCAAGGAGAAGAGAATGGACTTATTTGAATATATGGCGGGGGAGAAGAAAAAGGAGGAAGCGCCGCTTGCTGCGCGGATGCGTCCTCAGACCTTAGACGAGATCGTAGGGCAGGAGGACATCATCGGCAGGGATAAGATGCTCTACCGCGCGATAAAGGCAGACAAGCTTTCATCGGTTATTTTTTACGGGCCGCCTGGAACCGGCAAGACCACTATAGCAAAAGTCATAGCTCATACTACAAGCTCCGAATTCTGCCAGCTGAACGCGACAGTTTCCGGAAAGAAGGATATGGAGGATGTGATATCGAAGGCGAAGGACGCGCTCGGCATGTACGGAAAGCGCACGATCCTCTTTATCGATGAGATCCACCGCTTCAACAAGGGTCAGCAGGATTATCTGCTGCCGTTCGTCGAGGACGGAACGATAATCCTTATCGGCGCGACGACCGAAAACCCGTATTTCGAGGTGAACGGCGCTCTGCTCTCGAGGTCGATTATTTTTGAGCTGCACACGCTGACCTTTGAAAATATCAAAACGATAATTAAAAGAGCCTTAACTGATAAAGAGCGTGGCCTCGGAAGATTAAATATCAAGGCTGACGAGGACGCGATTGATTTTCTCGCTGACACCGCGAATGGTGATGCCAGAAGAGCCTTAAATGCCTTAGAGCTTGCAGCTCTTACTACATCGCCTGAGGGTGACGGTACAATCCATATCGATATGGACGTCGCCTCTGAGTGCATTCAGAAGCGGGTTATCGGCTATGATAAGAATGGCGACAATCATTATGACACGATCTCAGCCTTTATCAAGAGCATGCGCGGCTCTGATCCCGACGCGGCTGTCTATTATTTAGCAAAAATGCTGACTGCCGGCGAGGACATCAAATTCATCGCGAGACGAATAATGATCTGCGCATCCGAGGACGTAGGAAATGCTGATCCGATGGCTATGGTAGTCGCCGCGGCCGCGGCCTCTGAGGTCGAGAGAGTCGGACTTTCGGAAAGCCAGCTGATACTTTCGCAGGCGGCTATTTATGTGGCCTGCGCTCCGAAGTCTAACAGCGCTACAAACGCGATTTACAAGGCGATGGATGTAGTAAAGAATACGATGACTGACGCAGAGCCTGCTTATCTTCAGGACGCCCACTACGGCGGAGCCGCGAAGCTCGGCCACGGTATTGGGTACAAATATCCCCATGATTTTCCTGGACACTATGTGAAGCAGCAGTACCTGCCAGACTCAGTCGATGGAACCGTCTTCTACGAACCATCAGATCAGGGCAAAGAGATCGAGATCAAAAAACGTCTCGACAGCCTTAAATAGACACAAAAATACCGCCTGCTGCAGGCGGCATTTTTTATTCTCTTACATCAAGTATCATCAGTGCTGTCTGCAGCTGCAGACGGCATTTGAAATCAGACAGATCCATTCCGGTCAGCTCACGGATCTTATTCAGCCTGTAATTTATAGTATTGCGGTGCACGAAAAGAATGTCGGCTGTTTCCTGGACGCTGCCGTTGTGCTCCAAGTAGGTGCGGAGGATTTTTACAGTATCCATGTTATTTTTCTTATCGTAATCTATCAGCGGCTGAATCGAGTTTTCTATATAATCATTGAGGATTTCATCGTCGGAAACATTCATCAGAATCTTGTAGACGCCCATGTCCTCATAATAGATGTCATCGGCCGGTACCTTTCCCCTGATCTGAAGCTTCTGTACGGCAGCGGCCTGATTATAGCTCTTGTAGAGGCAGCGGATGCTTTTGGTTATTTTGCCGACACCGATGACGGCGTTCTGCGAATCCGGAATCAGCTTCAGGTATCTCTTCACATCGTCGACAAAGTCGTGCAGCTCCTGCCTGTTATAGTTGCCTGTAACCAGAGTAAAGTGGCCGTTAAATACAAATATACAGTAGTTTTTCCATTTGCGCTCAAGGGCCTGGGAGAGGATTCGGATTATCTTATCGGACTCCACATCGGAAACAGAATGTCCCTGATTGAGATCTAAAAGGATGACGGTGTATCTCCAGGACGGATCATAGCCGTGAGTCCTGAGAGAAATCATGTAAAGCTCCTCCTGGCTGTGGAAGGAAATGGCGTTTTCAAAGGTGGCAGCGATCTCCACCTGATTCCGGTCCTCTCTGTTTATAGTGTAGGTAAAGATCCTGAGCATCTCAGCCAGATGAACCTTCCATGGCACCTCGAACAGAGGCATATCGACAGAGTTGCAGTAATCGATTACACTCTCTGGAACGGATTCGATATAGGGTCCGATATTTAAAAGGACTGCGGAGGCTTTATTTTTCTTAAGGGCCTTTACGTAAGAAAGCATCTCATCAGCTGACTTGATGCCTATTCCTGTACACAGCGCGATCTCGTAGCCGTTTAAAAACGAGGTCGCCGGGATCGACTCGACGAGCTGGCACCAGGTAACCTGCTGGTCCATACCATTCTCGCCGGCCAGAAGCGTAATGTCCAGATGTCTGACCTGTTCAATAAGCCGCTTTACTGTAACGATCATTTCTATCACCCTTTCATAACCAAAACAGGGCACTTGCTTTTATTTTTTAAAGAATATATTAGCACTTTAAGGGCGCGGAGTCTAATAAAAACAGGAACAAGGTTTGTATGGATTACGGTTATTTTTTAAGGGATGTGCTCCAGCACAAACGAATTTGGATTCCGACACATTGTTTTGTGCTCGCCTGAAAACTATAATTCAAACCATCAAAAGGAAATTGAATTCAATCATTGATAAGCTCTGATAGACAGAGAGCCGGAGACGTCCGGATGGTGGATTTTATTTTTTGGAGGTGGCCTAAGATGACTAAGGAAGCAGAAGAAATTAGAGACAAGCAGAAAAAATACGTACTTCAGTCCTGGAATAAGCAGAAGGATTTAAATCCTATCCCTATCAAATACGCGGAAGGCATTTACGTATATGATTACGACGGAAACCGTTACGCTGATATGTCTTCAATGCATGTTAACTCAAATGTAGGATATGGAAATAAAGAAATAAATGAAGCTATCACCGAGAAGCTCAAGAGATATGCTTTCATCAGTGAGGCCTATGGTGATAAGGAACGTGCCGACCTGGCAGAGCTTATAATCAGCCTGATGCCGGATAACATGGGAAAGGTTTTCTTCACAAATGCCGGTGCTGATGCGAATGAGAACGCTATAAAGATTGCCAGGATGTACACCGGAAGAAATAAGATCTTCGGACGTTATCGTTCTTATCACGGTTCAAGCTTTGGAGCCGGAAACCTTTCAGGTGAGCCTAGAAGATTCGCCCTTGAGCCTGGTATCCCGGGATTCGTTCACTTCCGTGATCCTTATCGTTATCGTGATAATCTCCCATTTACAGAAGAGGAATACACAGCATATTCACTCAGACTTCTTGAGGACCAGATAAACTTCGAGGGACCTGATAATATCGCAGCCATCATAATGGAGACCATCACAGGTACAAACGGAATCATCATTCCTCCTAAGGGATATCTCCCAGGAGTCAGAAAGCTCTGCGACAAGTACGGAATCCTGATGGTTTGTGATGAGGTTATGGCAGGCTGGTGCAGAACAGGAAAGATGTTCGCTTTCCAGAACTTCGACGTAAAGCCTGATATCGTAACCTTTGCAAAGGGTGTTACCTGCGGATATGTTCCAATGGGCGGTGTTGTCGTATCAAAGGAAATCGCTTCCTACTTCGATGATCACGTTCTTTCATGTGGACTTACCTATAACGGACATCCTCTTGCAGCAGCAGCCGGAGTTGCCTGCGTTAAGTATTATCTCGATAATAACATCGCAGATCATGTCTGCGAGGTCGGCAAGGTCTTAGGAGACATTCTTGAGGATATGAAGAAGAGACATCCTTGTGTAGGTGATGTCAGATACATCGGCCTCTTCTCAGCGATCGAGTTCGTAAAGGATAAGGAGACCAGAGAGCCGCTCGTTCCGTTCGGAAAGGATCCTGAGGGCAAGATGAAGAAGATCCTCGCGCTCCTGAAGGAGAGAAGGTTCATGACATTCGGCCATGAGAATATGGTTCTTATCTGCCCACCTCTTATCATCACAGCCGACCAGATCCGCGAGGAGATGGCAAAGATGGAAGAGGTTCTGACTATCGTAGACCAGACAATGCTTTGATAAGTATTGCACATGACAGAAAGGAGAGGTGTTATGGCATATTTTAAAATCGCTTCTAACGTATATACAGGAGAGTCGGCATTAGATGACGCGTCCGAGATAATAAGGTCATTTGGAGACAAGGCTTTGATCGTTACAGGAAAGCACGTAGGCAAATCCCCTATGATGGAGGAGCTCAAGAGATTCCTGGTAAAAAACGATATTTCCTATACAGTTTATGATGGGATCACATCAGAGCCTACCGTACCGATGCTTGACGAGGGCGCAGAGATTTATCGTAAGGAAGGCTGTTCATTCGTCATCGGTCTTGGCGGAGGAAGTCCTCTCGATTCTGCGAAGGGCATAGCAGCCATGGCAGAAAAGGAGGGAAAAATCTCCGATTTCGCCGGAAAGGAAATCACAGGCAGCCATCCTCCGGTTGTCTGCATTCCTACCACGGCAGGAACAGGATCTGAGACGACACAGTTTATCGCGATAAGCGATCCTGTTACAGATGTAAAGATGCTTCTTCGGGGCATTTCGATGATACCTGAGGTGGCAATCCTGAATCCCGCATATACAGTCGATATGACAAAGAGCATTACGAGCTCGACAGGACTCGATGCCCTGACACACGCGGTTGAGGCTTACACTTCAAAGAAAGCAACACCACTGACTGACCCATATGCGGCCGCAGCGGTAAAGGCCATTCTCGAGTATCTGCCAAAGGCATATAACGAGGGATATGACATAGAGAACAGAGAAAAAATGATGGTCGCAGCCTTCGAGGCAGGCGTCTGCATCAGTAACTCGAGCGTAACTCTTGTACATGGAATGAGCCGCCCGATTGGAGCTCTGTTCCACGTGCCACATGGACTAAGCAACGCGATGCTTCTTAATGTCTGCCTGACATTCGCGGCAGAGGGAGCTCCTGAGAGATTCGGAGAGCTTGCGAAGGCTGTGGGAGCTGCAGCTGAATCGGATAATGATGTGACAGCCTCAAAGAAGCTTCTTGAAAAAATAAATGAGGTCGTAAAGATCTGCGAGGTCCCGACACTCTGGGAATACGGAGTAGACCACGACAAGTTCGAGGCCGCTATCGATAAGATGTCCGAGGACGCGGTTGCTTCAGGAAGCCCTGGAAATACCAGAAGACCTGTAAGCGTAGATGACTGTAAGATGCTTTACAGAAAGCTTCTTTAAGAAGTCTTTAGGGAGAAAAATTTAGTTAATAACAACGCAGCAAGGGTGCTGAAAAAGGGTACCCCTTCTGCGCTGTTTTTTTGTAACAAATGGTAACACAGAAAGACGAGGTGCAATTATGAGTAGAATGAAGAAATTTAAAAGATTTGTATCAGCAGCAGCGGCGGTGATCTTCGCACTTGGAACCATCACAGGCTGCGGAAGCACCAGCAGCTCAGAGAGCTCATCAGCGTCTGCATCAGCAGGAAATTATGACAACCACTATTGTGAGAATGGAAAGCCGAGCGCCTTCCTGACAGAGCTTAGAAAGAGAGGAGTTATCTATGTAGGCTCCTCAGGTGACAGCTTCTCATATATCGATAAGGATACAAATGAATACTCAGGTATTGACGCCGTTATCCTTAAGGAAGCAGCAAAGAGACTTGGAATCCCGAAGGTAGAGATGAAGCTTATGAACTTCTCAGAACTCATCGTAAACCTGAATGAGAACAACATCGATATCATTGCCGATGGTATGTACAGCAACACCGATGTATCCGCAGAGAGAGCAAAGCAGATCTACTTCGGAGATACCTGGTATAAGCAGGGCGGAACTCTTGTAGTACCGGAGGACAGTAAGATAAACAGTGTCGATGACTTTGATCCGAAGTCAACAGTCGTCGGATATACAGAAGGAACTATCTGGCAGCCTGTAGTTCAGAAGTGGCAGGATGACGGACTTATCAAGGAAGCAAGAGCTACAGGAGATCAGTCATCATCACTTACAGCAATGCAGTATGGAAAAATAGACGCTTACCTTTCAGACGCAATCGTTATGGAGGATATGAAGCAGCGTGAACCGGCTTCCCTTAAGGGACTGAGATTCGCTGAAAATTACAAGGATACAGAGGCTACAATCGGTTATATTTCACCATCGGTATCATTTGAGCATATCCAGTTCATGAAGGAGCTCAACAACGCTATTGAGGAAATGAGAAAAGAAGGCTTTATGAAGAAGGCTCTCAAGGAGTGCGGACTTGATCCGAAGCTCCATGAGATTACGGATGAAAAGTATTATACCTGCAAGGTTAATACAAGAGATGAATAAGCCTTTGTAATAATCATTTGTAAATAAGGCCTTTGGCAGGGGAAAAGCTCCCCTGCCTTTTATCAAAAAGGTTAGAAAGGAATTTACTATGGCACTTCTTGAAACAAAAGGACTCCAGAAGGATTTTGGAGATCTGCACGTACTCCGTGATATAAACATATCGATTGAAGAGGGAGAGGTCCTGGTAGTGATTGGTCCTTCTGGATCAGGAAAAAGCACTTTTCTACGATGCCTGAACCTCTTGGAGACCCCGACAGACGGGGATGTAGTCTATGATGGAGAGAGTATCCTAAAGCCCAAGTACAATATTTACAAGTATCGTGAAAAAGTAGGTATGTGTTTCCAAAGGTTCAATCTTTTCCCGTTCATGACAGTCCTTGACAATGTCACCTACGCTCCGATCCATATCCTTAAGAAATCAAAGGAAGAGGCAAGAGCCGAGGGACTTGAGCTTTTGGACAAGGTAGGTATGAAGGAAAAAGCGCATGTTTATCCTACCACCCTTTCAGGAGGACAGCAGCAGCGAGTTGCTATAGCAAGGTCGCTGGCTATGCATCCAAGGATAATGCTTTTTGATGAACCTACCTCAGCACTTGATCCTGAGCTTGTCGGAGAGGTGCTCAATGTAATGAAGATGCTTGCTGAGGAAGGCATGACAATGATCGTCGTAACCCATGAGATGGGCTTCGCTCACGATGTAGCAGACAGAGTTGTGTTTATGGATGGCGGTTTCGTAGTAGAAGAGGGCAAGCCTGATGATATCTTCAGCCACCCAAAGAATGACAGGACGAGAGCATTCCTGTCACGAGTTTTGAACAAGTAAAGGAGGCAGCTTATGCAGGTTATTGAAAATATGAATTTTGCCAAGGCCTGGACGGAACTGCTGCCAAAGCTTATTGGTCAGGCACTTGAGATAGTTATCCTGGTAACTGTAGTCTCATTCGTCCTTGCTATTTTATTTGGATTTCTTCTGGCACTTGGCCGTCTTTCACGCCATAAATGGCTGAACAGAATCATCATAGTTTTCCAGGAGATAATCAGAGGTACACCCCTTCTGGTACAGCTCGTTTACATCTATTACGTATTCCCGCTGTTGGGAGAGATCATAATGTATTTCTTCTTCCATCAGGATTATCAGAATTCGATGTCATCAGTTGTGGCAGGTATAATCGGAATGTCAATTAACTACGGCACCTACATTTCAGAGGTTATACGTTCAGCAATCATCTCCATCGATAAAGGTCAGACAGAGGCAGCACTGGCTTTAGGCTTTACACCGGGCCAGTCAATGAGAAGGATCGTCATCCCTCAGGCCTTCAGGAATTCAATTCCGGTTTTTGGCAACTATCTGCTTACTCTGGTAAAGGATACCTCGCTTATGGCGTATATCACCACACCAGAGCTTCTGCAGACAACAAAGGCATACGTATCACAGTCGTTCCTTACGATTGAGTCTTACACAATAGTAGCACTTGTATATCTGGTCATCTGCCTTGCCCTTTCCTTCCTCTTAAAGCTTTTTGAGAGAAAAGTAAGCAGCGCGGCAAAGAGAAGATAACAGACCGGTTTTGATACTGGAGATTGAGAGGTTCTCATGAAAAATTATATTATTACAATCGGCCGTGAGTTTGGATGCGGCGGCAGAGAAATCGGAAGGACATTGGCAAGCAAGCTTGGCATCCCGTTCTATGATAAGGATCTCGTGGATATGGCAGCAAAGGAAGCCGGTGTCAATGTAGATGTGTTTCAGCAGAATGACGAGGTAGTCGGCAGGATGCGCTATATGAAGCTTCTTAAGGATAACATCTATGGCTCTACATCCGCCTTCTACACAGACCAGGCAGTCGATGCCCAGGCGAAGGTAATTCACGATATAGCAGACAGGCATGAGCCGTGCATTATCTTCGGCAGATGCGGAGACTATATATTAAGGGAATACAGGAATGTCGTTAATTTTTTCCTGTACGCACCACTTCCGTATCGTGTAAAGCACTTAATGGAGCTTTACCATTTAAATGAGCTCGATACTATCAAGCTGATTCAGAAGGTCGACAGGCAGCGTCACAATTACTACAAGTTCGTCACCGGTAAAAACAGAGGTGACCGTGATGGAAAAAATATGGAGCTCGACGTATCAAAGTTCGGAGTCGGGGGATGCGTGAAGATGATGAGCACTGCTGTAGAATATCTCTACGATAAATAAGACACTGTGAATGTACCGTGACAGCGGTTATTTTACTTTACAGGCATATGGTATTATCCTTTTGATTGTGTTAGTATAGCTGATGCAGACTTATAGATTTACGGAGGAGCAAAACGGATTTATGAGTAAAAAAACTGCAGGAATGATGCTGACTCTCATGGGAGGCCTGTGCTGGGGATTGTCAGGGTGCATGGGGCAGTATATGTTCTCGGTGCTCGGCATGGATTCGAAATGGCTGGTACCGATAAGGCTTGGACTTGCCGGAGTCCTGATGCTCATATACTGCTTTATCAGATACGGGAAGCAGACGATTGCTCCCTGGAAAAACCGAATGGAATGCATAGAGCTTCTGATCTACGGGCTGCCGGGAGTTGCCGTCTGCCAGTTCACCTATTTCCTTACGATTCAGCTTTCTACAGCCTCGTTTGGAACTATCATGCAGGATTTATCTCCGGTATTTATCATGATAGTCATGTGTATCAAAAAGAGAAAAAGGCCGGAGCTGATACAGGTTACAGCAATAATACTTGCGCTTGTTGGTGTAACGCTTGTATCCTCTCACGGGGATCTGGCAAATCTCGGAGCACAGTCTACCGCTATAATCGTCGGAGCAATCAGCGGATTCTGCGTTATGATCTACAATGTCGTTCCTGTTCATCTGATAAATAAATATCCGATCTCGATAATGCAGGCCTGGTCGTTTGCGATGGGAGGAGTGTTTCTGGGACTGGTATTCAGGTCGTGGAATATCCACTACGTTCCGGATATCAGAGGAATCATAGGTATTATCTTTGTAATCGTCGTCGGAAATATCCTGGCGTTTACTCTCTACATGAAGGGAGTTTCGTACATAGGGCCTGAAAAGTCCATCCTGTATGGATTTTCTGAACCCTTAGTGGCGGCGATAGTTGGAATAGCATTCTTTAAAAATCCGTTTACCTTTGCGGATGTTATCGGCTTCATCTGTATTTTCTTGATGCTTTTTCTTATTACAAAGGCCAATGCGAAGGCTGCCTGACTCGTTACAGTTCACGGGCAGGCTTGTAACTAAAAAACCGATGCGGTAGACTTGCATCAAGCAGTCGACCAGCATCGGTTCTGTTTTTATTCAAATATCTTTGATACTCTTTCGAAGATGTTCTCTTCG
>Ga0256404_1012357_pt1 | contig 11119 bp, 10 predicted proteins | sample RumenRJG_01DNA_FD_185990 | JGI IMG/M metagenome (GOLD analysis project Ga0256404, IMG submission 185990) | Bovine rumen microbial communities from Lethbridge, Alberta, Canada - RJG_01 | ecosystem: Host-associated > Mammals > Digestive system > Stomach > Rumen | place: Canada: Alberta | collected...
CACCGATGGCACCCTCTACTACTTCATGGACAACGACACCTACGAGCAGACCGAGGTCGAGCCCGAGATGATCGGCGACAACGCCAAGTGGCTCAAGGAGAACGACGTCTGCCTGCTCAACTACGCAAACGGCGTGCTCTACGCCGTGCAGCCGCCCATGTTCATCGAGGCCGAGATCGTCGAAACCGACCCCGGCTTCAAGGGCGACACCGTGCAGGGCGGCACCAAGCCCGCCACCATCGAGACCGGTGCGGTCATCCAGATTCCCATGTACCTCAACGTGGGCGAGCGCATCAAGGTCGACACCCGCGAGGGCAAGTTCGTCGCCCGCGTGTAGCAGACGCTTTTGTGCTCCCGCGGCGGGCACCCGCTGGGATACCGCAGGTGCAGCCGGGGAGCCTCAGGGACTATGGGGATGGCACAGCTTCTTGAACAGAGCCATGCCGGCCGTCAGGAACAGAGGTTGCGTCAGCGTTTCTCGCACGGGATGGCCATATCGCTGCGTTATCTTGCACTTCCATCGGACAGGTTACCCGACGAGATTGCCCGCGAGCTTGAAGGGAACCCGTTTCTCGAGCAAAGCGAGGAGGAGTATGACGAACAGGTCTTTGCTCCTGCCCTCCGGCTCGCAGACGAAAGCTCCCACGATATCATCCTGATCGGGGAAGGATGGCAGGGGGGATCCGACTCTGCTCAAGGCGCCCTCCGCTATCCCGACGATAGGGGCGGCGTTCAGTTCGAGCAGACCCTGCAGGATTATCTGAGGGAGCAGCTTCCGCGCTTGCAGTGCCCCAGCTCCCTCGAGCAGCTTGCCTGCGCGCTCATCGACCATATCGATGAGCGCGGCTACCTGTGCTATACGAGCGCAGAGCTCGCCCAGTTCTTGGATGCCGGTATCCAGGAGGTCGAGGTCGTGCGCACCATCATTCAGAGTGCGGATCCTGCTGGGATCGCTGCCCGAGATACTGGGGAATGCCTCCTCTTGCAGGCAGAGCGTGTTGGAGCGGGTCCCGACGTCCTGCTCGCTATCCGAGAGGGTCTTGAGTTCATTGCTGCGCGCGACATCCACTCGTTGGCCGAGGTATGCGGCACAGATGATGAACGTGCGTACGAGATAGCCGGCCTCGTGGCCTCGTTCCATCCATATCCAGGAAGGTTATTCCCATCGGCGGACAGCAGCATCCTCGTGTTCCCAGAGGCCTACCTCCATATTGTCGACGACGCTGTCGAGATACGCTTCAACAGCGCCGTGACCCCGCATCTCGCGTGCATCGGTCTGGAAGGCACTAACGCGGGGAGCGTGCCGCAGAAGCTGGCCGAACTTGCTGCCCGGGCTAGGATCTGCGTCGACGCGCTTGAGCTGCGCATGCAGACCGTGGCGCGACTAATCGTCTTCCTCGCGGACTACCAGCATGGCTTTCTCTGTGCGGCAGAACCCTTGCGGCCCCTTTCGCAGAAGGAGCTCGCCGATGCGTTGTCGCTCAGCCCTTCCACGATTAGCCGCGCCATCAAAGACAAGTACGTTCTTGTCGATGGAAAGCGTCTCGAGCTCGAACGGCTCGTTGCTCGAGCCGTTCGGGGAACTGGTGGCATGGTCTCCCGAGAGCAGGCTATGATGCTGCTTGGGCAGCTCATCGACTCCGAGCGGAAGGACGCCCCGTTCTCGGATGAGGAGCTGTCGCGCTTGCTCGCAAAGCGGGGTGTGGCCATCTCACGCAAAGGCGTCGCCCAGCTCAGGAGAGTGATGCATTTGCCCTCGTCGTACGGGCGTTGCAGGAAGGGGTGACCTTGCGTGAGCAGGAAGGATGCGGTGCGTGCGTACATCAGATCCCAGAGCGAGCGTTTGTGCGCAGACGGACTCGCCGATGCTGTCAGGTTCGGCTGCGACACAGATGAGGTTGCCGATGGCGTCGGAATCCTGCGCAATAATGCCAGCAAGGAACTGAATGCCCTCTTCGAGGAGGGCGTTCTCGTGAAGATCTCGGGCCGTCCAGTGCGCTTCCTCGACAAGGATGTGCTCGAACGGACGCTTGGTCTTTCCCTTCCCACGAGCTTCTTCCCGAGCAAGGATGCCTTCTCCGGGTTCCTTGCGCAGAGCGGAGCACGTACGCAGCATGCCGGCGGCCAGGATGCCTTCAGGCGCTTCATCGGCAGAGACTCGAGCTTGTCGAGGGCGGTCGAGCAGGCAAAGGCGGCCATCCTGTACCCGCCTGACGGCCTCAACACACTCATCTTAGGCCCCACCGGCAGCGGGAAGACAACCCTTGCCGAGACTATGCACAAATTCGCTGTCCAGAAGGGGGTGCTCCCGCCCGATGCGCCGTTCGTGGTGTTCAACTGCGCGGATTATGCTAGCAATCCCCAGCTTCTGCAGGCGCAGCTCTTCGGCTCGGCGAAAGGGGCTTTCACGGGAGCGGATGCAGATAGGCCTGGCCTCGTCGAACAGGCCGATGGTGGGATCCTGTTCCTGGATGAGGCGCATCGGCTGCCTCCTGAAGGCCAGGAAATGCTCTTCCTGCTCCTCGACAAGGGGATCTTCAGGAGACTTGGCGAGACCGGTGCGTACCGTGCGAGCCACCTGTACCTGATAGCCGCCACGACAGAGAATCCCGAATCGTCGTTGCTCAAGACCTTCACGAGGAGGATTCCCGTCCTGATCGAACTTCCACCGCTTGTCGAGCGCAGCCTTTCCGAGCGTCTGCAGCTCGTCTTCGCGTTCTTTTCGGCGGAATCGAAGCGCGTCGGGACACCGATCAAGGTAGCGCGCGATGTAGTGAAGTCGTTCCTGCTGTATGACTGTCCGGGCAATATCGGACAGCTCAAGAGCGATATCCAGATGATTTGCGCTGCCGCCTTCCTCGACCATGTGACCTATGGCAGCCCGGCCCTCGAGGTGAAGCTCTCGCAGGTGAGTCCTCAGCTCATGCGCGGGTTCATAGCCATGAGTCAGGCACGGATCGACCAGGAGCAGCTTATAGCGAGGCTCCAACCCGAGCTTGTTTTCGATGGCACCGAGGAACTCGCCGAGCTCATCCCTGTGGTCGGTCAGACAGACGACATCTATGCGGTCATCCAGAGCAGCTGGGACAGTCTAGCAGGGGAGGGCGTCGATACGCTGCACAAGCGCGAAGTCATCTCACAGCAGATCGACGCCTACTATGCGCGCGTCTACCGTGCGGAGCGCAGCCGCAAGAACGTGTCTCTCGACGAGATCCTCGGAAAACTGGTCAACCCTGCCATTCCGCTTCTCATGCGCAAAGTCCTCCCAAAGCTCGAGAGCGAGATCAGGTCCCCCGAGCGGACGCTGTTCACCTTGGCGCTCCATCTGAACTCTGTGCTCGAGCGGACCATCAGCAACACCGCTCTGCCTATCCCACGGGGCTACAGCGAGCTGTTCTCAAACGTCGAGGGGGCGATGCGCCGCGATGCCGCCATCATCGCGGATGCTGTAGCCTCGTTTTTCGATGTGGACATAAAGCAGGAAGAGGTTGATTTTCTGGCAACGCTCCTGTATGCAGCCGATTCCTTCGAGGATAGCGGTCAGGCTATCGGCGTCATCCTCGCCTGCCACGGGGAATCCACCGCATCGAGCATGGCTGCGGTCGCCGAGAAGCTCACCGGCTTTCCCTGCTGCGTCGCCGTGGACATCCCCTTGGAGGAGCATCCGGAGGACAGCTTCAGCAGGATCGCGAAGCTGTGCTGCGAGCTTGACAGTGGAAGCGGTGTCCTGATTCTGGCCGACATGGGCTCTGCGGGTAGCATCGGGGAAGCCGTAAGTGAGCGTACTGGCGTTTATACCCGTACTATCGAGATGGTCTCGACGCCAATGCTCCTCTCCGTGGCGAGCAGAATCCTCATACCGCATATCTCGCTAGATACGCTCTGCGAGGAGGTTGCGACCGAGATGGAGCGCTACCGTTGCGCGGGAGCACGTGCGAGCACGGTGGGTTATTCTGCGGATTACCTGCGGACATGCTCTCCGGAGCAGTACAAGAACCTGCTCGTGGGCGTCATCGAGCGGTTGGGCACCATCCTCAATGCGCAGAAAGTGTGTGACACCCTGTTCGACGTGCTCGTCCGCCTTTCACAGGAGCTGGGCTTCACCATAGAGAACGGTACGATGTCGCGTTTCCTGCTCCATAACCTTGGTGTCATCGAGCGCGCGCTGCGCAACGAGGGGCTCCCGTATTTCGGATTGGAAGACTTCATGGCGGGTCACGAGGAGCTCTTCGGCCTTGTCCGAGCGTGCTTCGGCGAGGTGGAGGACAGCTTTAACATCGCTATCAGCGATGACGAGCTCGCTTACGTTGTCGAGATCGTACAGACCAGCATTATCGGCTGATACGCTGGCTCGATACACAAGGAACCTAGTGTATCGGGTTGTTTTGAAAAATGATGCTTAGAGGCGATTATCTACCGTTTGCCATCATCATACAGACATATTTATGTATTAATTATGGATTCCAATAATAAGAAATTGCAGATAAAGTCTCTATATCGTGCCAAATGATACTGATGTTGGAAGAAAACATGCTTAAAGAAGGATGAAGGCATCGGCCGCGTCATAAGGAGACCGCGATGATCTACATCCTTCTCATTACGCACGGGAGCTTCGGCGCCGAGCTTCTCAGGAGCGCAGAGCTCATCGTCGGCCAGCAGAAGAAAGTCTACGCCTTTGGACTTGAGCACGGCGACTCCGTTGATGAGTTGCGCAGGAAGGCCGGCAGCTATATAGCACGTACGCTCGACGCTGGCGATGAGATCCTGGTCATGGTCGACATGCGGGGAGGCAGCCCCTTCAATGTTGCAGCCGCGAACCTCAACTCCCAGGCATTCCCAATGCTCACGGGTGTCAACCTGCCCATGCTCATCCAGGCGCTCGATGCCCGCACCGATTCGGGCATGACCGCCGAAAAGCTCGCCCGACTCTGTATCGATGCCGCGCGCGAGGGAGTCATGAGTATCCAGATGCATGACGACACCGGTGACAGCTGTCATCTGAAGGTTATCGGTTAAAGCGTTGAAGGAGGTGAATGATATGGGTCAAATCGTGTTGGCGCGGATTGATGACAGGCTCATCCATGGGCAAATCGTCACGAAGTGGGCTCCCGAGTGCAAATGCACGCGCATCATCATCGTTGACGATGATCTGGTCAAGGATCCGTTCCTGTGCGACGTATACGAGCTCTCCAAGCCCAACGGCGTCGATGTGCAGGTCCGCTCGACTGATTCCACCTTGGCAGAATGGGAGGAATCGTCGTTCGGAGACGACCGGGTGCTCTTGCTCTTCAGAAACGTTGAACCTGCTAAGAAGCTCATCGAGAAAGGCATGAAGCTCAGGCAGCTCCAAGTCGGGGGTTTGGCCGCGAATGCCGGAAGAGAGCGCGTGTATCTGTCGGTCTGCTGCTCGGAGGATGAGGCTGCGCTGCTGAAGGAAATCGAGGGCATGGGAGTTGAGGTGTACTTCCAGATGGTTCCCGAGGCTTCCGCCCAGACGCGCGCAGAGACCATGAAGAACGTGTTCCCGAAGTACGTCTAGTCTGGATCATTCCAAGCGTTTCTCTGTGAAAGGAGAGATACCAATGGCAACAGGTATCACCTTGGTGCAAGCGCTCCTCATAGGCCTCGCCTATTTTGCGCTTCGCATCACCCAGCTTGGCGGAACGTTCGCTGGGCCGTTCTTCTTTTCGCCCTTGCCCATGGCGCTGATCGTCGGCATCGTGCTGGGTGACGTCCCGCAGGCCATGGTAATTGGCGCGCACCTGCAACTCATCTACCTAGGTATGGTCAGCCCCGGAGGCAGTGCACCCTCCGACGTCTGCATCGCCTCGATGATTGGAGTGTCGATGGCGATCGCCGGCGGCCTCGATCAGGATGTTGCTGTGCTGATGGCGGTTCCCGCAGGCGTCTTGGGCCGCCAGCTCAACGTCTTGATTTATACCATCAATGTCATGTGCTCCCACCTTGCAGACAAGCATGCAGCGGAGGGCGACGACAAGGGCGTCTTCGTGGCAGGTGCCATCCTCCCGCAGATCGCCAAGTTTGTTGCGACGATCCCGCTCACCATCATCGTCTATGTCGGCCCCGCTCTTGCCGAGGCCATCATGAACAACGTTCCGCAGTGGGTCATGAGTGGATTTGCGACCGCAGGCAAGCTCATGCCCGCGCTCGGCTTCGCACTTCTCCTGAACTCTATCGGCAAGGCCAATCTCATGCCGTTCTTCTTCATCGGCTTCTTGGCCATCAAGTACCTCGGCGTACCCATCATCCCCGTCGCCATCGTTGCGGCCTTCATGGCCTACTTCTGGCTGGTCTTCACCTCCGGCGAGGACAGCCTCAAGGGCTTCAGGTTCGATACCTCGGAGGCTGATGAGCGCGAACATGTTCTGGATATGAAGGATATCCGCAAGGTGTACTTCCGCTGGTGGCTGTTCGCTGAGGCGACCCATAACTACGAGCGCATGCTCGGCCATAGCTTCTGCCTCTCGATGATCCCCGCCATCAATAAGCTCAACGGCGACAACAAGGACGAGAAGGCTGCGGCCCTCACCCGTCACATGCAGTTCTATAACTGCGAGGTCGTGTTCGGCTCCATCATTCCCGGCGTCATCGCTGCTATGGAGGAGCAGAGGGCCATGGGTGCCAAGGAGATCACTGACACCACCATCACCGGCATCAAGACCGGTCTCATGGGGCCGATGGCGGGCATCGGCGACACGCTCAATGTCGGTACCTTCCTGCCCATCGTGATCTCGCTCTTCCTCCCGCTCGCCGAGTCGGGAAGCGCCCTCGGTGCGCTCGGCCCGTTCTGTGTCTATGCCATTACTGGATTCGTCGTGGGCTGGTTCCTGTGCAAGTTCGGCTACCAGCTCGGTAGCCGTGCAGCCCTGCAGCTCATGCGTAGCGGCCTCTTCAACCAAATCATCACGGCGGCGAGCGTTTTGGGCCTCGTGGTTATCGGCGCGCTGTGCTCCAACTATGTGTCCATCACCACACCGCTCGTCATCGAGACCATCAGCACGACCTATGCGATCCAAGACGTCCTCGACGGCATCCTAAAGGGAGCTCTAACCCTGATTGCCATCTTCGGGACGCGCATGTTCATCAACAAGGTCAACCGTAACTACGTCGTGGCCATCGGCATGCTGTTCGCCATCGGCTTCATCTGCGGTGCCCTGGGCATCCTGGGATAGTGGCTATCCATCCATCCGAGGGGAGGCAAGCGGGAACCTGCTGCTTGTCTCCCCATCCTATGAAGAAGGGGCTTATGGAGAAGCGCATCGTGATATTCGGCGCAGGCAAGATCGGGCGAGGCTATCTGGCAGACCTCTTCGGTGACGAAGGCTTTCATCTGGTATTCGTCGATGCCGATGAGCAGCTTGTGGATAAGCTCTCCGCCGCAGGAAGCTACAAGCTCTTCACCACAACGACGTCAGGCGAAGTGTTCGAAAAGACCGTGAGCGGCTTCGACGTGCTCGCGAATGTGCGGGACTACGAGCAGGTGATTGAGGAGCTTGTGAGGTGCGGGCTCGCTGCGGCCGCAGTTTTCCCTGACGCGCTTTCAGACATCGCTCGCGTGCTCGCCGACGCTGTCACGCGCAGGGCGCATGGCGCGAGGGGATTCTTCAACATCATTCTCTTCGTCAACAAGCCTTTCATCGGGCGTTCCCTGCGCACACGCGTCCAAAGCCTGCTCGACAGCAAAGCGCTCGCCTACTTCGATGAGCAGGTGGGCATCGTCGAGGCCATAACGGTGCGCGGAGGCATGCGACCGACCGACGAGATGCTTGCGGAGGACCCGCTGTGCGTCTCAACCAGCGAGGGCCGTGTCTTTAAGGTGGGCGACACCTTCAAGGGCGGTCGCCCCACCATCTCGTGCATGGAGTTCCTCGACAACATGGAAGGCCAGCTGGCCAAGAAGGTATGGTGCGGCAACATGCTGCACTGCACGCTCGCGGCCCTCGGTGCACCTCGCGGCTATACGAAGAACATCGAGTGCAACCGCGATCCGGCCATCCGCGCATTCGTCGAGCAGGCTTTCGATGAGGCATCTTTTGCCGTGGCGCAGGAGTTCAGCTTTGACTCTGACGCCATGGAGGAGAACAGGCGGCACTACTGGCGTGTCATGATGGATTCGGATGTTGAGGACGATGTGAGCCGCATGGCGCATGATCCCATACGCAAGCTTGGGCGCCATGACCGCTTCATCGGACCTGCCATGGCCTGCCTCGAGCATGGGCGGCTTCCGTACTTCCTAGCTAAAGCGGCCGCCTATCTGCTCCGCTACGAGGATCCTGGCGACGTATCGAGTGTGCAGATGCAGGAGCGCATCAACAGCGAAGGCATCGAGGCTACCGTTGCGGACATCTGCGGCCTTGGCGACGAGGATGCAGGCGAGCGGCTGCTCAGGCAGCTTGTCTGCGGGGCATATCGGGAACTGAGCATCATGTCACACGAGGAGAAATGAGGAATCATGACAACAATCACTTCGTACGAGCTCGCCCGCATGATCGAACATGTGCAGAAGCTCGGGCGTGACTACAGCTACATGGAGGCGTTCTGCCTTGAGGCGAAGGAGCACCACTTCGTCGCTATCGCCGCTGCGCAGGCGTATGTCTCCTTCTTCAGGGAGATCCTCGAGGGAAGCGACGTGCACGTCTCTGCGGGTATCAGTTTCCCGCTCTCGCAGTCGTCCACTGCAGCCAAGATCTTCGAGACACGCGATGCCATCGAGCACGGTGCGCAGGAGATCGGCTTCGGAGTGAACCTGGTGGAGGTCAAGAGCAGGCACCGCGGTTTCGTAAAGAATGAGATGGAGCAGATCGTGCATCTCTGCAGGGAGTACGGCGTGGTCTCCAAGTGCACCTTCGAGAACTGCATGCTCGAGAAGGACGAAATCAAGTGGCTCTGCGAGATCGCCTCTGAGGTCAAGCCCGATTACATCAAGACGAGCACCGGGTTCGCCAAGGGCGGAGCGACCGTCGAGGACGTGCGCCTCATGCGCGAGAACACAGATTCCGCCGTGGGCATCAAGGCTGCTGCGGGCATCAAGACCGTTGAGGATGCGCTTGCCATGATCGAGGCTGGTGCCACACGCATTGGCACCTCGAACGGCATCGCCATGATGGAGGAGCTCAAGGCTCGCGAGGCCGAAGGAGGCAAGTGATGGGGGAGGCATGGATGGACCTTGCCGGCAAGGTCTGCATCGTGACCGGTGGCAGCAGCGGCATCGGCGAGGCAATCGTTTCAAACCTGCTCTCGTGTGGGGCCAAGGTCGTTGTTGCGGACATTAGCGCGAACCCTGAACAGGCGGAGCATCCCGACGTGCTCTTTGTAGCGTGCAACGTTGCCAAGAAAGCCGAGGTCGACGCCATGGTCGCGGCAACCCTCGAGCGCTTCGGCAGGATTGATGCGCTTGTCAACAATGCTGGTGTGGGGCGTATCCGTCTGCTTGTCGACGTGAAGGGCGAGCGTCCGGAGTACGAGTCGAGCGAGGATGACTTCGACTTCATGGTTGATGTCAACCAGCGCGGGGTATTCCTATGCTCGCAGGCGGTTGCGCGCGTCATGGTCGTCCAAGGGAGCGGCGTCATCGTGAATATAAGCTCTGAGGCGGGCGTGCAGGGCTCCAAGGCACAGAGTCTCTATGCGGGAACGAAGGCGGCCGTGTGCGCATTCGGCCTGTCATGGGCGAAGGAACTCGGGCCGTATGGCGTGCGCGTGGTTGTGGTGGAGCCCGCTATGAACGACCGCACGAACTTGGGCGGCGACAGCTACCTCGAGGCCCTTGCGTATTGCCGGGGCATCGATCCAGGTAAGGTCCACGGGAATTACGCCTCGATGATTCCGCTGGGGCGTCTCGGGCATCTCGACGAGATCGGCGATCTCGTGAGCTATCTCGTATCGGATCATGCGAGCTATATAACCGGCACCGTCATCGCCATCACCGGGGGGAAATCCAAGTAGGGTGCCCATGGGAAGCCCGTTCTCCTCCTCTTCGGGCTTCCCGTAAGCCAGGCCCATTATGCGGAGGTTTCCCGCAGGATGACGACCGTCCGGCCCACCGCCTCCCTTCTGCGTGTGAAACGGCTATACTTTATTGGATACGCAACACGACCCCAGGGAGGTCACACACAATGGCAGTCGATGAGCTCTTCATCTCCGGCATCGGCATCTCGCGCAGCGTGGTGAGCGCCATCATCACCCGCGCCGTCGAGCGCGTTGAGGGCGTGGCATCGGTGGGCGAGAGGGACTTCGCCACCAATCTCGTCTCCGTGTTCACCAAGAGCGCCAATCCGTCGGTCGATCCCGTGGAGTCGTCCGTCATCGATGACAAGCTCAACATCGTCCTCCATCTTGCCGTGTTCTACGGCTATCCGTTCACGAAGCTCGCCGAGGATGTGCGCACCTCCGTCGCCGAGGCCATCCGCGGTCAGGTGGGCTACGAGGTCGGCAACATCGACGTGTGCATCGACAGCCTCGTCTTCCCCAAGGAGTAGGCTCTTGAGCGCTTCCAAGATGTTCGGCCCGCGCACGACCGCCCGCAGCCAGGCCCTCCAGCTTCTCTTCCAGGCCGAGGCGCTCGGCCGTACGGTCGACGATGTGCTCGCGGGCGACTATGCGCTCGACGAGGGCCCGCTCGACGAGTACGGCGAGGAGCTCGCCCGCGGCGTGGACGGCATGCGCCACGAGCTCGACGCCGTCATCGCCCGTTTCAGCCATGCATGGAGCATCGGCCGCATGCCCGCGGTCGACCGCAACCTCATGCGCATCGCGCTCTACGAGATGACGTGCGTCGACGATGTCGAGACCGCCGTCGCCATCGACGAGGCGGTCGAGCTCGCGAAGGCCTACGGATCGGACGACGATACGAGCCGCTTCATCAACGGCCTGCTCGGACGCGTCGCCGCAGATATCGCTGCCGGTGCCGACCTGTTCGGAACCGACGACGAGGTGCAGGAAGGCGGCGAGTAGCATGGCCAAGAAGGTCGACGTCTCCGAGTACCGCACGTTCGCCCAGATCAGCGACCGCCTCGACACGATCGTCGATGCGGTGCGCGCCAAGGACATCTCGCTCGAGCGCTCGCTCGACCTCTTCGACGAGGCCATCGCGCTCGGC
>Ga0256404_1012363_pt1 | contig 11117 bp, 10 predicted proteins | sample RumenRJG_01DNA_FD_185990 | JGI IMG/M metagenome (GOLD analysis project Ga0256404, IMG submission 185990) | Bovine rumen microbial communities from Lethbridge, Alberta, Canada - RJG_01 | ecosystem: Host-associated > Mammals > Digestive system > Stomach > Rumen | place: Canada: Alberta | collected...
ATCTGTCGCGATAATGTAAAGGCCTGATTAAGTTTGGTGAAGTAATGACAAAGATACATCTGGTTATGCCCATGGCCGGCAGGGGCTCAAGGTTCAGCGCCAAAGGCTACAAAGAGCCCAAGCCCCTGCTCCAAATCTACGGGAAGCCGTTCTTCTACTGGTCAACCCAGTCGGTGAGGAAATTCGTGGATCTGGCGTCCCTTGATTTCGTGGTCCTCGAGGAGCACGTATCAGGATTCCATATCGATGCTGAAATCGGTAAATACTTCCCCGAGGCCAGGATCCATGTTCTCCCTGAAGTGACGGAAGGCGCTGTGATAACGGCGCTCAGGGGCTGCGAGGATATTGGTGACCAGCTTCCGGTGGTGTTCAATGACTGCGATCATCTCTTCAGGTCGTCACAGTTCAATGATTTCTGCCAGAGAGGCTGCAGCAGAGATATCCAGGGCATTCTCCTGACCTTTGCCTCTGATGTTCCGCGCTACAGCTTTGTAGGGAAGGATGACGAGGGCAATGTGGTGCGGACAGCCGAGAAGGAGGCCATCAGCTCCGAGGCAATCTGCGGATGCTACTATTTCTCCTCGAGGGAAGTCTTTGAGAAGGAAGCCCAGAAATACATAAAGCACTGCGATTACAGTGAGTACTTCATGAGCGGCGTCTACAACTCAATGATCGCTGACGGCATGACTGTGAGGAGCATCCCGACAGATTTCCATGTCCCGTTCGGTACTCCGGATGAGTATAATCTCGCTGCGGAAAACCAGTGCTATAAGGAACTTTTATAAAAATGGCGGCTGCATTTTTCATCCTCGCTGTTGTCCTGATGTTCGCAGGGCACTTATTCAAAGTAAAACGCTGGGGGCTCTTCATCTCGGTCTACGAGAAGCCTCTTGACTACAACCTCCTGAACGCCCTCGCCATAGGGCATTCCCTGAACGCGCTCCTGCCTGTGAGGATAGGAGACATTGTCCGCGTAATCTGGTCGGGGCGCAGGATGAAGAACGGATATTCCTTCGCGCTCGCGACTGTTATCGCAGATATCTATGTCGATGTCCTCACGGTCGGCATAATCTTCTTCGCTCTCTCCTTTACAGTGAGCACCGGAAGCTGGCTGCAGTCGGTCTTCCATTTTTACCTTGTTTTATTCGCCGTGCTTGTTGTGCTGACTGCCATAGCCGTGGTATTCAGGAAGCAGCTCAAGTGGTGCATCAGGATAGCAGCCTCAATTTTCAACACGAAGATTGAGTACGGCCTTCTTTACGCCAGCTACCTGGCGATTGCATCCATAAAGGATATCGTAACAAGGCTCAGCAGGATAAAGTTCCTTCTTTACACTCTCGGAATGTGGGCAGGGTACCTCTGTTCTTATGTCGCGTTCGCAGAGTCTGTAAGGGGAATGGGCTTTGCCTGGTCCGGAACCGATGTCTTCACCACGCTGTTCTCAGGAAAGGCACTTTACAATGTAGATAACAGTCTCATTCCGTCCCTTGCCTCCTACCTTATCCTGCCTCTCGTCATCTGCGCAGCAGTCTCGTTTGTACTCAAGAAGAAATCATCATATGACACGGGGGAAATACGACATACCCTGCCGCAGCTGAACAGATCTGACCGCCTCGCCTTCCTCAAGACATACTACCGCGAGGATAGCCGGGAGCATATCCAGGCCTACCTCAGCCTCAATGACGATGTAACGGTAATCGAGGACAATTCCGCTGGCTCCAACGCCTCTACTCTTCTTGTCATGAAATCAGGCGGGGAGATGCTTTTTCGCAAGTACGCCTTCGACAAGGACGGACTGAAGCTTCAGGAGCAGATAGACTGGATCCTCCAGCATCAGAAGGATATCCCGCTCCCCGTGGTTGTGAGCGAGCAGAAAGGCGCAAATTACGTTTCATACGACATGCACAGCTACGGAAGCGCAGTAGGCCTTTTCCGCTATATCCATACCATGCCGGTCGACTGGTCCTGGCGCATCCTGGAGAAGGCGCTTGACGATATCCGCCTCGGGCTCCACAGCAAGAACGCGAGGCCTGCCGATACCGAGACCATAAAGTCATACATAAAGTCCAAGGTTGACAGGAACCTCAAAATCATCAGGGAAAATGACAGGTTCATCAGGCAGCTCGAGGAGTATGGCGAGATTGCCGCCAACGGAATAAAGCTTCCGACCCTGCGTTTTTACAGTGAAATGCTGACTGAGGAGCATCTTGTTCCGATCTTCTCAAAAGACTCCTACTCGGATATCCACGGCGATCTGACGATTGAGAATATCGTCTGCCTCTCGGACTCCTCGGAGATAGACAAGGGAGAGTACCAGGGCAAGATCCTCCCGAAGGATTATTACTTCATTGACCCCAATACCGGCAACATCCATGACTCGCCGTTCCTTGACTACGGCAAGCTCCTGCAGTCTCTGCACGGGAACTATGAGTTCCTCATGATGGTGAAGTCTGTGAAAATCGAGGGGAACAATGTGAATTACCTTATGACCAAGTCCGAGGCCTACGGGGAGATTTATCAGAAGTTCCGGGAATATCTCCAGAGCCGGTTCTCGAAGGATGAGGTCCTCAGCATCTACTACCACGAGATAATCCACTGGCTCCGCCTGATGCCGTACAAGATCCGGAAGAACGAGAAGCTCGCGGTGGTTTTCTATACCGGGCTCCTCTACGTGATGCATGAGGTCTGGAAGATGGAAAACGGGAAGGCAGAATGAAGAAGCTTGCGGTATTCGATCTCGACGGAACGCTCTTTGACACCAAGGATGTGAATTTCAGCGCCTATTCCAGAGCTCTTGAGGATCTTGGGTATAAGGAGAGGATCGACTACAAATATTACTGCGATTACTGCAATGGGAACAGCTATAAGGACTTCATCCCGAAAATCCTCGGCGCTGTTTCCAAAGAGAGCCTGGAGGCAATTCATAGGAGGAAGATGGAGCTCTATCCATCCTTTCTCGGCAGGGCGAGGATGAACGAGAGTCTTTTCAGTCTCATCAGGACCATGAAGGGAGAGTACACAATAGCAGTAGCGACAACCGCCTCGAGAAAGAATGTTTTCGATATCCTGGACTGCTTTTCTGTAAGGGACTGTTTTGACTTCTTTATTACTAAGGAAGACGTCACCAGGGTAAAGCCAGATCCAGAGTGCTACCTCAAGGCCATGGAGAAAGCAGGTGCCGGAAAAGGGGACACCATTATCTTTGAGGACTCGGAGACAGGGCTCAGAGCGGCAGAGGCGTCAGGAGCGGATTATCTCCGGGTCTACGGATTCAATTAACTGCCATGAAGAGAATACTCAGGAAGGAGAGCCTCAGGGAGATATTTCTCTTTGTCTTCATCGGCGGCTGCTCCACGGCGATTGACTTCATCCTTTACCTTGTTTTCTTACATGCTGTGAATGTGGTCATCGCCAAGGGCGCGTCAATGATTGTGGCATCCGTATTCTCATACATCCTGAACAAGACGCTGACATTTAAGGTCAGGAAAAAGTCCGATACAGGAATGGTCGTAAGGTTCTATATCGTGTTTGTCCTGAACCTCCTCTCCAATGTCTCGGTCAACTGGCTGTTTTACAGTCTGCTGCAGACAAAACTTGTTCCGTTCATACTTGCAACAGCCGCTGGGATGGCGGTGAACTTCCTGGGGCAGAAGTACTTTGTGTTTCAGAAAACCCATGCAGGGACGGGCAATGTGGCGGGTGAAATCCGCTCTTCAGGGTAGCAGGCGGAATAATTTATTTCCTCAGGTGAAACGTATGGACATAAAAGAAAAACTTGAAAACATGAAACCGTTTCACATGTGGCTTCTCTTTGTGCTTCTGTATGTCTCGTTCAGCACTGAGGTACTTTGGAGACCGTTCATCTTTGCCGAGGATACCATCTTCCTCAATAATGCCCTGACTGACGGATTCAAAAGTCTGTTTTACCGGCATGCAGAGTACTGGGAAATGATCTCGAGGCTTACCGCCAACATCGCAATCTGTTTGGGAAGAGGCGCAAACAGCTATTTGGTGACCACCTTTGTTATGAAAGCTGTCGCGATTTCGATTTTTTCCTACTACATTCTGTATTTTGCGATTGCTGATTTCTCCTGGCTCGTGAAGGAGAGATGGAAGAGGTTTCTAATCAGCTTTGCTGTGCTGATCTGGTTCGGCAACTTCTTCAACAGCTTTTACAACATCACCAACATTCACTGGGCAGGTGAGTACTTCCTGTTCCTTGTAGGGCTGAACCTGGTGTTCAATAAGAAATTCCCCGGAATATTCTGCACCATCATATGCCTCCTGACCTGCATGAATTCTCCTGAAGCCTGCCTGGTGCTGATCCCTTTTGCGATATATGTCTTGAACGGCATTATTCGAAGGGATATCAGGTTAAATGAGGCGGCTGTTTACCTGCTCGTTTTCGCGGCGGCAGTGCTTCAGTTTTATGTGATTAAAATATCAGGGAATGGCTCCAAGGTTGCTGACAGCAGCATTGTATTCCATGCTCTCCGCAAAAGCATTGTTTCCATACTTTCATCCGCATGCTACGTTTTGGGTAACGAGACAATGTCATACATGAGTCCTGCATTGAGGGTAATGGCAGGGAGCTTCATCTGGGTCTTCATTGTTTTCTCTTATATAAAATTCTGCAGAATGAAGGGAATGTTTTTTCTCCTGTATATTTTGGCATTTCTCTTCATGCATTACATGATGATCAACGTCAAGCCTCTCAACGCCAGCTGGGTCAATCAGGATTACTGGATATACAGCTGCCCGGCAGCTGTTCTTGTATTCGTATTCTTATGCGCATCAGCCAATATGAAGCTGGTATTTGGAAGCGCCGCAGTCAGGCACGTTATGGTACTCTTTCTCGCGGTGATCGTCGTCGTTGAAGTTTCGCATGCAGGGAAAATTGACGGCTTGGGACATCACTACAGGACCTACGATTATGACTTGTTGGGAATGGGGAGGATTGAAGAGGCAAACAAGGCTGTTGATTTTAATGGCAGTAATTTTAAGACGGTGAGTCTGTATGCCGGATGGGGATTGCTGCTCCCTGTCCGTTAGCCATAGGATGGGCTAATCTGAAAATGCTGCAGTATTTTGTCTGGAGATGAGAAATTCTTTTTGAACTGAGTTGGTTGACGAGTCGGAGCTTTTAATCAGTTTGGAATTGACCTGTTACTTTGCAGAGCTGTAATGAACACTGCAGTACGTATGTCATCAATATGCGCCTGTGTTGGATGTGTTTCATGCGAACGTGGTAAAATGCCGCATAACTTTTGGTTTCTGAACATTACTGTAGGTGCCGGTGTTGCAGAGGCGATGCTGGCATTGTCCTGTTTACTTGAAAGTGGTAAATCAAATGACCGTCAGCCAGCCTGCCCAGTCTGAAAAGACTGATTCCCTTTATATAGTAATCCCAGCCTACAACGAAAAAGATAACATCCGGCAGCTGATTGATGACTGGTATCCAGTTGTAGAGGCAAATGGAAATCCAAATTCCAGGCTTGTAGTCGTCAATGATGGAAGCAAGGACAATACCTACGAAATCTTAGAGGAGCTTGCAGCGTCACGTCCTCTCCTGCGGCCTCTGACAAAGCCCAACGGCGGCCACGGCCCGACCCTGATTTATGGGTACAAGTATGCGCTTGAGCATGGTGCGGACTGGATCTTTCAGACAGACTCTGACGGGCAGACTAATCCCAAGGAATTTGCAGAGTTCTGGAACCTCCGGAAAGAGTATGGCGCGATTCTGGGCAACAGGCAGGGAACCCGTCAGGACGGCTTCTCCAGAAAGTTTGTAGAGAATACTCTCCGCCTTATCCTGAGGCTCACTTTCGGCGTCAGTGTCCCTGACGCGAACGCACCGTTCAGGCTGATGAAGCGTGAACTAGTTGAGAAGTACATTCAGAAGATGCCGGAGGACTTCAACCTGCCGAATGTAATGCTGACAACCTACTTCACCTATTTCCACGAGAAAATCACCTTTAAGGTAATCACTTTTAAGCCCCGTCAGGGCGGAGTCAACTCCATCAACATCAGGAAGATTTTCAAGATTGGCTGGAAAGCACTTGGGGATTTCAGAAACCTAAAGCGTCATATCAATGACTGAGTGCCGCATCACAATGGCTGCTTACAGACTGTCAATCAGGCTGAAAGCTTAATCACTTAAGAGTTTCCGCTTAACCTTAGAGAAGGTGCCATATCTTGAAAAAACACGTGCTTATTCTAAGCATCCTCACATTGATTTACATCACTGTCCTGAGTGTTTTTTTAGTGAGGAACCATCTTACATATCTTGAAACATCTGCCGTAAATCTGGATCACGACACGTATATCATCATCAACAGTCCAAATGATGAGCTGATTCAGGATTTTGTAATGCCATATGACATAATACAGGGCATTTCAGTTCAGATTGGCACGTTTGCGAGGGACAACAATTCAGAATGGAATATTTCTCTTACTGATCCGAGCGGCAGGGTGTATTTCTCCAGGCATTTCAATGCCAGCCTACTGCAGGATAACGGATTTTATTATGCCGAGACTGATCGCAATATCAGACTTGAGAAAAATTCCAGGTATCAGGTGCGGATTTCCGCAAGCAAGGCCAGCTTTGATTCAGCACTGGCGTTCTATGTATCCCGGAAGGCAAAGAACAGTCTGTTGCTTACCAAGGGCGGCCAGAGTTATGACGGCACACTGTGCTTTAAAATCCTTGGAGGCGATCCTGATCCCTGGTGGTCTGGATTTGTGGTTTTCCTTTCTCTGATCGCTTTTTTGCTCATTCTGCGTATCAACTGTGTTCTAAGAATAAATATCAGGTGGTTTCAGGATGACATCGTGCAGGCCAGCCTTGTCGGTGTCGTCTCGTTTCTGCTGCTGTTCTCGTTCTGTACAACCTACCAGTTTACTGATGAGACAGACAATATACTAGGCGGCATTACAATAGCGAACGGAGGTGTGCTTTACCGCGATTATGTAACCCAGCATACTCCGTTTGTATATTACCTTTGCAGCATATTTGCCTTGTTGGGTGCCAAGTCTCCTGAGCAGTTCAGGCTCAGCTATTACCTACTTGTGTCAGCTGTCTGGGGACTTCTGTACCTGAGGCACAAACGGCAGTTCGGCATGAAGGTGCTCATGCTGCCGATAGCTGAGAGCATCATCATAAATTCAATGGCACAGAGCCTTTCAAGAGCAGGCTGCATGGTTCTGTCTGACAATGTGCAGGGAATGTGCTTTGTTGTCCTGATTCTTGAATTCTTCAAATACTGTGAGGATAAAACGTTAAACTGGGATCGCGCTGCCATCGTATCGATCTGTACGATTTGCAGCATTGGTTCCGCCTTTGTCAGTGCATTTACGCTGATTTGGTTTGCTTTGGCCTTCGTAGCCGCAGAAGTCAGAGGATGGAATGCCGCAAGCATATCTTTTTCAGGGCTTTCCCATCGCTATTGGAAGTTGGTCTCTGCAGCCTTTATACCTCTTGTACTGGCTGGAGTTTATTTTGCGGCAAACCATGCTTTAGGCAGAGCGTTTGATCAATTTTACTCGTTCAACCGCGATGTATATTCCAAATATACCGGTGGTTTTGGGCAGAATGCTGTTGCTCCGTTCATATTCTCGTTCCGGAATTTATTCAGCACAGTGACGGACGGCTTTAATGGTCTAATGAATTCCAAAGCTACCACCACAATGGTTCTTCAGCTGTTCATTCTGGTTTCGGCACTGTCAGTCACTGTGTGCATGGCAAGGAAAAAACAGCTGTTAAAAGCAGCACTTCTCTTTGCAGTACTGTGCGGTACTGGCGTAAGAGGGTATTTGAGTTTTCATGGCCTGGCAGCCTGGTATGTGGCTGTTATGATAATTGTGCTGTTCTATGATGAACTCATTGACAGCGTGTTTAAAATCGCAGCTCCTGCATTAGTGGTTATCTGTGCTTATTCACTGAGTATCTATGCCCACGATATCGGGGAGAATCTGCTGCAGAGGCAGCAGGCTGTATCAGATTTTGATAATTACGTCATATCCATTACGGAAGATCAGGATAGCCTGCTGGTCGATTCACTGAGTTTCAATTCTATATACTATCTTTATAAAAACAGGAATATTGTAAATCGTGCGCAATATATACTTCCCTGGTACATGGACTGGTATGAGCAGGATACGATCGACGATCTGCTGAAATACAAGCCTAGTTATGTGCTGTTTAACGATGATCAGAAAGTCTGGTCCGACTATCATCATTTTTCCAATGGCTTCCTGAATACATTGCAGCAGAATTACACCAGGTTGGCAGACAAGAAGACGGATGGCGGGAAATGTTATATTTGGAAGAAGAACAAAGCTGAATAGCATGTTTGACTAGGAGCAGACTTCAAATTAAGCAGTATACAGAGTTTAAGGGGCGCTTGGCATGCCGTACCGTCAGTATCTTATCTGTGGGTGAAAATATTTGGCCATTTAAATACATACTGTCATGAAGGAACTTATTAAGAAGTACAAGCCGTTTATCTTTTACGTAATATTCGGTGTATCGACGACTGCAATAAACATCATAACCTACGCAGTCTGCTACGAACACCTGCATATCGCCAATGTTCCAAGCAACATCATCGCCTGGACGCTTGCGGTGGCCTTTGCCTTCATCACCAACAAGCTCTGGGTGTTCGGCAGCAAGAACATGTCCATGAAGACAATCCTCAACGAGCTGTGGAAGTTCATAACAGCGAGGCTCGCGGTAGGCCTGGTGGATTTGGCGATTATGTATGTCGCCGTTGATATCTGCCATGGTCCAGGAGTTGTTTTCAAGGTTGTTGCAGGAATTGTGACAATCATCCTTAACTTTGTGCTGAGCAAACTGGTCGTATTCAGGAAAGCCAAGCCGGTCAATAAAGAGGAGTCTGCCGAATGAAGTATGATTATCTGATTGTAGGCGCCGGCCTTTACGGCGCGACCATTGCACATGAGGCGAAGAAGGCCGGGAAGTCAGTCCTGGTGATTGACAGGCGCCCAAATATCGCGGGTAACGTCTACACTGAGGATATCGAGCATATCCACGTCCATAAATACGGCGCACACATCTTCCACACCAACGACAGGGGAGTGTGGGACTTTGTGAATCAGTTCGCCGTATTCAACCGCTTCACCAACTCGCCTGTGGCGAACTTTCACGGCGAGCTCTTCTCGCTCCCTTTCAACATGTACACCTTCAACAGGATGTGGGGCGTCGTAACTCCTGAGGAGGCCGCGGTGAAGATTGAGGAGCAGAGGAAGGCCGCCGGAATCACCGCTCCCAGGAACCTTGAGGAGCAGGCCATCAGCCTTGTGGGGACTGACATCTACGAGAAGCTCATCAGGGGCTACACCGAGAAGCAGTGGGGCAGAAAGTGCACCGAGCTTCCCGCCTTCATCATCAAACGTCTCCCTGTGCGTCTCACCTTTGACAACAACTACTTCAATGCGCTCTATCAGGGCATCCCCATTGGCGGATACACCAGAATGGTCGCCAATATGCTTGACGGCATCGAGGTAAGGCTCAGTACCGACTACCTTAAGGACAAGGAAAGCCTTGACAGCCTCGCTGAGACCGTGGTCTACACCGGCCCCATCGACGCCTACTTCAATTATTCACTAGGCTATCTTGAGTACCGCTCCGTCCGCTTTGAGACTGAGGTCCTCGACAGGCCGAACTTCCAGGGCAACGCCGCGGTCAACTACACCGACTCTGAGACTCCATGGACCAGAATCATCGAGCACAAGTGGTTCGAGTTCGGCAAGGATGAGAACGGCAATGACCTCCAGAAGACCGTAATCAGCCGGGAGTACAGCTCGGAGTGGAAGCCCGGAGACGAGCCCTATTATCCGGTGAACGATGAGAAAAACAGCAGCCTTTACCAGAAGTACAAGGAGCTTGCTGACAAGGAGAAAAACGTCGTCTTCGGCGGCAGGCTCGGGGAGTACAAGTACTACGACATGGACAAGGTAATCAGGGCAGCCCTTGACAAGGCGAAGGAGATCCTCTGATGAGCACCATCCTCGTAACAGGCGGCACCGGCTTCATAGGCAGCCACACCGTGGTAACTCTACTTAATGACGGCTATGACGTCGTTATCACTGACAACCTCTCGAACAGCTCCGAGAAGGTCCTCGGCCGCATTAAGGAAATCACCGGAAAGAGCCCGGTCTTCTATAAGACCGATATCAGGGACAGGGCGGGGCTGCAGAAAATCTTCACTGAGTACCGGATTGACGCCGTCATCAACTTCGCCGGTTACAAGGCGGTAGGAGAGTCGGTAAAAAAGCCCCTCATCTACTACGGGAACAACATTGAGGGTGCGGTCACTCTCCTTGAGGTGATGTCTGAATTCAATGTCAAAAGCTTTGTCTTCAGTTCGAGCGCCACGGTCTACCTGCCAGCAAGGAAAATCCCTATTACTGAAGAGGAGCCAATAAAGAGGTCGCCGAGCCCCTATGGGCAGACCAAGGTCGACATCGAGCAGATTTGCGAGGACCTCTATAAGTCAGACAGCAGCTGGTCGCTCTGCATGCTTCGCTACTTCAACCCGATAGGCGCCCACGAGAGCGGACTCATCGGCGAGAACCCGAACGGCATCCCGAACAACCTGATGCCCTACATAACCCAGGTCGCGGTCGGGAAGCTTGACCATCTGAGAATTTTCGGAAACGACTATAAGACGCCTGACGGCACCTGCATCAGGGACTACATCCACGTAATGGACCTCGCCGAGGGGCACGCGGCGGCTCTCCGGCACTGCATGGGAAAGCCGGGCTTCTATACCTATAACATCGGGAGCGGGCAGGGCGTCAGTGTCCTTGAGATAGTGAACGCCTTCATGCAGGAGAACGGCATCAAAATTCCCTATGAGTTCACTCCGCGCCGCGCGGGCGATGAGCCTGTGTACTACGCTGACGCCTCGAAGGCAGAGCGTGAGCTCGGCTGGAAGACCAGGAGGACCATCTCCGACATGGTCCGCGACAGCTGGAACTGGCAGAGGAAGAACCCTGACGGATATGGTGCGCAGCAGGAGTGACTATGACTTTCCTTAAGCAGGCAGTAAAGATTTGCCTTGTCTATATTGTATGCCTCGGTTTGTCAACGGCAT
>Ga0256404_1012364_pt1 | contig 11116 bp, 5 predicted proteins | sample RumenRJG_01DNA_FD_185990 | JGI IMG/M metagenome (GOLD analysis project Ga0256404, IMG submission 185990) | Bovine rumen microbial communities from Lethbridge, Alberta, Canada - RJG_01 | ecosystem: Host-associated > Mammals > Digestive system > Stomach > Rumen | place: Canada: Alberta | collected...
GACTAGTCAGACTGGTCGGACCAATCAGCCCAGTCGGACAACACCTAGCAATAAGCCGGCTACGGACCCATCCGCAACCGGCTCAGAAACTGAGATGAATATTCCGCTTATGCGGCTTATGCTTTAGAATCCAATCTTGGCCGCATTGATTCCTGCATCATAGAGCTGGCTACATCATTATGTTTTCCGAATGCAAAATTACGATACAGGCATTACAGAAATTCTACATTCCGTTTAAAGAGAAGAGATAAGCGTGTTGCAATAAAATTACACCCTCCGCAGCTATCCCTATTTGTGGGTATTTTTATTTTCCGACTTGTGGACTTGAAGGAAATTTCTTAACTTTGCCTGATAATAAAACAGAGCGGCACATGAAGAATCAAAAAGTTTACGAGGCAGATGACCAGCTGATTTCAATCATTCGCGACAACTACAACGTGTTGCAAAGCCTTGGTTCCTTTGGCATCAGTCTCGGCTTCGGAGACAAGACGGTAAACGAGGTTTGCGAGAAAGAGCACGTCGACACGACCACATTTCTTGCCGTAGTGAATTTCACCATTAATGGGTATCTCGACAAGGTACAGGTTGCTCAGCTCGACGTGACTACACTGTTGCATTATCTAAAGGCGAGCCACGAATATTTCATGAAGTTCCAGCTGCCTTTCATCCGCAAGAATCTGGCAGAAGCTCTCGACGAGAATGACAATGTGGCCAAACTCATCCTCAAACTTTATGACAACTATGTGCACAGCATCACGTCGCACATGCTGTTTGAAGAACGCACACTCTTCCCTTATGTGCAGCGGTTAATCGACGGACAGGTGAGCGGGAAGTTCAATATCGACACATTCTCCAAGCACCACACCTCTGTCACCCAGAAGTTGAAGGAGCTCAAGAGCATCATCATCAAATACCTGCCCAGCGACAACTTGCGCAACAACCGCCTCACGGCTGTGCTCTACGACCTATATAATAATGAGGAATGGCTCAGTCTGCACTCTGATGTAGAGGACAACATCTTCATTCCCGCCATTCATCATCTGGAAAGCAAGGTACAGAAAGACATCAACATTCCTAATCCCGCATCGGCCAATGCGCTCAGCGAACGCGAACGCGACGTGGTGGTGAGCCTGGTCCACGGTATGAGCAACAAGGAGATTGCCGACCATCTCAACATCTCGCTCAACACCGTCATCACCCACCGGCGCAACATTGCCCGCAAACTGCAAATCCATTCTGCAGCCGGCCTCACCATCTACGCCATCGTCAACGGACTCGTGGACCTGTCGTCGGTGAAACTCTGAAAAATATTGGAAGTTTCGATACGTAAACGCCATATAAAAATAGGAAATGAGCGTCTGAAGAAAGGTCTTCAAACGCTCATTTCCTATTTTTGTTGGTCCTGTGTCCGGTCGTGAAGCTATTGCTTCAGCCTCACCTCGTAGAGGTCTGTCCGCCGGTCCTTGAGGTTTCTCACGCTTCCGTAGGTGTGCAGCTGGTTGAGACTGTTGAGATCGACATCGGCCACAAGAATCATCTCGGTGTTGGGCGTGGCCTCAGCGCGGCGACCATCGTTGGGGAAGGGGAAGTCGCAAGGCGTGAACACAGCCGACTGAGCATACTGGATGTCCATATTGTGAACGCGGGGCAGGTTGCCCACACTTCCGGCAATGGCCACATAGCACTCATTCTCCACGGCACGGGCCTGGGCGCAGATGCGCACGCGGGCATAGGCGTTCTGCGTATCGGTCATGAAGGGCACGAAAAGAATCTGCATGCCCTGTGCGGCCATAATGCGCGACAGTTCGGGAAACTCCACATCGTAGCAGATGAGCACGCCAATCTTGCCGCAGTCGGTATCGAACGTGCGCAGCCGTCGACCTCCATTCAGTCCCCAACACTTCTGCTCGTCGGGCGTAACATGTATCTTCTCGTACATCTCATCGGTACCGTCGCGACGGATGAGGAAGCCCACGTTGTACAACCGCCCATCATCTTTCACGTAGGGCATACTGCCCGTGATGATGTTGATGTTGTAGCTGATGGCCAGTTCGCGGAAACGGTCGCGTATCTTATCGGTAAACTTAGCCAGCGCACGAATCGACTCGGCCTCGCCCAGGTTGTTGTACATAGCCATAAGCGGGGCGTTGAAATATTCGGGGAAGAGAATAAAGTCGCTCTTATAGTCGGACACCGAGTCGACGAAGAACTCCACCTGCTCAAACAGTTCGTCGATGCTGTTGTAAGGACGCATCTGCCACTGCACCATTCCTATCCTCACGGTGGGCTTGCGCTCAACAATCTGATTCGTCGGCGGCTGATAGTAGATATTGTCCCACTGCAGCAGACAGGCATAGTGTTTCGACTCCTCGTCGTTGGGAAGATAATTGCGCATGACGCGACGCACGTGGAAATCATTGCTCAACTGGAAATTGAGCACCGGGTCGTAGATCTCGCGTGAGCGGACCTTGGCAATATACTCCCTGGGGCGCATGGTGTCGGCGTACTTATGATAATTGGGAATACGTCCGCCAAACATGATGGCCTTGAGATTGAGTTTCTCGCAGAGCTCCTTGCGATATTCATACATGCGTCGGCCGAGACGGAGTCCGCGGTAGTCGGGATGGATGAATACCTCAATGCCATAGAGGATATTGCCGTTGGGATTGTGGGTGTTGAAAGTCTCGTTGCCCGTCACCTGGGCGTAGGTATGGTCGCCCTTCACCAAGTCGTAGTCTACAATGATGCTCAGCGCGCAGCCCACAATGCGGTTGTCGGCCACAACCACCACCTGTCCTTCGGGGAAGATGTCGATGAGCTTCTTTATCTGCTTGTGGGTCCAGAACACATCGCTGCCGCCATAAATGCGTTTGAACGAACCTGCCAATTGGTCGTAGTCGCCCATGCGCAGGGTGCGCAGTTCCACTTTGTTGATTTGCTTGTTTGTTTCCATTTCAGTCTGTTGTCGGCTGCAAAGTTATAGAATTATTGAGTAAAGTCCTTCACTCAGCAGTTAAAGAATATAAATTAAAGAGATTCGAAAGTTATAGAGGAATTAAGGGGAAGTTATTGAGACATTTCTCTCTTCAGCTTTAGGTCACCTACCTAGGAAGCAGGGCTTACATTCTAATAGGAAAACTCTCGCGAAGATTCGTAAGACTATAGGAGTTTTGCCGTCTCCCTTGGGTTGCTGACGTTCGTCAGCATGTTTGCAGGCGACCGTCAGCAAGTTTGCCGACGACCGCAAGCAAGTTTGCCGACGACCGCAAGCAACTGAGTTAAGCAGGAAAAAAGGTTGCCTGTTGCCCACGGATTCAGCATGAATACATGTAGAACTATTTCCCCTTTGTGGACTTTTTAAAGTGGACTCATAGTTCCATATTGCCGTCGAAAAATAAAACAATAAATCAGAAAAAACGTAAATAAGTCTTTGCGGTATCAAAAGATATGTTTAACTTTGCGAACAACCAAACAATCCAATCTGTCAGTCAGACTGTTCTGCGATAAGGACACATGCGCAAAGAACATTTATGTCTTCTCTGCCAGTCCTAAGCAACGGCTTGATATGGATGGAACTCTATATAAATAATCATCTATTCGTTTCTCAAATTGTTATAATGCTTATTAGAAGATTTTACATTTTGGCCAGCCTGACACTGCTTCCAACCATGGCTTATGCACAGGGCATGATCAGGTACAGCTATGATTCTACGGGCAATCGCATTAAGCGAGAAACGGTCCAGCCTGTCAAAAAAACTATGACGGGGCATAACTCTCATACCACGGTGGGGCCGTTGTCCTCATCTGTGCCCAGTGTCTTTTCTATAACTGTACACCCCAATCCTACAGAAGGACTCTTGCGAATAAGCATCCCCGGGCTAAAGGATACAGACAAGTGCACCTTGGAGATATATGCAGCTCAAGGTGAACAGATCTTTAAGGAAAATGTTACGTCTAATGTTGTCCGCATAGACATTAGTAATCATCCACCTGGCATCTATCTACTCAAGATAACTGTCAACAACAACTCCACGACATGGAAAGTCATAAAGAAATGATAAGCGTCTGTACCCGTCGGCTAGCCCTATACGTGTTGTCACTGTGTATGTCGGTCAATATCCAGGCAGCCTCCATTTCATCCATACATACCAATAGTAGTGGGGAGCAGAGCGACAGTCTTTCTTTCAGAACTCCTTTCTATAGTTCAGAAACCACTCACAATCCTACGGATGAGGACCTGATAATCCCCGTAGATCCGGCTAAACCGCCAGTGCCAATCGATTCAATTTGGCCTATTGATCCTATTTTACCATATCCCCAGGATCCTGAACAACCGCGAAATCCCTATGACGGATATTCCGTGGGAACACCAATAGGTTCGCTCTCTGTAAACAAGCTTGGGGCAACGGTCTTCAATCTGCAGATAAAGGTTCCCGACGGTGGGCCGCTGACACCCGTAATAGGCCTGTCCTACAATAGCCAGTCTGCAGGGTATGGGCTTGCCGGATACGGGTTCAATATCACAGGAATATCCGCAATCACGCGAGCAGGACACGATCTGTTTCACGACGGAAGCCGGCAAGGAGTAACCTACGGTTCAAGCGACAATCTGCTCCTTGACGGCAAGTTGCTGATTCTCCAGCCCGGAGGCCAGGGACAGAAAGAGCCCGTCTATACAGTTGAGGGTGACCCATTTACGAAAGTTGTTATGCATGCCGGCGGTAATGACAAAGATGCTCTCATATGGTTTGAGGTGACAACCAATACCGGTATAACCTACCAATACGGCAAAGATGCGAATTCCAGAATAGCCTATAAAAACAGAAATGGCGATTCGCGCATCGCTGCATGGTACGTCAACAGGATGACCGACAGATACTCCAATTACATCACCTATGAGTATTCCGTCAGCAACATGAGCATACGTCCCACTGCCATTACCTATGGCACCAATTCAGTCAAGAGTCGCGGGATAATCAACAAGGTAAGTTTTTCCTATCAGAGCCTCGGGGCTAATGCAAGAACTTTTACCATAGAGGACCAGCAAGGAAAGACAGACATGTGTCTTTCATCCATTCTGACCACAAGCAACAATTCCGTTTTCCGCAATTATACATTTACCTATGATAACCATTCTGACCAGTCCGCCAGCAAGTGGACGCGCCTCGTAAAGGTCGAGGAGAAAAACGGAAAAGGGGATAAACTTCCTCCCATTCAATTCACCTGGCAGTATCTGCCTTCCCTTGCGGTGCATTCGTCACAACTGGAAGTATTAACAAAAGACAATAACAGCCTGGTAGACGAGACCAGCAAACTGTTTCTCTCGGCCGACCTCAATGGGGATGGCATCGGTGACATTATAAGAGTATCCAATTCAAAAATCACGACAGCCTTCTGGCCTGGTGGTACTGAATGGCAAGAACAAACGCACGTTTATGTCAGCAGAAGTAAAGTTTCCGACGCCGGTGACGTGACCTTCGAGTCCCCGCTGCTCTATGTGCTGCCCAGTAGTGTATCTATGGATATCATCAAATCCATGTTTGGAGGTGCTTCTGTCATGGACTTTGACGGCGACGGCTACAACGACTTGGTGCTCCCATTACAGAATATGGTTAAAGGCCATTGGAACCAGGCTGTTTTCTATGTCATTAAGGGAAGTGATGTTGCGGCCGGCAGGATTGAACGTCCAGATGAGATTGCAGTGAATCTCAAGGCAACAGACAAGGCTCCATTGTTTGCGCCCCTTGACGTTGACGGTGACGGCAAGGATGACATTGTCTGCGTGGAACAGCGTAAGAAAGACGATTACTATCCATGTACCATAGTACAGCGTACTGGTTCGGGCAAGCTGATCCGCACGGAAGTAAAACTTCATCTGCCTGAGGGTGTTAGCAAGGATATAGAGAAGGTTTTTGTCGGTGACTACAACAACGACGGACTCCCAGACTTGATTCTTCTTTACGACGGCGGGTATATGATATACTACAACAGCGGAGGGAATGTACCTTCTTCGATATTTATTGAGACTAACACAAAAAGTGGATCTATTTTTGGGAATTATTGGAGAATGCAGCAGGGCGACTTTGACGGAGACGGCCTTACCGATTTTGTTTATAACAAGTCGGGGGAAACCTGCCTGTGGATTGCGCACAACAATGGCAACGGAACTTTCAGCCTTGTCAAATCTGCGGATATTGGCTTGGGGGATCACGATTCTAAAAAAGACGACGGTCGTTTCGCAATAGTAGCCTACGACATAGATCACGACGGGCGCACCGACGTGATGGTCTGCAAGGCCGGTTACAGGCATCACGGTTTCCCAAAGTTTAGCAATGAGTATACGGACACACAGGTTAGGTGGCTCTACTCCACGGGCACAAGCTTGAACACGGGCTACAGCTACACTAAAAACAGGGAGGATGACGCAACCGAGAATTACATCTTCCTTGGTGATTTCGACGGCGACGGTTATCCGGAACTTGCCAATTATGGCAGCGTGCTGAACGATACAGATGACACTTTCGCTGAGAGAATTAATATCTATAAGTCCGGTTATAACCAGCCACAGGCCGGGAAGATCACAGGCATATCTGATGGTATGGGCAACAAAAGCAACATCCAGTATGCAAGTGCCACGAGCCCAGCGGTCTACAAAAAGAGCATCAAAGGCACATACCCCGTCAACACCTACACGCTGCCGCTGCCTGTTGTGGCAAAGGTGACGCGTGACTTCGGGGCGGCGGGCAGCCAGACGACCAAGTATTTTTATGAAGATCTCAGACTGCACATCGCCGGTAGGGGGATGCTTGGTTTCAACACGATAACCAGCGAGAATGTGACGTTGGGCACAAAGGAAGAGACCAGCATAACCAAATGGGATGAGACCCTATGGATACCTTTGGAGGTGAGGACCTTGAACTCGGTGGGTAACAGCACGGGCTCAGCTGTGTCGACCTATTCCGTGTCGGTGTCTGACAAGAATTATTTTGCATACGTATCCAGGCGTGAAGTAACCGACCTTGATGGAAACACTGCCACTACAATATCTGATTATGATGTGACAAAGGGGGTTATCGTCGAACAGACTACAAAGAACGACGGCGAGGAGATGTACAAGAAGGTTTCCTATTCCGATTATCAGAACAAGGCGGGGGTATGGGTGCCTGAGAAACTGACCATGTCGCAGAAACATGCAGATGACCCTGTAATCCATACTGTCGTTACAACCTACAGCTATGATGACAAGGGCAACGTGAAAACTTCTACCGAGAACAGCGGAACCAATATGGAGCTTAAGACGACTTTAACCTATGACGAATACGGCAATGTCCGTTCATCGGTAACTTCTGGGAGTGGGGTAAAGGCAATAATGAAATACTACGACTATGACTCTTCCGGCCGTTTCGTCAAAAAGAGTTATACCCATCCTGCCTCAGCCGTCAATACTTTTACGTATGACCTATGGGGCAACGTGCTGACGGAGGAAGATGCTACTGAGCCTTCTAATATTCTCAAAACCCAATATACATATGACGGATGGGGAAGGAAACTGACCGCCTTACGGCCGGATGGCACTCAGACGCTTTATCAGACTGGATGGGGAAACAGCAAATACAAGAAATACTACACAAAGGAGTCTACCACGGGCAGGCCTTCCATTACAGTATGGTATGACAAGGGAGGGCGTGAGGTACTGCAGGAAACGTTTGGCACAAAGGGAATGCCAGTTTCCAAAACTACGACCTACAATGACAAGGGGCTGGTTTGCCGCATTAAGAACAAGACGGGAAAACTGACCACCACACAGAACATCACCTATGATGATCGTGGAAGGGTCATCATGGATGTTCTGAGTTCCGGCCAATCCGTTGCCTACTCATACGGCAACCGCTCGGTCACAACAACTACGGCCGGACGTGTTTATACTAGGACTACAGACGCATGGGGAAATGTAATCAGGTCTACTGATCCCGTCAGTGAGGTCGAATACCATTATTCTTCAATAGGCAAGCCGAGCAGAGTAAGCACACAAGGCTCTATTGTCACTATGACCTATGATGTAGCCGGGAATCAGAAGTCGCTGTCCGACCCTGATGCGGGAACTTCAAATTACACGTATGCTGCCGATGGCACATTGCTGTCACAGACAGATGGAAGAGGAGTCAAGACGATCAACAGCTATGATAACCTGGGGCGCTTGGCATCCACCCAAATAGGAAAGAAGACCATTGTTTACACTTATGGCACGACAGGCAATGAGAAGTTGAGGTTGGTGAAACTGGCTGTCGACAACAATACTGTGGAATACGCTTATGACAAATATGGACGTATCGTTACAGAGAAACGCAATGTTGACGGGCGCGGTACCTACAGCTTTGCATATTTCTACAACGACAACAATCAGCTCTCCAAGACGCAATATCCCGGTGGCTTGGATGTGTTGTACCAGTATGATGATTATGGTTTCAAGACGCAGGCCTCCATCGGTGACAGGGTCATCTATAAGGTAGAGGACGCAGACGGACTTTCAAGCAGCGCTTCCTTTATGGGAAAACTCACAGCCACACAGATCCGCGATGCACGGGGATTTGCAAGCAACGTAAGGATAACGCGTGGCGACGAGACTCTTGAGACATTCAACACCGACTATGACGGCGCCACCGGCAACCTGCTGTCGCGCAGGAGGAACAATGGCGCTCTGGAGGAGTTTGGCTATGACAACCTCGACAGGCTTTTGTCAGTGAAAAGCGGAACCGATGAATCCATGAGGGTGAGATATGCGCCAAACGGAAACATTCTCTTCAAGACGGGAGTAGGCAACTTCTATTACGACAAGAACACCCGCCCGCATGCTGTGGCGGAGGTGGAGAACGCAGACGGGAGCATACCCGGTGACGCGCTGAACACCTCCTTCAATGACTTCGGAAAGATCCAGCTGATAGAAGACGTGGGCAAGGGTCTCAGGATGGATTTCGGCTACGGGCCCGACCGGCAGCGCTGGTACTCGGAGCTGTTGAGCAACGGCAAGGTGAGCAGGACAACGGTCTATGCCGGTGAATACGAGAAGACAACCGAGAATGGTATCACGCGCGAGTTCTATTATCTTGACGGCAATACCATCGTGGTCAGGCAGAACGGGATCACGGGGTATTATCTTGCCTTCACGGACAATTTAGGGAGCATTCTCTCCGTTATGGATGAGAACGGACGCAAAGTTTTCGACGCCTCATACGATGCGTGGGGGCGGCAGACGGTGACACTCAACACCATCGGGCTGCACCGCGGCTATACGGGGCACGAGATGCTCAATGGTTTTGACATTATCAACATGAACGGTCGCTTGTACGACCCCGTGCTTGGCCGCTTCCTCAGCCCCGACAACTACGTGCAGGCGCCCGAGAGCAGCCAGAGCTTCAACCGCTACAGCTACTGCATGAACAATCCGCTGAAGTATGTGGATCCAAGCGGACATTTTGCCTGGTTCATCCCTGTCATAGCAGGTGCTATCGTTGGGGCATACGCAGGTGCTTCCATACAATCTGGAACAGCCGCTTTTTGGAAATGGAAATCCGATGCTTGGAAAGGAGCCATCGCAGGTGGCATCGTCGGCGCTACAGTTGGCTATGGCGTTGCGTCTGCATTGGCATCTTCTGGTGCTGTTTCAGGGCTTACCACCATAGGAGTAGACGGAGAAATCGTTGCCAAGTCTGCAGGCATAACCAGTTCTGTCATGAATAGTGGTAGCATTAACATCGCATTTAATGCTATAACAGGTGGCGGATGGGATGGCGCATGGAAGTCTGGGCTTGTTGGTCTCGCCACTGGCGCCTGGAGCATTACGGGCGGTTTCGGAATGATGAAGGAAGTGGAGGGACAATCCAAATTCTGGCAATTGGCCAACAGGCTTGGCTACCAGATGGCAGGTACTGTAGGGCAGTCTGTTGGAAACAATTGGGCTGCAGGCAAAGGCTTGTTCTCAAAAGTTACATTGGGAGTTGGCCCATTGAACTTGACTCTCGGAAAAGGTCAAAGGTTGCTGCAATGGGAGAACAATCTTGGAAACATTGCGATAAATGCCTTCGGCCTTGTAAATACGATAGCAGGGGGGAAAGTCCGTTTTAATACCGACAATCTCACATTTGAATATAGAGGGGGATTAATGGACATTTTTCAACCCTATCCTGCGTATAGTGCTGGATTTAGTCCCCATACGGTTACAGGGAACAGTGGGCTGTCAAGAGTGTTGCGCCATGAGCTGCATCACCTATGGCATTCTCGGGCGTTGAATGACATGTACTTGTTGAATTATGGCCTTCAAGGGCTGAATGCTTTAATATTAAAAGGAAATTTTGTAGCAGGTAAAAATTATTATGAAGATTTTGTCGATAATTTCGGTTGGTGGAACACAAAGCCTCAGGGGTAATAAACTGAAACATTTTCTGTGTTTTTGTATACTTCCTTGTCTTTTATGCTCTTGTGATATATGGTATAATCTACCTTTCACAGGATATGACGAACGCTTTATCCATTTCAAAACAGATTCTGTCACAACGCGAGTCGCTTGCATTTATTTTCAAGGAAAATATTCTTTGGATTACGATATACAAGGAGGATGTACAGTGACTTTTGACAGTCTTAAATTACAGTCTAATGATGATAATTTGATAGTTTGGAATAAACTGTATAACTATAGCGTACAGACGTTTAAACTACGTAAAGGGGGGGGATTCAAAGTGCGCTTAGGATTTATTCGTAAAGATCCGTCTCTTAGCGTGGTTAATCCCGTGGTATTGAAAATTCCACCATCGTTCATTACGGTTAATGGTCAACGAATAACCAATGACACTTTGCGCGTGGAGTTGAAATATGGCGTAAAACCATATAGATGACTATTGTGGAACGAGTAATGTTTCTTTGCTTAAATAGTAATGACAATAAGGAATTCTCTTGGCTTTCTATAAGTTTAATTTCAAGATAGTTATATATATGAATTAGGGTGTCCAATTCGTTGTGCCAATTTTAGCTCACTTTTCTGAGCGTCTTGGTCCGTTCTGTAACCCAATTCTTGGGCAGGTGCTCGGTTGACCAGGCACTGATGTCCTTCAGTTTCACATTT
>Ga0256404_1012366_pt1 | contig 11116 bp, 10 predicted proteins | sample RumenRJG_01DNA_FD_185990 | JGI IMG/M metagenome (GOLD analysis project Ga0256404, IMG submission 185990) | Bovine rumen microbial communities from Lethbridge, Alberta, Canada - RJG_01 | ecosystem: Host-associated > Mammals > Digestive system > Stomach > Rumen | place: Canada: Alberta | collected...
AATACCTCCATAATAAAAAGTGTAAGCACCTTGATAGATACTTACACATTTTTTGATGAAATTATTCAAGACAGTATTTGCAAATGCAGGTTTACCGTCCTCGCTATGACTTATTCGCATTTAGAGGCAAGCAGCGTGCTGTATTTTGCGCGCAGCTGCTCGAACGTGCCCTCGTCAAGCGCCTGTCTTATCCTCTCGGTGAGGGTGTTGTAAAAATACAGGTTGTGCATTACCGCAAGCCTGCCGCCGAGCTGCTCGTCTGCTTTGAAAAGATGCCTTACATACGCTCTGGAATGGTTTCTGCAGGTCGGGCAATCGCACTCGGGGTCTATCGGGCGGTCATCAAGCTCGTAGCACTTGTTGGTTATGTGCATTATCCCGCTCCAGGTGAAAAGCGTGCCGTGGCGTGCGTTTCTGCTTGGCATTACACAGTCAAAGAAATCTACGCCTCTTGCGACAGCCTCGATGATGTTGCTCGGGGTACCCACGCCCATAAGGTAGCGCGGCTTATCCTTTGGCATAAACGGCTCGACCTGCTCGATAACGTGGTACATCACCTCGGTCGGCTCACCGACTGCAAGTCCGCCTATCGCGTAGCCGTCAAGGTCAAGCTCGCGTATCTGTTTCATATGCTCGATGCGCAGGTCGTCATATGTGCAGCCCTGATTGATGCCGAAAAGCATCTGGTGTTTATTTATCGTACTTTCAAGCAAATTGAGCCTTTGCATCTCTGCCTGACAGCGTTTCAGCCAGCGTGTCGTTCTTTCGCAGGAGGCTTTGGAATAGCTGTACTCGGCAGGGTTCTCAACGCACTCGTCAAAAGCCATAGCGATAGTTGAGGCAAGGTGGGACTGTATCTGCATACTTTCCTCGGGCCCCATGAATATCTTTCTGCCGTCAACGTGGGAATTGAAGAAAACGCCCTCTTCCTTTATCTTTCGCAGCTTGGCAAGGCTGAACACCTGAAATCCGCCGCTGTCGGTGAGGATAGGCTTATCCCAGTTCATAAACCTATGCAGACCGCCGAGCTTATAGATGACCTCGTCCCCCGGGCGAACGTGCAGGTGGTAGGTATTGCACAGCTCGACCTGCGTTTTAAGCTCGTTTTTCAAGTCTATCGACGACACGCCGCCCTTTATTGCAGCTGCTGTGCCGACGTTCATAAAAACGGGTGTCTGTATCGTTCCGTGGACTGTTTCAAACTGTCCGCGCCTTGCTGTGCCCTCTTGTTTAAGTAATGTTAACATTTTTACTCCTTAATCTATATCGTACATCTTCATCGTTTCGGCGGTGCGGTACTCGTGCTTTTCGTAGTAACCGATAAGCTCTCCGTCATCGTCACGCAGAGCGACCATATAGACGTCCTTGTTTTCCTTGACGTTCTTAAAGGTATAGACAATGTTGTTGTCCTTTGACTTTGCGAACCAGTCAAGGACTTTTACTATCATTTCTCTTGACCTCTCGTTGTGACAGTCAAGAACCGATCTGCCGACAAGCTTTTCGCCGCCCCATTTTGCGTAGCGCTCGCAGGCGGTTTTATTCATATAGACTATCGTGTGGTCAAGTGTGCAAAGCACAACAGCGGCTCTGTCAGCATCGAGAACAGCCTTGTAAATTTTAAGCATATCCATTTTAATTTCTCCTTTTATTTGAATGTGACCTCTTCCTGCTTTGCAGGTCTGACTGTATAATCGCAGATATTGACAAGGTAGCCCGTTGCTTTCAGTCCGTCAACGTCCTTTTCAAAGCCCTGCGCTTTTTGCGTTTCGACCAGCCTTCCGCCTGTGGGGATAAGCATTTTCGGATTATCCTTGTGCGGCTCGTATTTCTGATAAAGCTTCTGTATCCTCTCTACCCTGCCCTGCAAAACAAACAACTCCTGCCACGCGCTGCTGTGAGCCTCGTAGCAATAATCGACCTTTCCCATATCAACGGGAGTGTTCAGATCGCCCTGTTCAAGCTCAAGCACCAGCCAGTTTACCGTATCGCCGATGCCGAACGGGTGACCGCAGCATTCAAGCTGCCAGCTGTCATAAAAGACGGCGCATTTATTTTGCATACGCTTACCTCACAAAATCGCCATGCTGTCGCCAAATGAGAAAAAGCGGTACTTTTCCTGCACGGCGGTCTTATAGGCGTTCATAGTTTTATCATAGCCGAGAAATGCCGATACAAGCATTATCAGCGTGCTTTCGGGCAGATGAAAATTGGTTATCAGCCCGTCCATGACCTTAAATTCGTACCCAGGATAAATGAAAATGCTTGTCCAGCCGTCATCGGCAACTATCTTTCCGTCGTGGAAAGATGCCACGCTCTCTATCGTGCGGCAGGAGGTCGTTCCGACGGCTATGACTCGCCCGCCGTTTTTCTTGGTATCGTTTATCATCTGCGCGGTCTTTTCCGAAAGCTCGTAATGCTCGCGGTGCATTTTGTGGTCAAGCACCTTGTCCTCCTTGACGGGACGGAATGTGCCAAGCCCGACGTGAAGCGTCACAAAGGCGATATTCACGCCCATTTTTTGCAGGTCTTCAAGCTGCTGCTTGGTAAAGTGCAGACCTGCGGTCGGTGCGGCAGACGAGCCAAGCTCGTTGGAATAGACTGTCTGATAGCGCTCCTTGTCCTTGAGCTTTTCGGTTATATATGGCGGAAGCGGCATCTGACCGATCTGATCGAGCGCGGCGAAGAAATTGTCCTCGCACTCAAAGCGCGCTACCCTGTTGCCGTCCTCTAAAACCTCGGTTATCTCGGCTTTGAGTATGCCGCCGCCGAATGTAAAGCGCGTGCCGACCTTTGCTTTTTTACCCGGGCGGCAGAGTATCTCCCAGACCATATTCTCCCTCTGCTCGACAAGCAGGAACTCGATAAACGAGCCTGTGTCCTCACGTTCGCCGTAGATACGCGCGGGGAGCACCCTGGAATCGTTAAGCACCAAAAGGTCACCTTTTTTCAGATAATTGCATAGATTGTAAAAGTGATCGTGAACAATCGCTCCGCTTTGCCTGTCGACCTTCAGAAGACGTGAGGAATTGCGCGGCTCAAGCGGTGTCTGCGCGATAAGCTCCTGCGGAAGATCGTATGCAAAATCAGAGCGCTTCATATTGTTTAAGTCTAACATTTTTATCTCTCCAAAGACGTTTAATTTTTGTTAATGTGATAAAATAGCGGTTTTTGAAAAAAAGTCATCACAATCTATTGACATCAGCGGCATTTTCTGATATTATATTACACAACAGATAGAGGTGCGGTTGAGATGAGTACCGCTGCTGCCGACGGCTTTGCCGCCAAAGTGATGCACCCGACATCATGCAGCAGTGTGAAAGGTGATACCGCCGAAGCGGACCGTGGGAACGTCCAGCTGGCTGCTTGGTCTAACAGACCACCGGTTGTCATCATGTATTATGATGGAGTGCTATCGACATAAAATTATGTCAACATTCTTATTATACTGTATGATGTGCCGGTTTTCAACCGGTTTTTTTATTATTTGTTTATTTTTAATGTTTTGTGCAAAACAGCGCATCGCTTATACCGCCTTTTTGGCTATATAGACAAAGCCTTGCAGCTATCGCACAAGCGGAAAGGATGTTATTGTTATGAAAAAGTACAAAGTTGGTATCATCGGCGCAACGGGTATGGTAGGTCAGAGATTCTGCCTTATCCTTGACAAGCACCCATGGTTTGAGATAGTTTGTCTCGCCGCATCTCCAAGGAGTGCAGGCAAGACCTTCAAGGAGGCTGTAGGCGGAAAGTGGAAGCTTGCAGATCCGATGCCTGAGGATCTTGCAGACCTCGTTGTTATGAACGCAACAGAGGACGTTGAGAAGATCGCTTCGATGGTCGATTTCTGCTTCTGCGCAGTTGATATGAAAAAGGACGAGATAAGAGCGCTCGAGGAAAGGTATGCAAAGGCTGAGTGCCCGATCGTTTCAAACAACTCCGCACACAGATTTACTCCCGATGTACCGATGGTGATCCCCGAGATCAACCCCGAGCATATCGAGATAATCCCTGCACAGAGAAAGCGCCTTGGCACAAAGAAGGGCTTTATAGCTGTAAAGTCCAACTGCTCGCTGCAGTCATATGTTCCGGCACTTGCTCCGCTTATGGATAAGTACAAGGTAACAAAGGCTCTTGCCTGCACATATCAGGCAATTTCGGGCGCCGGCAGAACTTTTGAGACATTCCCCGAGATACTTGACAACGTTATCCCATACATCGGCGGCGAGGAGGAGAAATCCGAGAAGGAGCCTATGAAGATATGGGGTCATATCGAGAACGGCGAGATAGTTAACGCTACCGAGCCTTCCATCACGGCACAGTGCCTTAGAGTTCCTGTTTCAGACGGACACACAGCAGCAGTGTTCTGCTCGTTTGAGAACAAGCCTTCAAAGGAGGAGATACTTGAGGCGTGGAAGAACTTCAGCGGTGTTCCGCAGCAGCTCAAGCTGCCAAGCGCACCAAAGCAGTTCCTGCACTACTTCGAGGAGGACGACAGACCGCAGGCAAAGCTTGACAGAAACCTCGAGGGCGGTATGGCTGTATCTATCGGCAGACTGCGCGAGGATACTCTGTTTGACTACAAGTTCGTATGCCTTTCGCACAACACACTCAGAGGCGCAGCAGGCGGCGCGGTTCTGCTTGCAGAGCTTCTTGCAGCAAAGGGCTACTTTGACTGATACAAAATATGAAAGGAGTAATTTCCTATGAAAAATACAGTTTTCACAGGCGCGGGCGTTGCTATTGCAACCCCTATGTACGCTGACGGCTCTATCAACTTTGACAAGCTTGGTGAGCTTATTGATTTCAACATCGACAACGGCACTGATGCTATCATCATCTGCGGCACTACGGGCGAAAGCTCGACTATGACAGACGAAGAGCATATCGAGTGCATCAAGTTCGCTGTTGAAAAGGTCAATCACAGGATACCTGTTATCGCAGGCACAGGCTCAAACCACACAGACTACGCTATCCACCTCACGCAAGAGGCTGAGGCGCTGGGTGCAGACGCTGTGCTGCTGGTAACACCTTACTACAACAAGACCTCGCAGAGAGGACTTATCCAGCACTACACTGCTATCGCAAATTCCACAAAGCTGCCGTGTATTCTTTACAACGTGCCTTCAAGAACAGGCGTGAACATTCTGCCCGAAACAGTTGCAAAGCTTGCTGAGGTGGAAAACATCGTAGCCGTTAAGGAAGCAAGCGGCAACATCAGCCAGATCGCTAAGATCGCTGCGCTGTGCGGTGACAAGATAGACATCTACTCGGGCAACGATGACCAGATAGTTCCTATCATGGCGCTCGGCGGTGTTGGTGTTATCTCGGTGCTTTCAAACTGCATGCCGTTTGAAACTCACGAGATCGCATCGCTTTGCCTTGAGAACAAGTACCCCGAGGCAAGAGAAAAGGCAAACAGACTGCTTGAGTTCACCAATATGCTGTTCTGCGATGTCAACCCTATACCTGTAAAGGAAGCGCTCAATCTTATGGGCTTTGAGGTCGGCGAGTGCAGACTGCCGCTGGTAAAGATGGAACAGGAGAAGATCGACAAGCTCAAGGCAAGCATGGAAAAGATAGGCCTTATCAAGTAATTTTCTTAAAGCGGACTGCACAAAACCAGTCCGCTTTATACTAACAAAACAATATATTAAATCGGAATTTGTGCACAGCGTGCACCACGCTTGTCCGTCGCATATCGGTTTGAGCAGACAGCGGCTTTCGTGCCGCTCCGGGCTTTCATTTTGTGATAACTGTACAAGAGTAGAGCTGTGTTGTGCAAACCGCGGTAAATCCACATTTGTTGAGGTATACCTGTCAAGTAACCGTGGGTATTCTCTTGGGAGCGCTTTCTCTCAAACTCTTTTTCTGAACTCTCTAACACTTTTCAGTGACGGGAGCTTTGCCTCCCGTTGCTGAAAAGTCATTAAAAGGTTTAGGAAGGGGGTCTGGGGGAAACCCTTCTCCAAAAGGGTTTCCCCCAGCTGCTCGACAAGCATACCCCGATGAATTCTGATTTATCGTAGTATGATTGGAATAATAAAAGAAAAGGAATGATAATATGATAAACATAGCAATTTGCGGCGCAAGCGGAAAAATGGGACACTTTATCGCTGATGTTATCGCATCGCGCGAGGACTGCAAGACTATTTGCGGCATTGATAAGTTCGGCGAAAGGTACAGCGATTTTGAGATAGTAAGAACTCCTTCGGAAATGCCCGAAAAGCCCGATGTTATAATCGACTTTTCCAATCCTGCGAGCCTTGACAGTCTGCTCGATTACTGCCGGATGAACGCTGTTGCGCTTGTTATCGGCACGACAGGCTACTCGCAGGAGGAGATAGAAAAGATAAACAAGGCTGCACAGCAGATACCTGTTTTCTTCACGTTCAATATGTCGCTGGGCATAAATCTGCTGACCGACCTTGCAAAAAGAGCAGCAGCTATCCTGGGCGGTCAGTTCGACATTGAGATAGTTGAGCAGCACCACAACCAGAAGATAGATGCCCCCAGCGGCACGGCTATAATGCTTGCAAACGCTATCAACGAGGAGCTTGGCAATAAGTACACCTACGTTTACGACAGGCACTCGGTAAGGGCAAAGAGGACAAAGACCGAGATAGGTATGCACGCAATACGCGGCGGCACTATCGTCGGCACGCACGAGATCATTTTCGCAGGGCGCGACGAGGTGATAACCCTCAAGCACGAGGCACACTCAAAGCAGGTATTCGCGGTCGGTTCGGTAAACGCCGCTTGCTTCCTTTCGGGAAAGAGCGCGGGTATGTACACGATGAACGACCTTATCAAAGAGATGTAACAAATGCAAAAGCACCGTCACAATGGCGGTGCTTTTTTTGGTATCAGACTATCTTTTCAAAATCGGCTGCGCCGTGCTTGCAAAGCGGACAGATGTAATCATCGGGCAAGTCCTCGCCGTCGTAGATAAATCCGCATATCTTGCACACCCAGCCCTTTTTGCCCTGCGTTTCGGGCTTTGGCTTGACGTTGCTTTGATAGTAAGTATAGGTCATAGTATCACGCTCGCTCATAACTCTTGCCTCGGTGACAGAGCAGATGAACATTCCGTGCGAGCCGAGGTCAACGTAGTCCTCGACCTTGAGGGACATAACGGCGTTGATGTACTCGGGCAGGATAGCAAGTCCGTTATCAGACCTTGCGGCTGTGATGTCCTCGAACTTATCGGCATTTCTTCCGCTTTGGAAGCCGAAGCGCTCGAACACTCTGAACGGTGCATCTACCGACAGGCAGTTGACGTTCATAATGCCTGTCTGTTTGATGACGTGGTGAGAATAGTTCGCCTTGTTGATGTTGACTGCTATCCTGTTGGGGTTATCGGACACCTGCGTAACGGTGTTGACGATAAGCCCGTTATCACGCTTGCCGTCATTTGATGTAACTACATACAGACCGTAGCCTATGCGGTAAAGCGCGGTGAGGTCATTCTTGTTCGCGCCGTTTTCCGAGCGTGCGATGTAATCACGGCAAAGCTCGTCCGAAATGGCGTTTATCTGCTCGCTGTTTTCGGCGTTCATTGCAGACTTTATCTTCACGGTAGTTTCTGCAAAGGTCAGGTTTTTGCACACAGACAGCTTTTCCTTCATTATCTTTGCGGCGAGAGGTGCCCAGGTGCCGTTTTCGATAAGGGCGACTGTTCTGTTCTTGAATCCGCGCTCTGTAAGGTGGTCGATAAACTCACGCATAAACGGATATATCTCTGCATTGTAGGTAGTGGTCGCAAGCACGAGCTTTGAGTACCTGAACGCATCTGCAACAGCCTTTGACATATCACACCTTGCAAGGTCGTTGACAACTACCTCCGGGCAGCCCTTTTCGCGAAGCTTCTGTGCGAGAGCTTCTGCCGCCTTTTTTGTGTTGCCGTAGACAGATGTATAGCAGATAACTATGCCGTCTGTTTCGATATCGTAGCTTGACCAGGTGTTGTAAAGGGAGATGTACTTCCCAAGGTCCTCGCTCAAAACAGGGCCGTGAAGCGGACAGATATGCTCGATATCAAGCGCAGATGCTTTTTTCAGAACAGCCTGCACCTGTGCGCCGTATTTGCCCACGATGCCGATATAGTATCTTCTCGCCTCGTCTATCCAGTCCTGCTCTACATCGAGCGCACCGAACTTTCCAAATCCGTCCGCGGTGAAAAGTATCTTATCGGCGCTGTCGTAGGTCATTATGACCTCCGGCCAATGCACCATCGGCGCGGTGATAAAATTCAGCGTATGCTTGCCAAGCGGCAGCGATGAGCCTTCACCGACCTCAATCTTTTTGCCCTCAAAGTCCACGCCGTAAAACTGCGTCATCATCGCAAATGCCTTTGCGGACGAAACGACGGTGGCATCGGGATATTTTTTAGCAAATGCAGAAATACTTCCCGAATGGTCGGGCTCCATATGCTGTACAACGAGGTAATCGGGCTGTCTGCCTGCGAGGGTATCCTCAAGGTTATCAAGCCACTCGTGAGTAAAGCCTGCGTCCACCGTATCCATAACGGCAATTTTTTCATCAAGTATGACGTAGCTGTTATAGCTCATTCCCTCGGGGACTTTATACTGCCCTTCAAACAGGTCAACTTTGTGGTCATTGACACCAACGTATTTTACATCTGATGTTATTATCATATCTTCTCTCCTTTTACAAAACTACGACTTTGTTCTTTCCGTTGCGCTTGCCCAGATACAGTGCGTCATCGGCTCTGATACACATTGACTCGGCGGTATCGCCCTGCTTCTGAAGCGTAACGCCTGCGCTTATGGTCTGCCTGCCCGCGTCCTTGAAAGATATCTCGTTAAAGCCTATCCTTATTGACTCTGCAAGGTCTTTTGCCTTAACTGCATCGTCACCGATGATACAGATCATAAACTCCTCACCGCCCCAGCGTCCTGCCTTTGCGTTGATACCCATTTGTGCGATCTTATCATTCATAACGCCTGCAAGCGCACGCAGGACATCATCGCCTTCATCGTGACCGTAGGTATCGTTGACAAGCTTGAAATCGTCGATATCTATCATTATCAGCGCGGTATTATCCATTTCTTTCTCGATATGCCCGACGATGTCGCCCTGAATCTTCATACGGTTCAAAAGACCTGTCAGACCGTCTGTGACCGCCATTTTTTCGAGCTTGCGGTTTGCCTCTTCAAGCTCGGCGGTGGATATATCTATAAAGTTTGCGAGCCTGCTTATCAGCGAGACCTGCTTTGAGATATGAAAGCCCTGCATATCTATATCGTTTTCCATACCAAGTATCACATCACCCTCGCGGAATGCACCGACAACGAGCGTTACATTGTGCTGGATAAGCTCGGTATCCCTGCGCAGGAACTCGCCCGAGGTATAAAATCCCGAGGTCTGCGCAACAGACTGGAACGGCTTTGTTTCGGTATTTGCCATATCGCCCCAGAAATATCTTCTTGCGGCGCAGGAGTAGATGTGTATCATCTGCGGCTGGAACTTTGCTATCTCGTCACCGCCCGTATGAACGGTACGCAGTATCGTTTCGGGGTCGCCGTAGCCCATTCTGACCTTTGTGCCGCGTGGGATATCGGCAGTCATTATCAGCGCACCCTCGGGCGTACTGCCCGTAGGCGCACGCAGGATAGTTGAATCGCCGTTTTTGTAGATAAGCGGGAACTCAAGCGAATTCCTGAAAAAGTTTCTGTCGTTCTCGATATTGAGATACTTATAGTAAACGTCAAACGCGGGCTGACCGTCAAGCTCGTACAGCACCCTGCCGTCAGCTTTTGTGACGGTATGCTGCATACCGAGAGTTTTCCAGCCGCTTATCTGCCAGGTTTGTATGTGGATATTATCTCCGCCGATAAAACGGAAAACTATCGAATTGTTGGAGCACTCGCCGTCACTTGAAAAGACATACGCCTGCTGTTCGTCGATATCGCTCGCAAACGCACCGCCGCCGAACAGCTTGACATCTCTGCGCATTTTACTGAGCTCACGCGAGATATCGGTCATGGACATACCGCGAATGGTTATCAGCATCTCGACCGACTTGACCCAGCTGTTGCTTTCTACGAACGCAACAGCCTCCGCGCCTACCTCTGCGGCATTTTCAGCAGTGATCGAGCGCTGCATCACCTCTACCCTTGTATCTGCATACTCAAACACTGTGCAGACGATACAGATGTTGTTCTTTGAAAGCTCGCCGAACATGATATTTCCGTTGGTTGTACAGCCGCTGTACACAGCCTGCGGCATTTCGGTCCTTATAGCCGTGCATATAGCATCTATCGCGGATTTATCGAGCATTTCGGAGTATATCTCAAAGGACACCGCCGAGCTGATATTCTGCTGGCACCATTGTTTTACGCGCCTTACATCGTGCAAAAGCTGCTCTTTGCTTCTGTATTCAAACTGTATTTGTTTCAATAGTGTCACCTCTCTTTTCTGCATTAGTTTATTGTGGTTAATTATATCATATTTTATCCTAAATTGCAATACCAAAGTGGGCAATTCACAAAAAAATCTCCGTAAAACTACGGAGAATAAGTAAAATGTTTTGACTCGGATCAGTCCTCGAACTTGACCGTAACGGTTTCCCTGCCGCCGTTTCCGTTGTCGTACGTGATATCTGCGCTGTCATCGTGCCAGTTGATATCATAGCTGCCCTCGTTTCTGTGACCGTCATCGGTGGAAAAGCGTGAAAGGCGCTGTGCGCTGCCGTCATCATTCACCTGATAGATATTCCCCCAGCCGCCCAGCAGCCACGATTCTTCCTCGATAACAACGGTATGCTGAGCATCTGAAAACTCAAAGCATTTAGGGTCATAGTCCCCAATCAAAGAATCTTCAGATATAAACCACCCGAAAAACAGTATTACTGTACACAAAGCCGTCACTATCCAGGTGAAAGAATACAGCTTTGAGGTATCCTCGTCCGTTTTGATTCTTCTGAAAATACAAATGGCGGTAATAATTATGCACCAGACAACAACGATCCAAAAGCCCAACGTCAGGGCTGCGGAAGATATATTTTTGTGAAGTGAACTGCTGATTATTTCTTTGTTCTCATAAGTATATGTGACCGTATCGGGATATTTTCTCAACAAAAGAATACCACCAACAA
>Ga0256404_1012367_pt1 | contig 11115 bp, 9 predicted proteins | sample RumenRJG_01DNA_FD_185990 | JGI IMG/M metagenome (GOLD analysis project Ga0256404, IMG submission 185990) | Bovine rumen microbial communities from Lethbridge, Alberta, Canada - RJG_01 | ecosystem: Host-associated > Mammals > Digestive system > Stomach > Rumen | place: Canada: Alberta | collected...
AGTTCCTAAGGGGACTTTTTTATCTCTTTTTTGCAAAATCGGGCATAAAGTCCCTCAAAAAGAGAATAATCAACATCATCGATGGCCTCGCGGCAGTTTTGTCATCTCCACGAGGATGCACGGTCGATGTTAATTAGCAGACCCTAAATACCTCCGGCTCATTATGGGCCATGATAAGATAGGCAATCTTCATTTACAAATTTCTTTGAGATACTTCTGAGATGATGTGATTAAACTTTTGATACTATTCTCTGCTTCGTCATCATAGACTTTCCCTTCAAAGATCTTCGGATTCGCTTCATCTGCCTGGATATAACATTTGCTCATCTTAAGGTAGTCAAGCATATCCTTTATCCTGCAGTCACCACTCTTTGGATCCGGAATGATGGCCGTAAATGGCTTCCGATTGATCAGTGAGAACATCAGACCATGAAAGGAACTTGTGAGTACATACTCTGCATGCTTCATTAGATAGGCAAATTCGCAAGGACCAATGTCATTGATAACCTTTATCTCCCCATTGAAGTTGCTCTTTCTTTGTCCCAGCATGACGATAGGGATATTCAACTTATGCTGGATTTGCTCTAAGACTTTTGTCAATGCAGGCTCAGGATTGAAAGCGTAATCAAGAAAATAGCAGAGAATGTATTTCCCGGTAGGCTTAATCTCCGATCGCTCAGCAATCTCATCATACTCAGAACTGTCAAGAAGCATTGTCGGGTCACAGGTCATCGTCAATGGGATAGTTGGTGATACGCCCATGCGCTTAATAATCTCAATGCTGTTCTGTTCTCTCACGCCGATCGAGCGATAACTATCCAGATAGTTCCTCAGCAGCGGATAATATTCACTTGGAACATCTTTTTGTGCGAAACTTGCACCAAAGGCAACTCTTGGCTTGTCTTTTGGCGCGAACTGAAGATACATCACGGGGTCATTTTTCAACGTCTTGTAGTTCCACACCTGATCAGACCCTGTCATATAGATTTCGTAGACAGGAGGATTACTGTTGATTTCATCCACCGATCCATAGCTTCTCTCTGACAAGACAAGAAAATCATCTTTGAACTTGTTGAACCTCCTATCGATACGCCCTGTCTTACCTTTCAGAATATCCTTCAGTTTCCCCAACTCAATCCTAATCTTCTTTACTAAAGAATAGTGAACGGGAGTTTTATGAAACTCATTAGGGAATATATAATCGATAATCTCAGCATTCGCACTGCAATTTTTCTGTATGTAGTGCTGCAATGCATAGGCCTGTAGGGCAGACCCATAGTTATGGATTCGATGGATAGTGATGATACCTATTGACTTCATTTGCTTTTTTATTCGAATTATAGAAAAGAAGGAACATAACAAGCATCATATAGAAGCCTTCGTCAATACCAGGAGCCGTCGTAAGCGTTTTGTTAACCAAATAAATAGCTACAGCGGCTACAGCTATTATATTCCTACGTTTGAAAGATATTCTGAAATATGAAATGAAGTTATATACCAAGGCTACTACGCCAAGGATACCGAAGTTCATCAGTAACTGAAACCAGACGGACTCAGCTCCATATAACAGTCTATAAATCTCCATTGCATTAGCAGCGGTATCAATACCATTACCCAAAAAAGGATGCTGCGAGGCAACTTGCAGAGTAATCGCCAACTGCTCAGCTCTCATATCGGTGTTACTTCCCTCAACTGATTCGGTATCAACAAATGAATTTAATATAGTGTCGAAGAAACCTCCTGATAGTGACATGCCAACTAATGCTAGTGCAACAAAAAGAAACTTATACCGGATTTTGATTTTTGAAAATAGTATTATCAAAACGACACCGACACCTAAAGCAGCAATACAAGAACGAGTAACGGTCAAGAACACACAAACGACGGATAGAATTATCAACATTATTAAGACTGGACGATTCCTTTTGTATCTTGTTTGTTGTAAGAGAGAGAAGAGAAAGCAAAAAGCTAAGCTGCAGTATAAGCCAAAAGCACCCGTACCGGCAATGATGGAATGGCATCTTACCATATCCAATCTCATTGCCGATTCTCCATCACCACCATACATATTCATCGATGTTGTACTGAGCCAGTCGAAAAATGGGTTATAGCCTACTGACGACTCAAACAATGCATAAACCTCGACAACCACTATCATGCCAAGCATGCAGCGAATAAAGAATGACTGATTCCTGCGGTTTTGTATGATATACCAAAAAGGTATCAGAACAAGATAGTTGACGATAATAAAGCCAAAAGCTGATGGCCAGTGCGGACTGGTACTGGCAAAGTTAGTTAAACACTGAGACAATACTGTCAAGACCGTTACCATTACAAACGGGAACTTCTCCTTGTGAGCAACAATTTTCTTTCGCCTAAAGAGGAAGATGAGAAAGGCTACAGCTGTCAGTACATGAAATATGCTCAGACTCCCACTGAACAATAACTCATATAAGACAGGGGTAAGTGCAAATATTGCACACAGAGCATATTCATACCGCCAAAAAAGGAAGCAGGTAAATATGGCTATTATTAATATTGCCATTATTATCGAATTTGAAATTTCGTAATTATAATCTGTTAATAAGATGTTTCATCGACTGAATAGGATGTGACAATCGATTCTTCCATCTCGCTATTCTCTGTTTTTTATTTAACAACCTCATAGCGTCGTCAATGGTACTATTCTCGTCCTTCAGAATTTCCATCACTTTCTCGTACCACCTTTTATAACGTGCATTCGTTGGCATTTGTCCTTCTGCAACGACATCAAAAGGATGTTCTTTAAGGTGAATATTAGCAGCTTTGAGTATGCTGAGTCCCTGTTCAGAGAAGGCTATAGCACAACTGACTCCGTCCTCATCTTTCTCGTAGGTCTTTCCCCATAAATCACCTATTCTTATATCAGCCGATGACAGATCCCATTTATATTTACATTGGAAATAGCATTGTGGGCCTAAGCAACAGTCACCAAGAAAGAGGTTTAGAAATTTATCACCTTGTGAGAAACGACTTTTTATAAAAGTGTCTCTTTCCCTTATTAATTTGTCATAAGTATCATGCCAATTTACTTTCTCCCCATGCTTGTCACCATCAATTCCCATTATCCAACTGTCGTGCCAACCATAGTTCCATTTATTACGCCATGATGCATAGGTGATTTTACCTGTAGTTTTTTCTACATCCTTGACATATTTTTGCCAGGCGAGCATTGACGGTACTCCATGACAAAAGAAATCAAGTAACACAAAGTTTTCTTCTGGCAGCTTCATTCGCTTCATGTAGTTGCGGAAAGAATCTATTTGACAAGGAGTTCCCGTCACGAGATACTTACCTTTACGATCTATACCAGACCATGCATCTACAGGATAACTTTGTATATATTTGCTTCCTGAAGTTTGAATAATCTCTTCCGGGGTAGATGCTATGAAGTGCTCAGCCCGGCCTTTTTCGGCATTATACCTTACGCCTACAGTCTTATAGCCTTTCTTTAAGAGATAAAATGCGATTTCCATTCCGACTCCACCTGATGAAGCTTTCCTGCGAATCTTAAGGTCATTGCTCCATCCTGCAAAACTTGCCAGCGGTTTCCGTTCTACAGCTCTTTTTTCTTTGATGAATGCACATACATCGCGACATAGACCGCAATGAATACACTTTTCAGGATCGGTTAAATAAGGCTCATAGAATCCATCCTCATTGAGATGGATATCTACGATATGAACAGGGCAGGGCTTGGAACATACTCCACAGCCATAACAATTATGTATATCAGAAATATTCGGTTTATTCATAATTCAAGATAATTGAATCAAGCTTTGAAAATAAAATACAGTCTCTGTAGAAGGAACTTAATCTTTTGCCGAATTGATAAATACTTCATATCAGCCAACTTCAGTGATTCAGTCCTTTCTATTATTCTTTTTGCTGTATTCTTATCACATACATCACGTAACCAATACAAATTGGTTAGATAGCTCAATGCTATGATATTTTTACCAATCAGTTCCGTAGTTTTCCCTTCTGTCAACCTCTTTATATTATTGATGTTAGCAAGGAGAATTTCGACCCTTCTTTTTAGATCTCTATCGGCTTTAGACATAGCCGAGCCTTCATGAACAATATAAAAGTATGATCCAATAGACGAATAGAAGACTGACTGGATTTTATGGAAGCAAGCTAAAAAGAAAAGAAAGTCTTCTCCGACTTTAACGGAAGTGTCAAAACGGCAATTACCGATAATTCGCATATTGATAATTTTATTCCAAAGGGAATTCTGACGCTTTAAGACATACCTTCTGTTAAGTTCTTCTCCTTTATTTAGAAGACTATTCTCATCAATTATATGCTTACTAATAACAGATCCACTATCGTCAAACCGCTGAAATGACTTTACAATTACATCAGTATTTTGTGGGACTTCCTCAAGAGATAGATAGTTTTCGTCAACAATGTCGTCTGAATCAACGAATGCCAACCATTCACCTCGAGCATTATCTAAAGCCAAATTACGAGCGGAACTCACTCCGCCATTTTCTTTATGGAATACCCGTATGCGACTGTCTTTGGCTGCGTATTCATCACAGATCTTGCCAGAGCCATCCTTGCTCCCGTCATCGACGAGCAACAGTTCCCAATCCTTATTGGTCTGGGCAATGATACTGTCGATACACTTACGAAGATACTTCTCGGTATTGTAAACAGGGACGATGATACTAACTTGGGGAGAATTATTCATCATATCCATTTTTTTCAACAGCATATGACCCTTCACGGTTTCATCGATATTATTTAATTGAAATTACTCCTTCCTTCACCTCAACGTGTTGATTCGTAATATAGTTCAGAGGATCATTCAATTCTGTCAAACTCGTATATCTATATTTCCTTCGCTCAACAACATATATTATATAGCCACCATCAGGAAGAATGAAGTTCGCATCGTTCAGAGAATCCTTAAACTTCTCTATGTTCCGTGCATCAGTTGCTGTGACAAGAGAGGTCGGTAAAATTGATACTATTGCATTATTGTTCTCTGAAACTACATAAAAAGCAAAGGGTGACGATAAATATCCAGTATTTACATGTCTAACATCTTTAGGGGCAGCTCCTGCATAGTACTCCTTATTCAGTTCGGATACAAAATCATCAGCATCCTTCTTTGAAGCGAATACATCATTCAACCTTTCAGGCTGGTTTGTATTAGTATTCATTCGTTCTACGTGATATTCGTTACCTATTTGAATAACTCTATATATCGGTTCTTTTATTTTCATAATGAGGTCATTTTTATAGTTCAATTCTATGAATTTTTATCAAGTAGTCCTAAACTATTAAGATAGACGCCACTAACTCCATTAAATCGGTCCTTATAATCATTATTAGGATGGGCATTTGACCACTCAATGCATTCGTGCATCATTGTTATTGCATCCAAAGGATATTCACCCTTTGTTCCATCAATGTCAAAAAGGATAGTGGCTTTAAGTTGGTAAGCCTCGTAATAATACATTTCAAAGACTTGTTCTTTATGAACTCTCTTCAGAGACTCATAAATGGACAGAGCTTCATTTGCCGAATCGAGGGCTCTATCAAGCTTTCCATTTAAGCGATAGGCGTCACCTATATTAATTAATGTTTGAGCCACTTCTATGAGGTTATTAGCCGCAGGATGATCCTTATAGTAGGCTCTTCTTTTAGAAAGCGCAGACTTATAGTTGCTAATTGCCTTCTTCCACTCGCCATTCTTGCTGTAGAGAAATGCTCTGTTATGGAAAGGCTGAGACAAGAAATGTGTGATGTATTCCGGATCGTACGGGTACCGTGCATTCAGCCCATTTTGAAACTCATTGATATACTGGCTGGCTTTATTGTAATAGAGTTCATCGCCTTTCGTAAATCTATCCAAGTAGTATGTTGACAGACAATTAGCAAGATAGCAGATAGAATCGAAATAGTCTTCATCGTATGGCCTACCATCATATTTCTGATGTAGTCGTAAGAGCAAGTCCTCTGCTTTCTCCACCAGATGAAGACATACGCCTTTATATTTGGGAGCAGCTCCTATAATAGGAGCGTAACAGCGTGCTAAGTCCACATCGAAATCTTGATCACTGTTTTTCTGCCACGTTAATATCTGACTTTCGTAATCATGACCTATTTTAGCAGCAGCAGCCTTATCATCAATATCCGTGTAATGATGCAACAGTACCATCATCACATATGATTTATATTTGTGAGCCAACAACGAATCATCGTTTATGGCTATGATGTTCATATACGCCTGTTCATAGTACTTGCCAGATGCCGTGTAGTCAACATTGCCTTGAAAGCTATTGCCATAATTTACGCGTATCACTTCTGTCAAAAGTGTGTGGTAATCATAATTATCTGAAGTCTGCACAATCTGAAGGAAAATAGTATTTTCATCAAACTCAATATGATTAGGGCGGAAATAAGTGTCGCACAATCTAACGATGTGAATCAAGACTTTTATGTAATCCTCAGGAGAGATCAAACCGCCTTCTAAACATTCAACTGCGGACTCTTTCCACCTATTTAGGATAGGTATCATTGAATTTAGTACCAACCTGTTAGCACTCTGACACTTAACGGTCAGTTGTGCAACATGCTGATTCAATTCATTATATGAAATAAGAGCAGGAGAGGCTTCTCGTGTTGTAACTGGTATTGTAACTGTGCCATAATTATCAAGTACAAAATTATTATACCAAAAATTTACCTCAGACTGGAACTCGTCTTCTGCCGATTTTCTTTTCGCTGCAAGCTCAATTGCTGTTTGTTTATCTTTTATATGCTTGTCTTTTCTGTTCTTCTTTAGCAGAGCATCTACACGGTTGATCTTTGATTCGTAAAGTTTGGCTTTCAAATACAAGTCCGGGTAAAGAGGAAGGTAAAAGAAAGGACGATTAAAGCAATAGAGGATATCACTTTTTACTGAGAAAACATGAAGTTCTTCAATTGCCAGAGGCATCTTATGGTACAAAGCCCATTGTAGCAGATCGCTCTTTACTGTATCCAGATCTTGGAATTCCTTAGCAAATGCCTCCTTGTTTCTCTCCAAATCTATCACCACATGATTAGATTCTTCACCTTTGCCTCCCTTCCGGCTATAAATCAATGATGTCTCAGGTAAGTGACAAGAAGCCGTATTATTAAATGCCAGTTTTACTTCATTCTCATCGTCATTGTTCCAAGAATCCTTAATGAAGCATAAGTAATGATCGGAAGCTCCAATATTCTTTCTAGACCTGTAGGGGTGAAGGATGAAATAATTACCTAAAGTATCTTCAAGAGTTATTTCCATACTTCTAACCATGTTACTGAATGGTATTCGGATATTATCCAGATCATCTGGAATAGTTGCATAAAGCCTCCAATTGTTCAACAGCGAGGCCTTATCTGACAAATGAATATTGTTTGATTTCAAATATTGTCTTATAATACCCTCAATTTCACCCAAGAAATCAACATCATTACATTTTTCTGCATGTGTAGGAATTGTAGGAAGAAAGACGTCCAGTTCATTATGAGCAGCGTTAGGAGGCAAACATAATATTGAGACGTTTTTCCTTAGCGATTCTGCCAAGTTGATTTCATGCTGTGTGTATTTGCCGCATCTGTTACGAAAGAGACCAATGAAGATATCACACTTCTTAACAAGATTTTCATCATACTCATGTTGCTTTGACGTTCCTTTATACTCCGGATGATAATCTTCCCAACATAACATACGTATACACACTCCCCGAGGACTTAATTCGTAGGATAACCTACGGATCAAATCCCCAATCTGAACGCGTTGCTCAGATAACTCATACGAGGATGCTATGAATACGTTTATAGTTAGCATCTCTGTTTTTACATTGTCAATCATGAGAAAGCAATTCCTTCATTTCGGAATTTCACAGGACGTCAACTCTCTGGTCCCTGAGTTTTCGTTTTCCCAGTAAAATAACCTTGAAAACGTTGTGATCTTGAAATATTAGGATGTACTTTTTTGTCAAAGTACTCCTCATGTAATTTGCGATTAGAGACATACAGCAAAGAGAAGAATATTATCATGCCAAGAAAGGTAATGTCAACACATTTTAGAGGTGTTGGCCATGACCATTCATTTATTATCTTGAGTATACTCAGAATTATGAATCCTACAGGGATACCCAATACAAACACATAGTCAGCTATATCCTTCAGCCAAGGATACGATTTCAAATAATAAGCACCTTCTCGATTGATTGGAATCGGAGGGTTGGACTTAGACAATTTCTCTTCACATCCTTCGATATACTTATACATCTTCTCTATTTGGAGTACCACCATGTAGTACTGGAGCAAATACCAAAAGGTCACAAGGATCAATCCTGTATTAATGACACTGAAGTCAAAAGATAGCTTAGCAATTTGGGACTGTATTATTGTATTGACTTTTTCTTCAACTTCAGATGGCGCGACAAGGAATCCGATCATTATTATAGCTGCTATCAAAAGGAACAATGTAAGTCTATCCCTCTTGACAAGATACTCCTTTTGTTGTGCGAAAGTATCTTTATAGTGGTCGTAGTATATGTCTACTACCTTGTTGTCAGCTCCTTGAGTCTGATTACCAGCCATATTGAGCTTTATGAATTGCCTGCTTTATTGAATCCAATGTAAAACTATTAGCCCACACGGCACCACAATTGTACAACTCTTCGGGAGAAGTATAATATCGATCTACCTTGACCGCAATTATCTTCTTATCTAGTTCTTTTGCTTTGGCTATCTCGTAATTCTGCCAGTTACGATACCCTATTGCTATATGGTCTTTGTGAAGAGAATTGGCATGTTCGCCCACTATAACCAGTACAGCATCGGCTTCATTGATCTTTCTGCTCAGTGCACGTTTGATAGCGGCTATGTCCCAGGAATTGATTTCTCCAGTAGAGGCATCATTAAAAGTAAATTCTATATTGGAGTTGACAGACCAAGCATTAAGCATATACTTATACTGCCGGTCGTTCTCGTAATCAAAGCTAACAAAAATTTTCATGATATACATTTTGATGAGAAAAGCTAAAGCCTTCCGACCCATTATTATCTAAGTCCACAATATATCTGCTATTATGAAGTGTTCCCCCCATATAGAAGGAAAAATTGGCTCTGTTTTAGTGTCAATATGACTGAAGAATTTCAGCGCAAGTCGACAAAAGGTATCTTTCTTTAGTTTTTATTATCCTCTATTTTGTTGATACTTTTGCTTCTTGGTATTTTAATGAATACTTTACCCTTTTTAGAAAGGTTGAATATCCTCAAATTATTGAGAATATATCCATCATAGCCAGCCATCAATAACACAGTACTAAAGCAAAGTCTGTGCAATGCAAGGGCAGAAGCAAATAAGTGATCAGAGATCTCCTCCATGTTTTCCTTGTTATCTTGCCTACCGTGAAGAAAATAGTTTCGCTTCTTAAGATAATCTTTATCTTCAGAAGTAAGTGGATAATTGTAGTGAATCAAAAGAGAAGACAACTTGTCGGAATTAAAAGCTCGATTCATATCATTTAGTTTTTTATCAAGATTCCCCTTCTCGACTGAACTAATTTTGTTTGTCTCAACGAAGTGCTCTAACACTTTTTCAATTGCGGGCCTTACTTCTTTTTTCCATAGAACCTTATCTATTTGTGACTTCTTTTGCTCATCCAGGATCTTATACGATACATTTGTTATTGCTTCCAAAGCTACACTAAAAGCAGCAGGCATTAATTCTAATGTAGAATGCATGCTAGACTCAATAATAAAGACTCCTCTTAACAAGCCTTCATATTTCAGAAAGTTATCAACAATGTTTCCAAAAACTTGTTCTTTAATAGGGGTGATAACGAGCCCGAGTCTTAAGTTATTTACTATCTCGAAAGCCCTTCCAGAACCAGACCTGTGCAATTTGTCATGTTTAAATATTCGTTCTCCCATAGTAGTCATTGTCTGAATGGCATTCTGTGAGAAAATTGGAATGTTATATTTAATTGTTGGCACTAATGATCTGAATATCAAACCACAAGGTTGTATGTACAGGCCCTCATTCGAGGCTATTATCCAACATTTATCCAAATAAACTTTCAGATGAAACATTCCGATTGCCACAAATGTGGCAAAACTAAGATTCATCATTGCATAATAGTCTATTTTTTCCTTTACATCAATAATAAGATATTGCTTTCCCTCAAATTTTACTTTTACCACAAAGACCTCATTGCCTTTTATGTTGAAATGCAATCCCAAATAATCAGCTCTTCCATCAACTCGAATACGTCTTTTCTCTATATTAGAGGCGAAATCTGAAGAATCATCAGGTATTTCTGTTATATATCGCAGGTAATATTGTTTTTTCAGATCTAAACCAGCAGTATAAATATTATCAAGGTGAACAGTTACTTTTATAGGAGCTATAAAGTTATCTTGCCACTCAACATTGCACCCATATTTAGTAATATGGTATGCTCGTTCATCTATAGTTATGTCATGATTACTCAATCCATCTTGCAGTTCCTCAAGATTTTTAGACTTTTGTGGCATCTCAAATGTCACTTCATAATCTCTTTCTCTTGGAATAAGGTTCAAGCCATTTCCCAAATTATCATCTAAGTTCAAACTGCATTTCACATTATCCCTTAGGCGAGACACTGTTCTTAGACAATTATACAGACCATTAATCTGGTAGTATTTACACATACTTTTTATTTTGCTTTGATTGGGAAATAACAGTTTATTTAGCAACTTCCATAAGTCTATGCTTTTTGAATCTCTCCTATTTGCAATAGTATTAAAATAGTCAATATCTTCCATCAATTTTCGGAGACATTCGTCGAATATAAATTTATAGCCTGGGTGTTTATTTGCTCTTAGAATGGAAATTCTGTCTTCAGATATATTATGGTTCAATAAAAAATTCCATCGACAATGGAATATGCAATAATTCAAGAAATATCTAGGGTCTGCTAATTAACTTCGACCGTGCATCCTCGTGGAAACGCCAAAACTGCCGCGAGGCCATCGATGATGTTGATTATTCTCTTTTTGAGGGACTTTATGCCCGATTTTGCAAAAAAGAGACAA
>Ga0256404_1012368_pt1 | contig 11115 bp, 10 predicted proteins | sample RumenRJG_01DNA_FD_185990 | JGI IMG/M metagenome (GOLD analysis project Ga0256404, IMG submission 185990) | Bovine rumen microbial communities from Lethbridge, Alberta, Canada - RJG_01 | ecosystem: Host-associated > Mammals > Digestive system > Stomach > Rumen | place: Canada: Alberta | collected...
ACTGATTTGCTTTTGGATTGCAAAAGTAGTCAATTCAAATCGTCACCGTCAATTTTCTGCTCTAAAACTCTATATTTAAGTAATTTACAAACATCTCCGCTATTTTTTAGTGGACACTAGTGATATCATAATATCAATGGAGTTTAAATGTCATGGGCTCCATAGCTAAGAAGTAGCTAATCTTGGTAGACACATGACTATAATAAAAAAAAATTAAGTATGAGAAAGATTAAAAAATTCTCAGTGAATGAGAATGCGTTTGTCTTATCACCTGAAGAAATGCGTATGATTAGTGGCGGAAGTCAGAGTAATCCTTGTCGTGTTGGTGGTTGTTATGTCTATCTAATAGCCAATCCATCAATACGTTATTATGGGACTTGTATAGAATATGGTGATGGATGCTATTGCCAACTTTCTGATGGCACTAAGTTTAATGCAGACAAAGAGAATAATAAATGTTATTCTTAATGGAATTGCGAGTTAAGTAATGTATGCTAAGGCTGTGTTTCATACTTTATTCTATAGTTACCGGAAGAGTATTGAAACACAGCTGTTATCAATAAGATTGGTTATGTAGATATGAATAAAATAATTTATATTATTCTTTTGACATTTTTTGATTTATGTCCTCTTTTAGGACAGACTCAAAAAGATAGTCTTTGGGTATATACATATGATGTCCGAGATGATTTTACAAATGCTGTGATTAAAGGAGGAAAAGCCTATGCTTTAACTCAAGATAGTATAGTGCTAGATAGTACAAGCATAAATGATAGTGGCCAATTCTATATGAGGATAAAAAAGGAAAAGTATGGTAACAAACTGCTAATTAAGACTATAAATCCCGATTATGAGCTACAGTATAATGACTATTCTATGAAATATATGGGGAAAAAAGACGTATTATATATACCTGCGATTTATATGAAACGTAAGACGTCATTCGGTATGCAGCATCTAGGGGAAGTTGTTGTAACAGCGACAAAAGTGAAGATGTATTATCGGGGGGACACCTTGGTGTATAATGCAGATGCTTTTAATATAGCAGATGGCAGCATGTTGGATGCGTTGATTAAGCAAATGCCTGGCACGGAACTTACCAAACAGGGAGAGATTTTTGTCAATGGTCGGAAAGTGGAAAACCTGTTGCTCAATGGAAAGGATTTTTTTCGGGGCAACAATAAAATTATGTTGGAGAACTTGCCATATTATACTGTGAAAGAGGTCAAAGTTTATGAGCAAACAACTGAAAAGGCGATTGCATTACATGATGCCTATTCAGAAAAGGATTTTGTGATGGATGTTAATCTAAAACGTGAATATAGTAGAGGTTATATCGCTAACATGGAAATAGGCGTAGGAACGGAAGATATCTATATGGCTCGTCTGTTTGGTTTGATGTACACCGATGCATCTCGTTTGGCTATTGTGGGCGGAGCCAACAACCTGAATATGGGAGCCTATACCATAGATGGCTACGCTTATCGTAATGGTGACAGGGAAGGTCGAACAGACACAAGACTTCTGACAGCCGAACTTCTGACAGATAATAAACGAAGGAAGAATGTTCTAACGGTCGAACTGAGTAAAAAAGAAACAGAACAAGGATCTGATATATTTGAGGAAACTTTCCACAATACACTTAGTACCTTCAGTACTTCACGAAATTCTTATATAAACAATAATTTGGGAGCTTCACTCACAAATAAGTACACCTTAAAACAACCTCTATGGGTAGAAAGTACAACTGGATTGCGTATTAATGACAAAAAGAATGACAGTGACGAACGCTATTATGAATCAGGAACAAACACGAGACCGCAAGGCCTTGCTGTACTCGACTCTCTGTTCTCGATAGGAGTACCCCTCAATGATCCTTTAATGAAGAGTGCCCTCAAACGCAAAATGAATGACAAAACAAAAGAGTATGGCATCTCACAAACTATTAAAATCTCAAAGAATCTCTTTACTACAGATATTATTGACTTCAGTGCAGGTGTTGACTATACCAAAAGTACCTGTAAAATAGATCGATTCAACCAATATCTGATATGGCAGTCTGGAAAGAACCAAACTAATATTACGGAAACTGTTGACCATCCAAATACCCATGCTAGTGCTATGGCTGATGCTGCTTTAAAAAATTCACGTTTGTTTTATGATACCCAGATGGAATTTCATCTTGGTTATCAGTACAACTATGAAAAGGATAAGGAATGGATTACCGATGGGACATCACAAGTTATTGACACGGAAAATAGTTACAAAAGACGGATGAATGAAAATAAATATCAGATGAATATGAAATATCATTATAATCATGTTGTTAACTCACGGAGACATTTAGAAATCAACATGTTGTTACCCGTTTCCTTCATTCATCGGAATACAGATTATAGTCGATATACCATAGATACCTGCTTGATACAGAAACAAGTATTCTTTGAACCATCGCTATCTTTACGTTACGAAAAATATAAGAACGACTATGGTAATGTGGATTGGGGCATATCCGTTTCGACTTCTCTGAAACATGCTCTTCCTGATGCTACTCAATTAATAACTCTTCCATTGACCTCCGATAAGATAAATATCTACCAAGGTAATGCTCATCTGAAATCATCCTCTGTTTGGGAATCAGAATTAGGATGGCATTTGCCTATAAAGGGTGAAATGGAAGAATTTTTTCAAAAACTAACTTACACCAGGTATTTCAACCAGATAGTTTCAACATACCATTATGATTCAGGTATATATACACATACGCCAGCCAACATCAATGGAACCTGGAAACTTTCATTTTATAGTAAGGCAGGCCACAATTTTAAGATTAAAAAAAAGGATTTCCATTTTAGTTGGACTTTTAATGGTAGTTTAAGACACATGAAGAATTTTGTTGCAGAGGGTGTCACAGGACTATCACAAGAAATTGATAACGATGAAGTAGATATTTCTGTTCCTTTGTACCTTGGTGGTACAATCAACAAACGAATATGGGCAAGTATCAGAACTGGCATAAACTGGAGAAAGTCTCTAAAGGATAACGGAGGTGTTGCTGATCGTGAGATGACTGATTTCTATACCGAACTTGAAGCAGAATTAAAACTTTTCGCTGATATCAGTTTTAAAACAGATTGTGAATTTGTTAAGCGCAATGGCTATTCTGATAATAGTCTGAACAAATGGAATTGCCTATGGGATATATCATTATCTAAGTCCATCTTGAGAGATAAGATTGGACTAACCCTTAAGGCAATAGATATCCTTCACCAATACAAAAGCCTGGCCTATGTTATTAACGAACGTGGTATTCGCGAGACTCACGCCATTGCCCTCCCATCATACTGGCTCTTCACTGTTACCTATAAGTTCAATAAACAACCTGCAAAGAAATAATGAAGAAATCCTTTCCATTTTTTCGCCAGCGAGAATCTGTAGATTGTGGTCCATCGTGTCTTCGAATGATCTCTAATTATTACGGTAGAGACTATTCTTCTGAGATGCTTCGCAAACATTCCTTTATATCAAGGGAAGGGGTGTCTATGCTGGGCATTAGCGACGCAGCAGATTATATTGGTTTTAAGACGCTGGGGGCCATGATTTCGTTCGAACAGTTAGCAAATGAAGTCGTGTTTCCTTGTATTCTTCATTGGAATCAGAATCATTTTGTAGTTTGTTATAATATTAAGAAAAGTTGGAGGGGCGACTATAAAGTATATATCGCTGATCCTGCCCATCAAAAGTTAACATATAACGAAAAAGATTTTAAGAAGTGCTGGATAAGTACGCAACGTAGTGGAAAGGAGTGTGGAGCAGTTCTATTAATAGAACCGGGAGTTGATTTTGGAAAACGAGAGGATGAAATACAGATGTCCAAGAAGAGTATTACATCTTTTCTGAAATATTTCTTTCCTTATAAGGGTCTCTTGTTTCAACTCATATTAGGAATGGTTCTTGGTAGTTTGCTTCAGTTGATCTTCCCATTCTTAACGCAAGCAATGGTTGATTATGGTATTCAGGGAAAAGACATGAATATCATTACCTTAATATTGATTGCCCAACTAATGCTCTTTATTGCTCAGTTAAGTGTTGGCTATATTCGAAGTTGGATTCTTCTTCATATTAACTCAAGAATCGATATCTCGTTAATATCTGATTTCCTGATTAAATTAATGCATATGCCACTTCACTTCTTTGACACCAAAAAGACGGGTGATATTATGCAAAGAATAGGTGATCATGGAAGAATCAAGGGATTTTTAATGGGAAATTCCATAGGCATACTTTTTTCCATAACGAACTTTATTATTTTTGGTGTAATACTTGGTTATTATAATCTAAAGATTCTCTTGATATTCTTACTCGGAAATACGCTCTATGTATTGTGGATTCTTGGATTTATGCGTTATAGAAGAGAATTGGATATCAGACGTTTCTATCTTGCCTCCAACGAGCAAAGTAATGTCATTCAGTTGATTCAAGGAATGCAAGATATAAAACTGAATAACTGCGAGAAGCAGAAGCGCTGGGAATGGGAACATATTCAGATAAAACTCTTTAAGGTTAGTGTAAAGGGATTGACCATTGGTCAAATTCAAGAGACAGGCTCTGTGTTCTTTACTAAATCAACAGATATCATTGTTTCGTTTATCGCTGCATATTCTGTGGTTCATGGTGACATGACGCTTGGTATGATGATGTCGCTCACTTATATCTTAGGCCAAGTGTCAGCACCCATACATGATTTTATTGGTTTTGCACATTCCTATCAGGATTCAAAAATCAGTCTGGAACGCTTGAACGAGATTCATGCCCAAGAAGACGAAGAACAAGACATTGCAAATAAACTATCTGTGTTGCCAGAAAGCAGAGATATACAAGTGAAAGACCTAACCTTCAGCTATAGCGGTGCCGAAAGAGACTATGCTGTGGATGGACTGAGTTTTACGATTCCAGCAAATAAGGTAACTGCTATTGTTGGTGAAAGTGGAAGCGGAAAAACTACCTTTATTAAACTCCTGCAAGGTTTCTATAAACCCAATAGAGGGCAAATTACCATTGGTGGCATCAATCTTGAGTTAATTAATCCCCATTTATGGCGTAGTTTGACAGGATCGGTAATGCAGGAAAGTTTCATCTTCAGTGATACTATAGCCAAAAATATCGCATTAGCAACTGATGAAGTAGACCTCGTGAGACTCTATCACGCTGCTGAAATGGCCAACATTCATGATTTTATAACTTCGCTGCCTATGGGCTATAATACAAAGATTGGTATGGAAGGTTGCGGTGTTAGCCAGGGACAGCGACAACGCTTGTTGATTGCCAGGGCCATCTATAAGAATCCTGATTTCCTGTTTTTTGATGAAGCCACCAACTCGCTTGATGCCACAAACGAAAGTATTATCATGCACAATCTTCAAGAGTTTTATAAGGGTAAAACGGTGGTTGTTTCTGCACATAGACTCAGTACGGTGAAGAATGCAGATAATATCATTGTTTTGAGTAAAGGTCATGTCATTGAACAAGGAACTCATCAGGAACTTGTAAAAATGAAAGGCGCTTATTATACATTGGTTAAGAATCAATTGGAATTAGGTAATGAGTAAACAAAAGAAGGATTCCCCTCAGCTAATAATCGCGGGCGTGGTTGGAAATTATATTGAAACTAAAAAAGACGCAAAGGAGAACAGTTCAAATATTGAACTTCGAAGTGGTGAGGTACAAGAACTAATGAGTAGACCTCCTGGAATAATTCTTAAGAGTGGTATTACCGTCATACTGATGCTCGTAATTGTCTTTTTTGCTTTAAGTTCCTTTCTTACGTATCCAGAACAGCTGACAACAACAGCCAAGCTGTTTCCTGCTATGCCTATGGAATGTGTAGAATCGCCAATAGATGGTAGGTTGGCGTGGGTAATAAATGGTTTGAATAGGGATGTGAAGAAGGGCGATACATTAGCCATGATTTGTCATTCTGCTGACACCATGTATTTTACTAGTAAGGTAGATGGTCGTGCCTACTTAACAGATGTGTTAGAACGAAATATGATTGTTAAAGCTGGCCAAAGTTTGTTTAAAATTGCCGAGGTTATCAATAAAAAGCAGACTCGAAAAGTGCATGGCGTAATATATCTTCCTATTGATAGTGTTTTGGTTTTAAAGTCTGGCCAGATTGCAGAGGTGAACTATAAGGGAGCTTCTTTTCCTTTTCAGATATCAGAATTTGGGAGTATTGCTAATAAAGAAGGAAAATATCCAATTAGTATTACTTTCGTTGATAGTCTGAATATTTTCACGAATATAGAATCGGAAAATTGTATGGCCATGATTAAAATGTCAAATCAAACAGTGTTTGACAAGTTTTTCGCGAAACAACTAAATATTCTTAATAAATATAGAGTACCCTAAAAAGACGAACAATGGATGAACTGAAAATTTGGCTCACTTATCACGATGATAAGTTAATCCAAGAGTATGGATTAAAGGAAACTGATACCATTCACCTGTTTAAGGGTAATGATGTGTCGGTAAAAGGTGAAAACATCAATCATCTTAATAAATTTTATTCGGAATTGACAACGATGTATTATGTTTGGAGGAATAGGCAATATAGTCCATATATTGGTTTTTCTCACTATCGTCGGATGTTCAAAGAATACTATGAAGTAGAGAAGGGACAATGTCAAGTGCTGGCAATTAATCATGGAGATCATGTATTTCGACATTACAAAATTATGCATAATTACCAAGATCTATATGATGTTGTAGATGTTTTGACTGAACAATATGGCAGTATTAGTAAATACACGAAGTATTTTCTTGAAGGAGACATATTTATCCCATATTGTTGTTTCATCATGCAATGGAATGATTTCGAGAAGCTTTGCGAATGGTTGTTCCCAATCTTATTTGCATGGGATAAGAAGAATGGACTGAATATGGATCCTGAGAAGTATATGGAGAAAGCGAAGCGGGATTTTCGTTATGATGACGTTAACTATCAATGTCGGGCTGTGGCTTTTCTTGCAGAGCGACTCATCAGTTGCTATATCGTGACAGAGATGAAGCCTTTCTGTATATCTTGTCTATAAATGAAATTTACAATGAAAAGGTATGTAACTATTATAGCCTTGCTACTTTCGATAGAAGTACAGGCGGAAATATTAGATTCCACTCAGTTTGTGGCTTTTTATCGCTATATCTTACAGACGCAGGATGATATAGGGCAGGATGTTAGTGATTCCATACGACTAGCTTTGCTCGTAGGTACACGTGCAACGGAATGTACTACAGTGTTGGATTATGAGCGTGATGCTAGCCCATGCCAAGAAATGACGAATGTGTTCCTAACACATATCCCATTCGTATTGACGAATATTGAAAAGTCGAAGGTTATAAGTCGTGAGACACTTTATCCTTATCGCTATGAGACTCATGAGACAGTAGCCGACGTGGACTGGAAATTAATCAATGATACTCTGACGATTAATGGCTTTCGATGTCTTCGCGCTACGGGAAAACTTTATGGTAAGCAATGGACGGTATGGTATACAAAGGATATTTGTTCGTCTGCAGGTCCATGGAAACTACGTGGATTACCCGGATTGGTCGTCAAAGCCATTGATGCGGAAGGCGTGCATTGTTTTGAACTATATGAAACTAGAAAAGAGAGAAAATTCATAAGTTATATTGAACAGCCCGATTATAAGGAATTAAGTCGTAAGAAGTTTGTAAAGTTAAAGAATAATGCATTGGATAATCCTCGTTATGCTAAAGAACCGACTTACTATGTTGAGAAGCAGCCAGATGACGTTGTTGAGATAGATTATGATGGTGTATTATATTATGTTGCCAATCACATCATTATCCCACAAAAAGCACATGTGTACCAACCTTTAGAATTGGAATGAATTGTGTATGAAATACGATTACCTCATAGTTGGCTCCGGCCTCTTTGGCGCCACGTTTGCACGCCTTGCTACTGATAGTGGGAAGCGGTGCCTGGTGATAGATAAGCGCCCACACCTGGGCGGCAATGTGTATTGCAAGGAGGTGGGGGGCATCCATGTGCACCAGTATGGGCCGCATATCTTTCATACCTCCGACAGAAAGGTGTGGGAGTTCTTAAACCGCTTCGTAGAGTTCAACCGCTTCACGCTGATGACGGTGGCAAACTACAAAGGAAGGCTCTATAACTTGCCGTTTAATATGAATACGTTCTATGGGATGTGGGGCGTCAGGACGCCAGAGGAGGCTCGCGCGAAGATAGAGAGTCAGCGCAAGGCGGTAGGACAGATAACGAATCTGGAGGAGCAAGCTATTAGTCTCGTTGGACGTGATATCTACGAAGCGCTAATCAAAGGCTATACAGAGAAGCAGTGGGGGCGTCCTTGTACGGAGTTGCCATCGTTTATCATTCGCAGATTGCCTGTGAGATATACCTTTGATAATAACTATTTCAACGATACTTATCAGGGAATCCCGATCGGAGGGTATAATGTTTTGATAGAAAAACTGCTGGAGGGGGTAGAGGTGAGAACGGACACGGACTTCTTTGATGGCATGGAGCATGAATGGAAGGAGATGGCAGAGACGCTGGTGTACACAGGAAAGATAGATGATTTCTATCATCATCGCTATGGTGAGCTGCAGTATCGGTCGCTGAGGTTTGAGCATGAGCTTTTGCCGATGCCCAACTATCAGGGTATCGCCATCATGAATTTTACGGATAGGGAGACACCTTATACGCGCATCGTGGAGCATAAGCATTTTGAGATGATGGGCAGTGAGGTAAATAACCTTCCCATGACGGTGATCTCGCGTGAGTATCCGCAGGATTATTGTCAGGGTGCTGAGGCTTATTACCCTGTGAATGATGAGGCAAACTGCCTGTTGTATGCCAAATATCAGGCTTTGGCAGAGCAGGAGGATCGTGTCATCTTTGGTGGCCGTCTGGCGGAATACAAGTATTACGATATGGACGACACTATCAGAAGGGCTATAGATGGAACTGGGCTACGGTAATCTTGGCATAATTCGCCTTGGAGTTGGCTTTGTGTTCTGACATGAAAAGAGATCAGACTGTCCCACGTGGCATGGGGCATGGTGGAGATATCAAAAAGTAATTAAAGATCTGCGGCATGTTTTTTCGTGAATTATTTTGGAAGTTCAGAAAATCTTTTTATCTTTGCAATCGTAAAAAATAAAGGATACGGTTATGCTTGAACTTCAAAACTGTATAAAAAAACTGTCAAACTTCAAGAAGATGTTTGCACAGAAATATGGTATTACTAAACTCGGAATCTTCGGCTCAGTTGCTAGAAACGAGAATACAGAGGATAGTGATATCGACATTGTTGTGGAAGTTCAGAAGCCTACGCTGCAATTGATGTATGAGTTGAAAGAAGCACTCAAACAATTGTTCGGATGTGAGGTTGACCTTGTGCGCTTCCGTGATTCGCTTCGTCCTTTATTTAAGTCAAACATTCAACGTGATGTCATCTATGTCTGATAATCAGTAATAGAAGAACTACTGAGGCAATATTAATCATGGCGGCTTGTTTACTCATTGTTTAGTTTCTGTTTAATTGTTTTCCTTCTGAAAATTTGGAGACAAAATAAATAGGAATTATCTTTGCAGCGTGATTATCAATTAAAAGCCAAATAATATGAAACATCTGAGACTATTCACACTTGCAATTGCCTTGCTGGCTGCCTTAAACATATTTGGACAGACAGCAAAGGGTAAACCCACGCTGTTTGACTATTTAGGGAAAGCTTGGTCAGACTACGAAAAGAACGAAATGGATAAGAATTTCCTGTCTCTCAGTTGGAAACTATTTAAAGAGGTGAGTCTTGAGGAGATGAAACAGGCTTTCTATAATAATAGGAACGCGAAAGCGAAAGACAAGGAGATTCATTATGAGGACTTCATCGTGACAAAGCCGGAACTCCATCCTGAAGACATCTACCTGAGGGTTTATCCCACATTGAAAGACAATCCATCGGAGCGAGTTGACGAAGGCATGGAAATCACATTGAGCAATCCAAAATGGTATATGGGATTCATCGTGTCGCCAAGGGCTTACTTTGAGGTATATAATAGTGGAAAAAGAACTGTTTTTGCCCCTTATGCCACATATTCAGATATCTTTGCGTATGCTGCCTATCGTCCTGTTCTCCAGCTTGACGGACCTTACAATTGGCATCGCGACACAGGTTGGGGTGCCCGTCTGGTAGGAACATTGCACGCCATGAGAACTGATGAGCATTGGTGGCTGAAAGACGAGAAGCAATTTTCCGTCTTGCTCTATAAAAAGAAGGACGAGGAGAAAGTGCAGGATTACCAAGGAATACATACGCACCTCCTTCGCGAGTATTATTCTCTGGAGCTTCTTGAGCCCGAAGTCCCTGACAAAGATATCAAGAAACTGTTTGAGAATCTGAAAGAGTTTGTTGAAAATATCCCACTTGGTGCCTTCGCACCTTATTTCACCACAGATATGCGCGTGATGACAGGCCGCTACTATCGGGTGACAGTAAATAAATGCGGTTGGCTCATAGAGGACTATCTGAACCTGTAATACAAAAGATCATAGAAAGGACAGGCACTTGATTTCTTGACAAGTGGGAGGAATCAAATATGTCAAATATTTCCGTCCTGACGGAATCAGAGTCCGCTCCCTACGGACTGGGAGTCCGCTGGGAACGGAATTATTTCTCTAACTAGGCAGTAAAAATTCCCTAGTTAGGGAATAATTTTTTCCCAGTTAGGGAATGAAAAATCTATGGTTAAGCAGTAGAGAAACGTTGAGTTGCTGATAGAGAAACGACGAGTTGCTCATCAAGACTCCACCTTTTAGCATAAAATCTTCAGAAACTACGATAAATGCTGGGTTTGCGCTGGGTGGGGTGTTATGCCAACACTCCCCCTAACACCCCACCCAACACTAACCCCAACACTCCACCCTCTGAAAAAGCCGCAATGTAAGCGTATCCGCTTTGACGCCTTGACTCGTATCCCAAAAGTCGGTACCTTTGCATATTCTTAATTTAAATAGACTATGCAATATGGAATTACAGACAGCCGATGCCCGTCATGAGAAGACCTGG
>Ga0256404_1012371_pt1 | contig 11112 bp, 8 predicted proteins | sample RumenRJG_01DNA_FD_185990 | JGI IMG/M metagenome (GOLD analysis project Ga0256404, IMG submission 185990) | Bovine rumen microbial communities from Lethbridge, Alberta, Canada - RJG_01 | ecosystem: Host-associated > Mammals > Digestive system > Stomach > Rumen | place: Canada: Alberta | collected...
GAGATGAACTTCTGAATGCTGTTAATTATTCCAAGTTTGTTTTCTTCGATAAAAAAACGGATTGGAATCATATGGTTGACAGAGGTATGGCAAAGGATTATTCCTGGGCTCATTCAAAAGCCAAATACGAAGAACTGTATCATTATCTGATCGGATGATTTTTTACACGGCATTTCCTATGGAAATGCCGTGTTTTTTCATGACATGGACATCTAGATATGGTAATATTAAAAAGTTAAAAACCCAAAATATTGCATGCTGTAAGATGAATTTAGAAATGGATATTTGAATGGCGTCAGGAAGTCGTAAAACGTCAAAAACGAATAATACACAGAAGAAGCCGAACACTGGTAAAAAGTCAAAGTCTAAAAAAGTAGTGGAAGAGGATTATGGGGAGCTACCCGTTTTTACTCAGGATTTGATCCTGTTTGCAGTCCTTGCAGTGATGGTTTTTCTTTTCCTTGGTAATCTGGGTTTTGGTGGACTTGTGGGATCCTATATCTCGGGATTTCTCTTTGGTTTATTTGGAACCATGAACTATTTCCTGCCGATTCTGCTTGGACTTGGTTCTTTCTTCTGGTTTTCGAATAGAGACAATGCATTCGCAAAAAGAAAATTGATCTATGCTGGTATCTTTTATGTCTTCTTTGCTGTTCTTATAGAACTATTCATGCATAAGTCCGATTATGTAGGACCGGTGAAGGGGTATTTTCTCAGTATGGAGAGCCACCTGGGTGGTGGATTCTTCGGAGCACTCTTTGCTGAGATTTTCGTCACAGCCTTCGGAATGGCCTTCGGTGTCATCTTAGATATCATAATCCTTATTGTGATGCTGATCCTGATTACTGAGAAGTCCGGAATCGAAAAATTCCTTGAAAAGAGGAAGATCTATAAGGCTAAGAAAGCAGCCAGAGAAGAACGCAGACAACAGGAACTTGATGAGGCACCGCTTGAAATCATTGACGCTTCTTCCGATGTACGTATGAGACGTAGAACCGGAAACTATGAGCGGGAACCTCAGTCGAATATTCATAATGGCAGACGTGTAAGACAGGTTCGAGAGCAGGTGTTAAATACAGATCCAAATGCAGATCGGTCTGAACGTCGTGCCAGTGGAGTAACTCTGAATACCAAGATCGAACCCAGAGTGAATGATATCAATCATATGTCCGATGAGATCTCTGAAATCACGGCACAGAGTCTTATGCATATGCAGGATCAGCCAGTGAGCGATGTGGATGTCATTGATCTCAAAGCAGAGGAATACCAGAAAGAAGCTACTCCGGTTAGTCCTTTTGATCCCTTCCATCATGAGGCGGCGGCAATCCCTGCGGAAGAAGTTCTTACACCGCAGATGAATGAGGCCGCTCCTGTGACGGAAGAAGAGCCTCCGGTTCTTGAGCCTCAGAATATTACCGAAGTTCGTGTTCATGATGTAACATCGGATAATCCGTTTCCAAATGCATTTTCATCGAATCAGACAGTCACTCCAAATAGTGCAGACACAGAGAAAGCCCCTGTTCATCATGAATATGTCTTCCCTCCGGTGGACCTTCTTCGTAAGGGCAAGAATTCTTCAGGAAGTGGCAGTAGCATCTACAGGCAGACTGCAGAGCGCCTGAAGAACACACTGAACAATTTCGGTATCTCCATTGACGGTGATATCTCTTATGTGAATGGTCCGACAGTAACCCGATATGAATTCAAACCTTCTGTTGGTGTGAAGGTTTCCCGTATCGTGAATCTGACAGATGATATTAAGATGAACCTGGCAGCTACAGATATTCGAATTGAAGCACCGGTTCCCGGTCGTGATGTCGTCGGTATCGAAGTCCCCAATAAGGAAACAGAGATGGTTGCATTCCGAGATCTTGTAGAATCGAATGAATTTCGAACTGCAAAATCCAGAATTGCCTTTGCAGTTGGTAAGGATATCGGTGGACAGGTTATTATCTCTGATATTGCAAAGATGCCTCACCTTCTGATAGCCGGTGCAACCGGTTCCGGTAAGTCGGTTTGTATTAATACCATTATCATGAGTATCCTCTACCACGCGAAGCCGGAAGAGGTAAAATTCATCATGATCGATCCCAAGGTTGTAGAGCTTTCGGTTTATAACGGAATTCCTCATCTTCTGGTACCTGTTGTTACAGATCCAAAGAGGGCTTCCGCAGCGCTTCAGTGGGCTGTTGCAGAGATGACCGATCGTTATAAGAAGTTTGCGGATACTGGTGTTCGTGATATGAAGGGCTATAACGACAAGATTCATGATGGTAAGATGAAGATCATGAATAATGGTGAAGAGATCGAAATCGCCGTTAAGAAGATGCCTCAGCTCGTGGTTATCGTAGACGAGCTTGCAGATCTGATGATGGTATCTTCGAATGAAGTAGAAGAAGCCATCTGTCGACTGGCACAGCTTGCAAGAGCGGCAGGAATTCATCTTGTGATTGCAACTCAGAGACCTTCTGTTAATGTCATTACAGGTTTGATCAAGGCGAATATGCCGAGCCGAATTGCTTTCTCTGTAACTTCCGGCGTGGATTCGAGAACCATTCTTGATATGGTTGGCGCTGAGAAGTTGCTGGGTAAGGGCGATATGCTCTATTATCCACAGGGACTTTCCAAGCCGATTCGAGTGCAGGGCGCTTTCTGTTCGGATGACGAAGTATCGGATGTTGTAAACTTCATTAAGAAGCATAATTCAGTTGACGCAGATGAAGAACAGTTAGAGATTCAGCAGAAGATGGAAGAGGCAGAGTCACAAGAAGGCTATACCTCCATTGATGGTGGCGGCTCTGGATTCTCCGATGGCAGAGATGAGTATTTTGCTGAGGCGGCTCGCCTTATTATTGATAAAGAAAAAGGTTCCATCGGTATGTTGCAGCGTAACTTTAAAATCGGATTTAACCGAGCTGCGAGAATCATGGACCAGTTAGAGGAATTTGGGGTAGTTGGACCAGAGGAAGGCACGAAACCGAGAAGAGTTTTGATGTCCCCTCAGGACCTGGAAGATATGCTTAACAAAAAGGAGTAATCGAGTATGAAGTCGGATATCGAGATCGCACAGGAAACAGAGCTTTATCCTATCACCAAAGTAGCTGAGGACATGGGCATTAGCCTGGATGACTTGGAGCTTTATGGTAAATATAAGGCAAAATTCTCAGATGAATTCCTGCATTCTATTGAAGGACGTCCGGATGGTAAGCTGATTCTGGTTACAGCAGTGAATCCTACACCTGCCGGAGAAGGAAAGACGACACAGTCTATTGGACTTGCAGAAGCTTTCGCGAAGCTTGGCAAGAAGGCATGCCTTGCACTTCGTGAACCCTCGCTTGGACCTTGCTTCGGCATCAAGGGTGGTGCTGCCGGCGGCGGATATGCTCAGGTGCTCCCCATGGAAGACTTGAACCTGCATTTTACAGGAGATTTCCATGCGATTACTTCTGCCAATAACCTGCTTGCTGCACTTCTTGATAATCATATTCAGCAGGGAAACCAGTTAGGCATTGATCCCAGACGTGTTGTCTGGAAGCGTTGTCTCGATATGAATGACAGAGCACTTCGTAACATTGTCATTGGTCTCGGTGCCAAGTCAGATGGAATGGTAAGAGAAGACCATTTCATTATCACCGTAGCATCTGAAATCATGGCAATCCTCTGTCTTGCAGATGACCTTCATGATCTGAAGGAAAGACTTGGAAGAATTATTGTTGCTTATAACTTCAATGGAGATCCTGTTACAGCAAAGGATCTGAATGCTGTTGGCTCTATGGCAGCTCTTCTTAAGGATGCAATGAAGCCGAATCTCATTCAGACCATTGAGCATACACCTGCCATTGTACACGGTGGACCTTTTGCGAATATTGCACATGGCTGTAACTCTGTAAGAGCAACCAGGACCGCATTAAAGCTTGCAGATTACGTTATTACCGAGGCAGGCTTCGGTGCGGATCTTGGCGCTGAGAAATTCTTTGATATCAAGTGCCGTATGGCAGGCTTTAAGCCGGATGCTGTAGTTCTTGTTTCCACTGTTCGTTCCCTGAAGTATAACGGTGGCGTTCCTAAGACAGAGCTTACTGTACCGAACGTAGAAGCTGTAAAGCGTGGTATCGTAAACTTAGAGAAGCATATTGAAAATCTTCAGAAGTATGGTGTACCGGTTGTAGTGACTTTGAACGCATTCCTTACGGATACCAAGGAAGAAACCGACTATATCCAGAAGTTCTGTGAAGAGAGAGGCTGTGAATTCGCACTTTCCAAGGTATGGGAAAAGGGCGGTGAAGGTGGTGTAGAGCTTGCTGAGAAGGTTCTCTATACTCTTGAAAACAAGAAGTCTGATTTCCATACTCTCTATGAAGATGAACTTCCTCTGAAGGACAAGCTCGAGAAGATTGCAAAGGAAATCTATGGTGCGTCTGGCGTTGAGTTCTCCAAGGCTGCAGAAAAGGAACTGGCACATCTTACGGATCTTGGAATGGGCAATTTCCCGATCTGTGTTGCGAAGACGCAGTATTCCTTATCGGATGATGCTGGTCTTCTTGGCAGACCTTCTGACTTCACCCTTCATGTACGTGAAGTATATGCCTCTGCCGGAGCAGGATTTATTGTTGCTGTAACTGGTAATATTATGACCATGCCGGGTCTTCCGAAGACACCTGCTGCTAATAATATCGATGTAACTGATGATGGTGTGATCACCGGACTTTTCTAAATGAGGACTCTATGGAAGAAAAGATTATCGATGGAAAATTCATCTCACAGACGATCAAAGACGAGTTGAGAGATCGTGTTAACAAATTAAAGGAAGAGGGCAAGGAGGTTAGTCTTGCCGTTATCCTTGTCGGCAATGATTCTGCAAGTCAGGTCTATGTTCGTAACAAGAAAAAGGCTTGTGAGTATGTAGGAATTCGTTCCTTAAGCTACGAGCTTCCGGAAGAAACCAGTGAAGAAGAACTCTTAAAACTGATTGATGACCTGAATGAGAGAGAAGATTGCCAGGGAATCCTGGTTCAGCTTCCCCTTCCCAAGCACATCGACAGTGAGAAGGTCCTTCTTCGCATTGATCCTAAGAAGGATGTCGATGGTTTCCATCCGGTGAGTGTGGGGAATCTCTCCATTGGTAATCCCGGTTTTGTCTCCTGTACACCGGCTGGTATTATCGAACTCTTAAAGCGGTCAGGAGTAGAACTGGATGGTGCAAATGCTGTCATCGTAGGCCGCTCCAATATCGTTGGAAAGCCCATGGCTATGCTCCTTCTTCGTGAAAATTCCACGGTTACCATCGCACATTCTCATACCAGGAATCTATCGGAAGTTACTTCCCGTGCCGATATTCTTATTGCTGCCATTGGTAAGCCCAAATTCTTTAAGGCAAAGGATATCAAAGAGAATGCGGTTGTAATTGATGTCGGAATGGACAGAGATGAAAATGGTAAACTCTGTGGGGATGTAGATTATGAGGATATGCTTCCTAAGGTAAGTAAGATCACCCCGGTTCCCGGTGGAGTTGGACCTATGACGATTGCTATGCTGATGAAGAATTGTGTGGACGCTGTCGATTTATTCTAAATAACGGGTATCTATGATTTGTTCAAAATGTAAAGCAGAATTTGAGGATTCTCTTCTCTATTGTCCCCAGTGTGGGCAGGCGGTTCAGATCGTTCCGGATTACAATGTTCTGGACGAGGACATTATTCCATCAATGCTGAAAGAGAAGGAAGCTCCTTCAAATGATGAAAATTCCATATCGTCCATCCCGAAAACAAAGTTTTCAGGTAAGAAGGGGCTGTCACAGAGCAAGAGACGTTACATCTTTGCTTTTGTGCTTACTCTTTTCCTGGTCATCGGTATCATTGAGGGCATCAATATCTATTCCGAATCGTATTCTGGTTTGATGAAACGTGGTACCAGTGCCTATAGTAGTGGGAATTACAATCAGGCGGTAGCAATTCTCGAGAAGGCGAGCCTGAAGAAAAAGACCAGTGAAGTCTATGCTCTTCTAGGCCGTGCTTATGCTGCGAAGAATGATTCCGAAGCCGCCAAATCAGCCCTTGAGCAAGCTGTCAGTATCAATAACAGTGACGTTGATGCTTATCGTTCTCTGCTTGAACTCTATGCGAAAGATGAAGAGATGGATAAGATCGCTTCACTTAAGAAGACGGTTAAGGATGAGAAGGTTCTCTTACTTTTCGATGACTATGTGACAGACAGTGTCGTATTCTCCATCAAGGCTGGAAACTATGATACGGATCAGCAGCTGAGACTGACTGCACCCAAGGGGCTTGATATCTATTATACAACGGATGGTAATGATCCGACCGGGTCTTATGGTGAACTCTATTCGGAGCCGATCTTACTGAAAGATGGCACGACTTTCGTTGCAGCTGTCTGTAAGTCTAAGTCTGGAATCTTTGGTCAGGTTACTAAGCAAAAGTATCTGATCTCTTATTCCGCTCCGGATGCGCCTCTTGTAACACCGGATTCTGGTAGCTACAGCATGGGTAATGTGATTAGCATATCGACCACTCCCGGCACGGATATCTATTACACCTGGGACAATACAGACCCGACAGTGAATAGTTCACATTATACTGAGCCAATTCCCATGATAGAGGGTAATCATGTATTGTCAGTGATCGCTTATGACCCGGTGCATAAGATGCTTAGTCCTGTTGTTAGGAAGAATTATGTTCTGAATCCGTGAGGTTTTGCTATGAGAATGGTAGATCTGATTGAAAAAAAGAAATGTGGACTTGAATTAACTTCCGATGAGATTTCTTTTATCATCAAGGGAATTATGTCCGGTGAGATTCCGGATTATCAGATGTCTGCTTTCCTTATGGCAGTTTGTTTTCAAGGAATGACGGATCAGGAAGCGACAAGCCTTACATTTGCGATGAGAGATTCCGGTAAGATCCTGGATCTGTCTAGCGTACCGGGAAAGAAAATTGATAAGCATTCTTCCGGTGGTGTCGGTGATAAGACAACGCTGGTACTTGCCCCTATCATTGCAAGTCTTGACGTTCCTGTAAGTAAGATGTCCGGGCGTGGTCTGGGCTTTACCGGAGGTACGATAGATAAGCTGGCCTGCATTCATCCATTTTCGTCACCGGATTCCATGGATGATTATGTAAATATGATTCGTGAGCATAAGATTGCAATCTCGGAACAAACGGGTGACCTTGCACCTGCAGATGGCATATTATATGCTCTGCGTGATGCAACGGATACTGTTCAGAGCATTCCTCTGATCGCATCTTCCATTATGTCCAAGAAACTTGCTTCTGGTTGTGATGGGGTAGTGCTCGATGTTACCTGTGGATCTGGTGCTTTTATGACCAATCTGGAGGATGCAAGCCATCTTGCCAAGCTTATGATTACCATCGGAAAGTCCTGTGGAAAGTCCATGGCAGCTGTGATTACTTCGATGGAAGAGCCCCTGGGATATGCCATCGGTAATATTCTGGAGGTCAAGGAGGCAATTATGGCCCTGCACGGACAAGGCCCGGATGACCTGATGGAAGTTGTCTATAAGCTGGGTTCTTATATGCTTCTTCTGGCAGATCGAACCGATAATCTGTCGGATGCGAGAAAACTGATGGAAGAGCAGGTGAATAACGGAAAGGCTTATGCGAAATTCCGTGAATGGGTCGTTTTACAGGGCGATGCGTCGGCTGGAAAACTCGTTGATATGCCCGCTTCTTTCCCCCGGGCAGAACGAATCGATGTGATCACTGCAGAAGAAGACGGCTATATCAAACTGATTGACGCCAAGGCTCTCGGCACCGCAGTGATGATGCTGGGTGGCGGCCGTAAGGAGAAGGGGGACAGTATCGATGAAACGGCTGGCATTGTACTTCATGCCAAGGTCGCAGATTATGTGAAGAAAGGGGATCCTTTACTGGAGGTTCACTGGAATCCAAAGGATGAAAGGGAAGAGGCTTTTCAACTGATCAGGAAGGCCTTCGTAATGTCTAAGGAGAAGACAGAGCCAGTAAAACTTATACTCGGAGAATTTACTTAATGTCAGAAGAAATCAGAACTTTAGATATTCCCAATGAGCATTTGGGCAATATTTTTGGACAGTTAGATGGAAATGTAAGGCTTATCGAAGAAACGCTTGATGTTACAATCGTTCTTCGCGATGGTGTGCTGAAAATATCCGGTACCAAGGAAAATACCGGAAAAGCACTACATGTACTGAATGAACTCTATGAATTGTCCCGCCGTGGGAATGAGATTACTCAGCAGAATGTCGATTATGCTCTAAGTTTATCGATGGAAGACTTGGAAGATCATATTATGGTGAAGACGGATTCAGATTTGATCTGTCATACCATTAGTGGTAAACCAGTAAAACCCAAAACGGCTGGACAGAAGCGTTATGTGGATGCCATCCGTAAGTCAATGATCGTTTTTGGAACAGGTCCTGCCGGTACTGGTAAAACCTATCTTGCCATTGCTATGGCAGTTACAGCCTTCCAAAGAGAAGAAGTTTCCCGTATTATACTAACCAGACCGGCAATTGAGGCTGGCGAGAAACTGGGTTTTCTTCCTGGTGACCTGCAGAGCAAGATTGACCCCTATTTACGTCCCCTCTATGATGCTCTCTATCAGATCATGGGGCAGGAAAGCTTCCAGAGGAATATGGAAAAGGGTGCCATTGAAGTGGCTCCGCTTGCATATATGAGAGGCCGAACTCTTGATAATTCCTTCATCATTCTAGACGAGGCTCAGAATACGACACCTGCACAGATGAAGATGTTTCTAACCCGAATCGGTTTTGGTTCCAAAGCTGTGATTACGGGTGATGCCAGCCAGAAGGATCTCGCCCCTGGAGTGATCTCTGGACTGGATGTTGCCCGCAAAGTATTATCTTCAAAAGTTAAGGAGATTGCTTTTATCGATCTGACCGGAAAAGACGTTGTTCGTCATCCGCTTGTACAGAAAATCGTTAATGCATACGAGGAATATGAGAAAAAACAAAGAAGTCCCCGCAAAAAAAATTCATAGTAGAAATCTGTCTGTACAACGTATGCTCTATGTGATTGCAATCATGATGGTTTCCCTGATTTTCTGCTCCATTATGGTAAGTCGTGCAGAAATCCTCCTTGATGAGATTGTATGTCTACTCATGGTCCTTGGGGTTCTACTTGTGGTTGCCACATCCGCTATGGTGTCTGCCCGATATTTTGGATATGAACTATATTCCGGGACCAGCCTTAAATATGCTTTTTTTGCTATTCTCCTGCACTGGATTCTGGTATTTTTTTGTAATTATTTACCGGAACTTTATCTACCGACATTTCTGATTCCATTTATTCTCTTACCCTTTATTGGGGAAGAAGCTACCCTGCTGATCGGAATCTATGATGTTATGCTCTTATCTGTTTTGGAAGGTAAGAATCTGTATTTTATCTTCTTACAGACGACATTGCTCCTTGCAGGAACCATCATAGCCCGTATGTATCGTGATTACAGGGATGAGAAGCCGGCTACTTTCCTATCTGTAATTATCTTCTGTGTAGCTTACTTTTTGCCCATGATCCAGCATTATCTGCAGTATCACGGAATTACATTAAAGGTTCTGCTCCTTGTATCCATCATTGCGCTTGCCGAAACGCTACTTATCGTATTTGTCTATCCGCTTCTTTATCGCATTACCGGTACAGAAGAGGAAACTCTTTTGAATACGATTCTTTCTGAAGATTTTGGCCTTAGGGAAGAGATCTCGCTTTTCTCAAAGAAGGATTATTCCCATGCCATGAAGGTTTCAAAATACGCAGCCAAGGCAGCTAAGGTTGCCGGCTGTAATGTGAAAGTTGCAGAAGCAGGTGCGCTTTATTATCGTCTGCCCAAGGTTTATGGCGAAGATGGTATGGGATATGCCGTGAAAGTCATGGAGAATATGTGCTTTCCTCATGATGTAATTGACATTGTCTATGAATATAATGCCAAGTACCGGAAACCATCCTCCCCGGAATCTGCACTTGTTCATATGATTGACCAGGTCATCACTCGTATAGAACTGATGGATCATGGCGTCGGTGACAGTTCCTGGAACCAGGACATGGTAATCTATCAAACCTTGAATGAGATTACACAAAATGGGCTCTATGATGAATCGGGAATGAGCATTAATCAGTATCTTAAGGCAAGAGATTATCTCTTAAGGGAGGATTTGAAGAAATGACGATTGATCTATCTGTAGAAACGGAACTTTCCTTTGATTTTGATTATGAGAAAGTTGCAAGAGATGTAATTCATGCAGTACTTCTGAATCGAGAGTTCCCCTATGAGACGGAAGTGAGTCTTAGCCTTGTGGATGATGAGATCATTCATGAGATGAATCGCGATTATCGAGAGATTGACAGGGCGACAGATGTTTTATCTTTTCCCATGCATGATTTCCCGGCTCCTGGGGACTTCAGCTTGTTGGAGGAAGAATCTGATCTTATGAATCCCGAAACAGGTGAAGTCTTGCTTGGAGATATTGTGATCTCAGTTGATCATGTCAGAGCACAGGCAAAGGAGTATGGCCACAGCGAATTAAGGGAATTTTCTTTTCTAATCGCTCACAGTATGTTACATTTATTAGGATATGACCATATGGATGATGATGAGAGGGAAGAGATGGAAAGTCTCCAGGAATCAATCCTTCAGGGGTTAGATATTAAGAGGAATTAGTTATTTAGGGAGGTATTGTAAACACATGATGAAGAATCGTCAATTCTACGCAACAGGCACAGCTATGATGCTCATGGGGTCTGTGCTGTTTACCGGATGTGGCCAGAAGGCAGCTTCTAAAACTGCTAAAGAAGAGAAAACCACGGAAGAAGAAACTACCGAAGAGGCTGAACCCGAAGTAGATCCAGCAACCATTTTTCCACGTACCAAAGATGGTAAGATTCAGTCGGTTATCGATGGAACTTATATTGACGAAGAAAAGGCAAATACCCGTCCCTTCGCAATTATGATTGAAAACACCCATGCCTGCACACCTCAGTATGGTCTGAATGAAGCGGGGGTTATCTATGAGTGCCCTGTAGAGGGTGGTATTACCCGTTATATGGCAATCTGGCAGAAACCGGATGATTTCGACCGTATCGG
>Ga0256404_1012373_pt1 | contig 11111 bp, 8 predicted proteins | sample RumenRJG_01DNA_FD_185990 | JGI IMG/M metagenome (GOLD analysis project Ga0256404, IMG submission 185990) | Bovine rumen microbial communities from Lethbridge, Alberta, Canada - RJG_01 | ecosystem: Host-associated > Mammals > Digestive system > Stomach > Rumen | place: Canada: Alberta | collected...
CTGCTATAACATGATCATGAATACTTTCGTGACTTATTACAGCAAATGGAGACTTATGAGCTGGATTTGAAGGGATGATTTTTGTTAGAATTTCTGACATGGGATTTCCTTTTATAGATTGTTGGTTCGTAATTACAATTCTACAAAAGAAATCCCTTTTTGTTTATTCCTGTACCTTACTAGGTATTGATTAACAAAAGTCCAAAATTCTGTATGAATTCTTCCTTTACCTAAGCCAAATCACGATCTGATTAATGAGCACAAATCGCTTTCTTAAGCCATTTAATATTTCTTAAATTTAAAGAGCAGATCACACTTTGTAAAAAAGTGTTTTAATTCAACAAGATACTAAGATCTTGGGTATATTTTTAAATAGCTTATCTTATTCAGATAAGTAAAAGCAAAGACACAGATACACAAAGCCCATCTCAAGAACGACTTAAGATGGGCTTTTTTAATTTAGTTTTGATGGAAAGTTTTGACTTAAAACTATTCTTCGTCTTCAATCACAAGCTTTGGAATAGCTAAATCTGGGTGCTCACCTGACCAACCTGTCTTATCAGGAACAGCGCGTAGTGCGTTTAAGTCCTCGTCTTCTAACTCAAAATCAAATAGCTCCATATTAGCTTTCATACGTGAGTAGTTTGAGCTCTTGGCAATTGGAAGTACATCATGCTGCAAACAGAATTTTAATAGAACCTGCGCAGTTGAGACATTGTACTTTTTAGCAATCTTTACAACATCTTCGTTTTCAACTAACTTGCCACGACCTAATGGTGCCCAGGCTTCAACTACAATGTTATGACGGTGACAGTAATCTACAGCACCTGTCTGCATATAACCTACATGGAACTCGATTTGATCAACAACTGGTGTTTCCATACCACGGATAGCATCAAAGTGCTGAGGTAGGAAATTAGATACACCAATTGACTTAGTCTTACCTTCTTTTTTAAGCTCGATAAAAGTTTCCCAAGCCTTAGCTAATTTCTCTTCCCACTTTTCATCATTCTCATCAACACGAGGCCAGTGGATTAACAATAGATCAACATAGTCCATGCCTAAGTTTTGTAGTGACTTTTCAACAGAGGCTCTAATCTTCTCTGGCTCTAAATCATCTTTCCAAACTTTAGTTGTAATAAAGAACTCTTTGCGGTCAACACCTGACTCTTTTATCGCCTCACCTAAAACGTTTTCTGTACCATATAAAGATGCAGTATCAAAGTGTCGATAGCCCATCTGAATAGCTAGAGCTAAGGTGCTAACACCATCTTCATCAGGATCGACTTTGTAGGTTCCAAAGCCTACACAAGGAATTGTTCTTTCATCTAGAAGCGAGAAGGTGCTGTGGAAGTTCTTTATCATAAGTGTGTCCTTTCAACATCTGTAGTGTTTTAATGATATTTATGTCACAGATATCTTGTTGTTATTAGAATGAGTACCTCTAATAATAGTAAAAACTTGCAATTAGCGGTATATCGTATGTTTAAAACATGATAAACATCACGATGTTATCGCACATTATGTAAACGGTCGCATAATCTTTTAAATATTTTTATCAAGAAAGATTTTCAATAATGTTAAGTGCCTATCTAACATGTAGCTAAAAGTCTTGTATAATCAAGAATTAACAGTACTTTTGTCAAAGAAAAGCAAAAAGGTGACATTTTGATTAGAGAGAAAATAAGCGCCGTATTACAAGGCACTACTGCTAACAAAGGCATTGCCTTTGGTAAGATTTCTTTTCTAAAAAGAGCTACCGATACCGATGCTAAAGTTCATGTAGATAACACTGATTCTGAAATTGAGCGTTTTGAAAAAGCAAGACTTCACGCTATTGCCCAGTTAAGTGCCCTTTATGAGGCAAGTTTAGAAAAACTAGGTGAACAAAATGCTGTAGTCTTTCAAATTCACCAAATGATGTTAGATGATCCTGATTATGTATCATCTATAAAAAAGCTCATCGTTAAAGAAGAGGCTAACGCTGAATACGCTGTAACTAAAGTTGCTCGTCGTTTTGAAAAGCAATTTTTAGAAATGGACAATGACTACATGCGCGGTCGTGCGGCTGATGTTATCGACATCTCAAGACGTGTAAAAGAGATCTTGATGATGCACGCAGGCAAGCTCAAAAAACATGGCATTAGCTTTGACAACTCTGGTCCCATTATCCTTGCAACCGATGACTTAGTCCCATCAGAGACCGTACAACTTGATAGCAAGAAAGTAACCGGTATTATCACCTCTTTAGGCTCTACAAGATCGCATACTGCTATCTTTGCTAGAACCATGGGTATTCCGACAATTGTCTGTGTAGGAGATAGCCTAACACCTGATCTAGAAGGTAAATACGCTATCTTAGATGGTAACTCTGGTTACATCTACATTGAGCCTGATGAAGGTACCATTACCCGCTATTCTGAGATGAAGAAAACTGACGATGCTCAGAACTCTCACTTAGAGGAATTCAGAGGTAAGGAAACTGTTACTAGATCGGGAAGATCAATAAGGCTTTACGCTAACTCTGGCTCACTTGCCGACATTGATTTAATTAAAGCCTCCGATGCTGAAGGTATTGGCCTGTTTAGATCTGAATACATTTACATGCAAGCTCATGACTATCCAACTGAAGATGAGCAATTTGCAATTTATAAAAAAGTCTTACAAGGCATGGGGAAGAAGAAGGTAATTATCAGAACACTTGATATCGGTGCTGATAAAACTGCTGAATACTTCATGTTAAAGCCTGAAGAAAACCCTGCTATGGGTGTGCGTGCGATAAGACTATGTTTAACCAACAAAGCTTTATTTAAAACTCAATTACGCGCTCTGTATAGAGCCTCTGTTTTTGGCAACCTATCAATCATGGTGCCTATGATCACCTCAGTTGAAGAGGTAATTGAGTGTAAGAGAATTATTGAAGACATCAAAGTAGAGCTTAAAGCTCAAGAGCTAGAGTTTGCTGATAACGTTGAGTTTGGCATCATGGTAGAAACACCTGCTGCTGCGTTAATCTCAGATGAACTCGCTCCTCTTGTTGATTTCTTTAGTATTGGTACTAACGATTTAACCCAGTTTACCCTAGCTGCTGACAGGCAAAATGCTGATTTAGGCACCTACCTAAATCCATATCATCATGCCGTAGTAAGACTAATTGAAACTACGATTAAAAATGGTCATGCCGCCGGAATTTGGGTGGGTATCTGTGGCGAGCTAGCATCTGACGAGAAGTTCTTAGGCAAGCTCATTCAGTTAGGCATCGATGAGATGTCAGTTGTACCATCAAGTGTTTTAACCCTACGCGCTAAGATTGCAAGCTTAGGTTAATTTTATTTAGCTTGCAAAAATCGATCTTAGCTAATGGAGATTATTTAATGCCACAATGCATAGTAATAGCAGATGAGATCACAGGCGGTAGCTCTGTAGGCTCAATGCTTGAGAAAAACGGCAATTCAGTATGCTCACTTATGAACGCAAGAGGTCTTAAAGATGAAAAGACTGCGAATTTCGATTGCCTAGTTTACTCAACTAATTCACGTAACTTAACTGCTCAGCAAAGCTATCAAATGGTGTTCTCAGCAGCTAAGCTTTTAAAATCAAAAGAAGTAAAACTTTACGCAAAACGTATCGATCCTGCGATGCGTGGTAACACCTGCGCTGAAACTGAGGCTCTATTAGATGCTTTAGGTGATAGTGATCGTGTTGCTATTGTAGTTCCTGCCTTCCCTGCCCTACATCGTACTAACGTAGGTGGCTATATCCTAGTTGATGGTAAGCCACTTCAAAAATCCCTAGCAGGCCTTGAGGACTTATACCCAGCTGAGTCTGGGCGTGTTGCTGATCTTTTCACTGAAAAGTTTCAGTACAAGGCAGAGGCTCTGCACTTAAAAGAATACTTAAAGGGCACTGAAAATCTAGCTGCAAGAATTAAAGCCCTAGCTGAAGATGGCGTACGTGCTATTGTGCTTGATTGTACCTCACAAGAGGACATCAACTTAATTGCTGATGCTGTAGTCTTATCTAAAATTAAGTTTTTAGCTGTAGATCCTGGTCCATTTACCGCAACTCTTGCCCGTAAGGTAATGCGTACTAAGTCAGTAGCCACTGCTGCCTCTGGCGCGAAGATCTTTGGTATTGTAGGTGGTGTAAATCCTTTAATTGCAGCTCAAGTTGAAATGCTTAAACTTGAAGAAAAGGTTAATGTGGTAACTATCCACAACTTAGAGCTACTTGAGGATCAACAGCATCGCAATGCAGAGATTAACCGTGTGGTTGACGAGATCTCAACTAAGTTTGATAACTACACTATCTCTTTTGCAGTATCAGATAACATGGAGCTTAATAATCAAATCTCTGTTGAGTATAAAGAGCTTTTGATGAAGACTAATCGTACTCCAACTGAAGCACTTGAAATCATCTCCACAGCCTATGGTCAGATTGTACAAAAGGTATTAGAAAAGAGACCTGATATTCAGGCACTATACACCAAAGGTGCTGAATACACCGTTGCTGTGTATCGTGAGCTTAAATCTATGGGCTTGAAGGTCTTAGGTCAAGTATTACCACTTACCGCTTATGGCGAGTTAATTGATGGTGATATGGCAGGACTTAAGTGTGTAACTTCAGCTTCCTCTGCTACTGATACCAATACAATTGTTGATAGCATTCAATATATTAAAAGAAAATTAGCAATTTAAGCTAATTTAAGATATGATAGGTGCCGTTGATTGTTGGCACCTATTACTAGTGATAGGTTCTTGCTTTTCAAGACTTACAATCATCTTCCCTTGCGGGCATAGTTTAATGGTAGAACTGAAGCTTCCCAAGCTTTTAGCGCGGGTTCGATTCCCGTTGCCCGCTCCACGACCTAGATTAGTAAAAGTCAGGATCATACCCATCATCATGACCAGATCCCTCGCTACTAATCATTTCAAAGCCGTTCTTTTTACACCAATCCTTTACCGCATAATCAACACCGAAATCTTCAACTACTGGCTCATAGTAATCATCCGCTGAAACATATTCATCAAAATCGTCATCAAGGTATTTAGTTAAGCTATCTTGATAGAATCTGCCTATATCATAGCTGTCCATGAACGGATTCTTTTTTAATTCTTCTAAAAGTTCTTCTGAAGGTTGTATGTTTTCTAGTGGTTTAAGCGCAATTTTGGCGTTGTAATGACAAGTGACAGATCCACCACGATAAGACCACACAGAACATCCTTCCCAATCAACTTTAAGGTTCTGTCCAACAAAATCTTTCCAACCTGACAAATTGTTGTCTTTCCACTCTTTAATATTCTCGTCTGAATAGAGTTCAAGAAAAATTTGAGCAAGTTTATCTGAAGTTTTCTTTTTTAAGTCGCAATCATTTTGAATAATCGAAGAGAGAGTCAGGTAGTCGCGCTCTTGTAATGCAATCTTATCAATATTACTTACTAGAGCAAAAAGAATAGCTCTAGAAGTTTTATCATCAGTTGTAGGCGTTCCTAAAAGTTTTTGGTATACCTCATAAGGATGATCACGCAAAAAATTTGGTCCATTAACATCAATTAAGTATTTCAGTGTTGCAACTTCAGTTTGAGCCACGGTAGAATTCTCCGATTTGTTGATCATTTTGATTTTTTAAATTGTATTCTATTGCACTAAAACAACGAAAAACAATCTTAAGAAAATTACTTACCTAAGTATATGACTTAATTTCAAAAATCTTAACCCATCAAAGTTTAAAAGTATAATTTCTTACACGAGCTGCACATCAAAACTGATAGCAGTCACAAAATGATATAACCAATGTAGATCTAGAACCATAGCGAGCTAGATGTTCTTTAAAAATCTGTTTTTAGGATTAAATAGAGCAGTTCAATGATCTTTTTATTGAGATTTTGAATGTAGGTACAACGAGTTAAGCAGGAGCTAAGTCCTGCTTGAGATTGATTGGAGCTTAATCTTGAAGTCCTATAAATTTAGGAACTTTAGGCCTTTCCATAGTATCTAGTGGATGGCATTGTTTCCAATACATACAAAGTAGAACTAAAGCTTTTTCTGGGGATACAAAGTTCTCCATAACATTAGCAAAAGTTGGTAAGGTATTCTTACTACTTTTCATCTTTTGGCGAGCAAAGCTTAAGACGTTGTAGGTAATGTTATTTAACATCACGCGAGAAGCTAGACAGTCTTCATCATTAGCATTGATTTTGTCTTGATAGATGACAGTATCTAAAGTGTTGTGGTGAACTTCAATACGCCAGTAAACACTAATAGAGTGAAGCATTTGTTCAATGCCAGCTTCATCCATCTCAATGGTAGATATAAAGTATCTTGTGTACTCACTAGGCTCTGGTGGCTCATTAGGAGAATCAGTCCTAAACTCCTGAGATTTTGTATAGACTCTAATTAGAGTTTTTACATTATCAAAGACACCTTCTTTACAAGGTAGCTTAGGAGATTTAATAAAGGTAAGCTCACGTTCAACATGACGACCTGATTGATCTTCAGAGTAACTAAAGGTCTTAGCACCTAAGATGTTGTTTGAGAAAGCTTCTTTTATAGCATCAACACCTTTAACTACAAGTATGAGCTCATAGAGAGGATTGTCCCTTAGTACTTTAAGTACAGAGTCTTTTGAATTGATGGCATCAGCCATAAATACCTTCTTCTCCTTAACTTTGATGTTATGCAACATTTTCGCAATTGATACATGCTCATTACCTTTCTTATCGGTAATATCAATAGCTTGTACTAAGTCATCTTCTGCATTGTAGGTACTAACCACGATACCGGCTTTCTTATTACGCCTATACTCGCCCTTTTTGTAACTGCCTTTTAACTCTTGGCCATCAGCGCAGCTAGTATCAGCCATGTTTGGTTTTTGAGGAAAAATGTCTTTGTTATGAGATACCTCTGTTTTAGCCTCTTGCATGCCAAAATGCTCATTAAAGAAGTTGATGAGGTTATCTTTACCTACAAGCTTTAACACTCGTCTTACTGTTTCTCTAGACAGTAAGTTATCAGGTGTTGGCATGTTTGGTATTAAGACTTGTAACAATGGATTAAACTTCATCCAATATCTGCAGATATAATCGCAGGTATTGCCTTGTTTACCGATGTTACTGAGCATTGCTGTTAGAATTACCGCATCACATGGATAAGCTACGACGTTATCAAATCTGTCATCTAGCTCAGCCCACTTTTGATGAATGGTAAAGAGTATATCTCCTAGAGTTTTTTTGAGGTTATCAACGCTAGCTTTACGTGTTTTGGAGATGGCTTTGAGCTCTTCTTTGATTTCAAAAGCTCTTTTTACTACACCTTCAAAATCACTGCACTTTCCTCCACCTAAAAAGATGTCAGTGACACCTTCATAATCTTTATCGTGTAAGTTTGCGTGAGCACCTTTGATAACTGCTCGTATAGGATTGAAGAAGTTACTAAATTCTTCAAAGGTCATGTCGTTTACATTTGGTTTCATATTAGCATTTTGGCAATACAAAGCTTTACGGCAAGACGATGATGTCTTGCCACTAGCTTCAAGTATTGCATTAAAACTGATAAATGTAACCTAATAATCTGAACAATGTGGTTATTCTACCTAAGTCTTGGACCGATTAATAGATCTTAAAATTATATGTATCCTATTGATCTTAAAAGAAGAAATTTAGCAATTTCTTGTCTTACATTAATCTTAAAAACAAGTTTTTAAAGAACATCTAAATCGCATGAATTTAGATTTACAAACTAAAAGGACTCATGTGACTTTTGTCAAATTACATGTGCAGCCCGTGAATTTCTTATATAATAAATATATTGAAGACTCGGTTGTGTTCCAATAAGAGAGAAAAATGGATTTTGATCAATTAAATGCAAGATTGCCAGAGGGTAATTCTGACTTTAAAGATATTATTAGCTCAAATTGCATTTATGTAGATAAAACTAAGTATATCTACAGAATGGCTTTGAAAAAAGGTGCATATTTTCTCTCAAGACCTCGTCGCTTTGGAAAAAGTACTTTAATCTCTACTCTTGAAGAGCTATTTTCACATGGTGTTAAGCCTTACGATGAGCATGACTCTTATTTCAAAGGTCTTTACATTGAAGATAAATGGACTGATGAGAAAAAGTACCTCATCATGAAATTAGACTTTGCTGAGCTTTTTTCTGATTACTGTAGCACAGGCATTGAATTTGAGAATAGATTTGTTCAAGTTTTAAACGACTACGCTAAACAGTTTGGAATTGAACCAAAAGTTAATGCAAAAGTTTCAGACGCTTTTAGTAACATTCTTAAAAATGTAGACAATCAAAGCTTAGTCATTTTGATTGATGAATATGATAATCCTCTAACTCAAAACATTAACCATCCAAATGTTTTTGAAGATATTGCCAAAGCTTTAAGAGCTTTTTATCAAAGTATGAAATCAAACTCTGGTAAATACCGCTTTGTGTTTATAACAGGAATTACTAGATATAAAGATACTGCAATTTTTACAGCAGGTAACACTATCAAAGACATATCTCTAAACTCAGAATATGGAGAAATAGTTGGTTACACTCGTGAAGAGATAAAGCATTACTTTAACGATAATTTAAAATATGCATCTTCAATAAGGCTTACAAAAGACGTTGAAAATGTAACGGAAGATGACACTGAAGCTCTACTCGATGATCTTGCAACCATGTATGATGGATATTGCTTTGACGAGGATACAGAAACTCACGTTTATTCAACATGGTCTGTTATTTCCTTCTTTAGCGATAGGAAATCAAAACTTAATAAATATTGGTATGACAATGGTGGTACACCATCTATATTCTCACATTATCTTTACAACATTAAAAGCAATATCAAAGATCTAATGAACAAGGATTCTGTGGCAATAAGTAAAAACATTTTTAAGAATCCTTCAAATCTTGCAACAATGGATGTTAATGTTCTGCTTTATCAAACAGGATACTTAACATTTGATAAGAACGTTAATGAATCATATTTCTATTTAAAAATACCAAATCTTGAAATAAAGCAATCATTAGCAGATTTGTACTTCACTACCATGTATGACGGAGACAAGGTAACACCTGATTTGGATTCTAAGTTTAGTACTTATGAAACAACTAAAGATATTGTTGATCTGTTTAATCGTATCTTAAATGCTATAGATTATGAGCACTATCCTTTGACTCAAGAGTCAGCCGTTACGAACTCGTTGTTTATGTTCTTTAGTGGCTACGGTCTAACCCATACTAACGTAAATGTACATAGTTCTAAGGGCCGAGCTGATCTCATCATAGATGATGAAAAGCGTCGTATTGTCTGTGAGCTCAAATATGCAAAAGATACAGATAATGCTGAAAAACTATTACAAGAGGCATGCGAGCAAATTGAAAACAGAGAATATGGTGATACAGAACCACAGCCTCATAAGATTATAAAAATAGCTTTAGTCTTTAGCGAAAAAGAAAGAAAATTCACACTATATAAAGACTGTTAATGACTATATTGTGTGGAAAATAGATGTTTTAAAAGCTCTGAGAGAATTTACCACCTAACGATTATTTGAAAAATGACTTATCTAAAAAAGTCACTAATCGATTCCTGTCGCCCGCACCAATCGCTAAAAATCGCGATCAAGGCACTATTTTTAGTTTATTGATTTTAAAGGATTATTTCTTTAAAGTTTTTCTAAAAAATTAGAAAAATCATTAAATTTTGGTCTTAACTCCCAAGTTTGGGAGTTAAAGCTTGGGATTCAAGAAAAGGTTGCATCTTTAAGATCTTCTTAAATACAGAGAAAGATTTTAAAGTTAATTTTGTGTAATCTTTTTTTATTATGAAGTTGCCTCAGATTTTCACTGATGTATTTGGCTATTTTGTTTTAATGTATTTGGCTAAAATTTTTTGATGTACTTGGCTATACTTCACTAGAGTATTTGACGAAACAAAATCATTAATTTGAAAGCTAAAAAAATTATAGAACTATATGCACAGGTATCTTCTTTAAAACTATAAAGAGAGTTTTAAAAGTCAAACGTGAATATTCATGAAAAAAAGTGAATATTGTGGCTGCTTAAAAGCAAATAGGATGTAACTTCAAATAACTAAAAACAAAATAGGAATGTCGCCCAAAGACCACATTCCTACTTATTAACATCAAAAGCCTAAATGACTACTTTTTAAGTTTTGCAAATTCATCTTTTGCCTTTTGTAGTTGCTCTAAGAACTCTTGATTTGAGTGTAAAGTTGCCACAATTGCTGAAGCTACAATGCGGCCTGCATCAACATCAGACTGCCAGTGGTAACCACAGATAACTCGACTTTGACCTAATTCAAATCCTCGCTTTAAGATGATGTCTTGACGCTCAGGATTGATTTCAGCAAGCACTAATGCAGTTGCCCAACCAATTGCAGTATGACCTGATGGATATGAGCCATTAGTTGAGAGCTTTCCTTGCTCTTTAGTATTGCAAGTTTTAGTACCATAGAAAGCAAATGGTCTTGTACGCATGTAATGCTCTTTAGATGAACGAGTTGCAAGATCACCTGCGTCCTCCCTCATCTTGGTAAAAAGCTTATAAAGCTCTGGAGTCCCATCCTTTGTGATCTCATGACCAAAAGGTACAGATAAGGTTGTAATTAGATCTTCAGGGCTAGAAATATTAGCATCATCGGCTGCTAACCTACCACGTGCGGTACCACGAAGTAATCTGCCCTTTTCATACATGGCCTGATCGTTTAAAAAGGCAATGCTACCAACCTCTGGAGGTGGAGGTAATAAAGCTAAACTATCAATAGCCTCACTATTTTTTAAAAAGTACTTTTCAGGATTAGTGGTTACATCATTACCAGGAGGCACTGCAGCAAACACTGAAAATGAGATTAGACCTAAAGCCATAACTAAAAGTTGTTTCTTCATATAAGCTCCAAAAATACAATCGAAAAAAATCGTTAATACCTAAGACTACTTTTGCTTTTTAGCAAATTCATCTTCCCTCTGTCTCATAATAGTTGCGACAGAAGATCTTCAATTGTTGAAGATCAAGAACATGCGACTAAAGATTCATGGAACCTAAGTATACTCTAGATATTAAAAAGAACATAGTGGCAGCGATCATAA
>Ga0256404_1012374_pt1 | contig 11111 bp, 10 predicted proteins | sample RumenRJG_01DNA_FD_185990 | JGI IMG/M metagenome (GOLD analysis project Ga0256404, IMG submission 185990) | Bovine rumen microbial communities from Lethbridge, Alberta, Canada - RJG_01 | ecosystem: Host-associated > Mammals > Digestive system > Stomach > Rumen | place: Canada: Alberta | collected...
TGAATACTGGGTTTCCGGACATTGGCCTTTGCTCCTTTTTTTACTCTATATTCAAATTATAAACCATTGCCGAAATTTTTTCAAGTCCCTAAAATAAATTTTATATCAATTATGCCGTAATATAAAGTATCTACAGATAACAGATGTCTGGGAGCTTAATTTTAAAAATTAAATTTTGTTTGGAATTTTAATTGTGATCTGACCGGAGTAGAATTTTGTGAATATATTTGGCTTGCGCCTATATCAAAATTCATTCTATCCAAATCTTTTAGTGGTTTTATCTTAAACATGATTTCATTTTTCTTTTCATTATCAGAAAGATTTGAAGAATAACTATTTTGGATGGACACGTTTTTATTGAATTTTAATTCCGGGGTTATAGATACTGAACCTGCATTTAGTTTGGATGTTTCGAAATTGGTTGCGCTATTTTGGTACGATGTATTAACAGAAAAATTGCCTTGTTCAAATTTTGTGTACGTAGAGTTAGTTCGAGTCATTTCATTTGGAGTAAAATTTGTATCTGATTTATTACCCACAGATATTTTGCCAAATTTTTTTTCGCTTTTTGCTGAAACAGACTTTTTTTCGTAAGGATTTGAATACATGCTGTTAGCACGCTCTAACATTGTACTTTCATTTTGTATATTTAAATTTTTGGAAGTTTCAGAATTAATACTGTAACTTTCAGGCAAAACTTGAGTTTTACTTTTTATGGAAAGTTGCGAAATATTATTATCTCCGCCGGATTTAGTTTCTAAAGAAAAAGTCGGAAATGAAGTAAAGGTCAAAATTAGAATTAATAAGAATATTTTTTTCATGGAATACCTTTTTTGCATTATAGCACACAACTTTTTTTATTGTATAATTTTCATATGAGAAATTTAAGAGGAATTTAATAATTATGCTAAGCGGAAATGAAATAAGAAAATTATACTTAGATTATTTTAAAGATAAACGTCAACACACTGTTGTAAAGAGTTCGTCACTTGTGCCAAACAATCCGACTGTACTTTTAACAACAGCCGGAATGTTACAATTCTTGCCAATATTTTTGGAAATTCAACCCTGTCCGTATGAGCCGGCACGTGCAACTTCTTGCCAAAAATGCGCAAGAGCCGGTGGAAAAGATTCTGATATTGAAAATGTCGGAAGAACTCCAAGACATCATACTTTCTTTGAAATGTTAGGAAATTTTTCGTTTGGTGATTATTATAAAAAAGAAATTATTCCTTGGGCTTGGGAATTTGTAACCGAAGTATTAAAACTTGATAAAAACAGGCTCTGGATAACAATTTTTGAAACCGATGATGAGGCATATGAAATTTGGCGTCAAGTAGGAATCGCACCTGAACGTATTATTAGAAAAGGTAAAAAAGACAACTTTTGGGGGCCACCGGGTGCGTCAGGTTCTTGCGGTCCTTGCTCTGAAATTCATTATGATTTAGGTGAACAATTCAAATGTGATGACCCGCGCGGTTGCTCAATTGCCACTTGTGAATGTGACAGATGGGTAGAAATTTGGAATCTCGTATTTACAGAATTGTATCAAGATGAAGAAGGAAATCAATCTCCTTTAGGGAAAAAGAATGTTGATACAGGTATGGGTTTGGAAAGAATTACTATGGTATGCCAAGGGGTTAATTCAACCTTTGAAACAGATTTATTAAGACCAATAATGGATAAAGTATCTGAAATGAGCGGCGTTCCTTACAAAAAATCTGAAAAAACTGATATTTCACTGAGAATTATCACTGACCACGCCCGCTGTGTAACGTTTTTGATTACAGACGGAGTAATTCCGGGAAATGAAGGAAGAAGCTACGTGTTAAGAATGATTCTAAGACGAGCTCTTCGTCACGGAAAAATTCTCGGCATGGAATTGCCGTTCCTTTATAAATTAGTTGATGTAGTAGCAGAAAATTATGGTGAAGCTTATCCGGAACTTGTTCAAAATAAGGAAAAAGTTATCTCTGTCATTAAAAAAGAAGAAGAATTGTTCAGCAAAACTTTGGACAGAGGCTACAAAATGCTTGAAGAATTTATTGAAAACAAAAAAGATATTGACGGCGAAAGTGCGTTCAAACTTTATGATACATACGGTTTTCCACTGGAATTGACAAAAGAAATTGCGATTGAAAATGGCCTGAAAGTTGATGAAGATGGTTACAAAGTTGCAATGCAAGAACAGAAAGATCGGGCAAAAGCCGCAACTGCAAAAATTTCAGTTACCGGAGATATTAAGTATGCCAAATTAGAAAAAGAAGTCGGCGCAACTGAGTTTCTCGGTTATGAAAAAAATGAAGCCGATGGGAAAATTCTTGCAACAATCGAAGGTGAAGGATATGTCGACGTAGTTTTAGACAAAACTCCATTCTATGCCGAATGTGGTGGCCAAATTGGAGATAGTGGGATTATCGTTGATAAAAAATCTCGCGGTGAAGAATTAAAATTAGAAGTTTTGACAACTTTTAAAGTTAACGATTTGTATGTTCACAGGTGCAAAGTTCTTACAGGCGAAATCGAAATAGGTCTTGAAGTTTTTGCAAAAATTGATACAGAAAAACGCGAAGAAATAAGGATTCACCATACATCTGCGCATTTGCTTCAATCAGCATTAATAAAAGTTTTGGGTGATGAAGTTAAACAGGCCGGTTCTCTTGTTGAAGAAAATCGCATGAGATTTGATTTTACCTTCTCCAGAGCAATGACAACTGATGAAATTAACAAAGTTGAAGCAATATTGAACGAATGGATATCTGAAGGATTTGCTGTCAATACAGAAGTTATGAGTATCGAAAAAGCTCAACAAACCGGTGCTGTAGCGCTGTTTGGCGAAAAATACGGCGATGAAGTTCGTGTTGTTTCTATCGAAAAAGACGGGAATTGTATCTCAAAAGAATTTTGTGCCGGAACACACGCAAGAAATATTCGTGACTTGAGAGTTTTGAAGATAGTTTCAGAAAGCGCAATCGCAGCAGGTACAAGACGTATTGAGGTTGTTGTAGGCAAATCCGCTTACAAATATTTGAATGAAAGAGTTCTTGAACTTGCAAAACTTGAAAAGGCGTTTAAATTACATTTCAATGAAGTTGTGGAACGCGTTGAAAAAATGCAAGACGAAAATCGCGAATTACAAAAAGAAATCGAGGCATTAAAAGAATCTAATGCAAGAGCGAAATTCACAACATTTATATCAAAAGCAGAAGATATTAATGGTGGAAAACTGTTTATCTCTAAAATAGAAGATTTTGATGCAAAAGCTGTTAGAGCTGGACTTGAAATTTTAAGTGCAAAACTTGGCGAAGGAATAATCGTTTTGGTGTCAGGAAATTGTGTTTATGTAAAAGTTTCAGACAGCTTTGTAAAAAGAGGAATTAATGCCGGAAAAATTGTAGGCGATATTGCACGTGCAACCGGCGCCAATGGTGGTGGAAAACCAAATTTTGCTCAAGGCGGAATTAAGGATAAATCAAATTTGGATAAAATTCTTGAAGAAACTTCTCAATCCTTAAAATCCGTATAAGGATTTTTAACCGAGTTGTTCCAAAACCCATTTGGCCATAGCACCGGTCTGTTCACGGCCCCTTTCGCCGGTTATTCTCTTATAGTCTATATTTTTATCCGTAAAAAATTTGATATCTTCGGCTGTTAATTGATCAAAATGATAACTGCCTTTTTTGAGTAACTCAATAGATTTTACCAAATCTTCTCTACCACCTTTTCTTTTTAAACATTCAGCAATTGAATCCATCAATGCTACTTGGTCATCACCAAATATTTCGTTTGAGCATTTTTCCAGACTCCTTTTTGCAATATCTAAACCCTCATCATATGTTCCTCTAAGTGCATGAATCTTTGCCATTTCAGCTTTTGCATAAGGATCTCTGCCAAAAGAAGCTTTTGCCATCATATCAAGTGCTTTGTCATATTGTTTGTTATGCTTGTATATATGCGATAAATTAGCGCAAATATCACTTCTTTTACAGCGCACGAATCCCCAATTATTGGAAGCATCTGTTAAGAAGGATTCAGTGCTTAACGGTCCGCCACTTTTGTAAGAAATTTTTCCTGCCATAATATCATCATAATATTTAATTAACTGATTCCCTAAATCGATTGCTTCAGGTCCTTTAGTTTCATAAGCCTTTTCAAATGCTTCGTTAAGGACATGATAATGTTCGATATCGTTTTTATCCAAAGTTTTTAATAGCGATTGCAGTTCTTCAACAGACTTGCCTGCATATTTATCAGCCCTGCTTCCGGTTTTTGTCGCAGCATGTTCAACAGCTTGAGCAGTATTTTCAGCAGTTTTAGTTGCTGTTGAAGTTACCCCCTTTTTGCCTCTTGTCAATGCAAACAATAATGCTGTTGTTGCCAAACCTCCTATCATAAGCCATAACGCTGTTTTATTCCTTTTAGGCGATTGTTCTTGCTCTGGTTGTGATGCTCTGAAATGTAATAACGGAACTTGCTGATTTTTAATTTGGTGACTGCTAATCAAAGTTGAATACCCATAATTAGGATATGAAATCGGCTGAATTGTCATAAAAATTCCTTTCTTTTTACCTATTTTATTTACCTATATATAAATAAAAACATAAACATTAAATAATTTGCCCCCCCCCCTTGAATCATCAAAGTGTTCAAACCCGCTTGTGATAAGGGTTTGGGCTATTTTTAAAAATTTATCTGCGCTTAATATTTCGTAATATTGTTGCAGGAATTTATGGTCCGTCTTTAATTTCAAAATAAAACACCCGAAGAATTTCTTCGGGTGTTTTAATATTTTGGTTGAAACTACTTGATTTCAACTTTAGCGCCTGCAGCTTCAAGTTGTTTCTTGATAGCTTCAGCTTCTTCTCTTTTGATGTTTTCTTTAACAGGTTTTGGTGCGCCATCAACTAAGTCTTTAGTTTCTTTCAAGCCCAATCCTGTGATTGTTTTAACTTCTTTCAAGATAGCAACTTTCTTTGCAGGGTCAACTTCTGCCAAGATTACGCTAACTTCAGAAGATGCTTCTTCAGCCGGAGCTGCTGCGCCTGCTGCAGGAGCTGCTGCTACTGCTACCGGTGCTGCTGCTGATACACCGAATTTTTCTTCCATAGCTTTTACTAATTCTGCTGCTTCTAACAAAGTTAATTTTTCAATTTCTGCTAATATTGTTTCTACACTCATTTTATTTCTCCTTTAATTGTAGTTTTGTTTGTACGCTAAATTTTAGGCTACGCAAATGTTACGCAGCTTTTGAATCTCTGACTGCTGCCATAGTTCTTGTAAGTTGTGACATAACTGCGTTGATAGATCCAACAATACCTGATGCAGGTGAATTGATAGATCCAAGCATTTTTGCGATAAGTTCTTCTTTTGAAGGAAGTTTTGATATCGCTTCAACTTCAGCTACGCTTAACAACTTGCCGTCCATAGCACCGCCAAGGATTGATCCTTTTTTAGTATCCTTAATGAATTTTGCTATTGCTTTTGCAGGCCCTACCTGATCTTGGAATCCAAATGCTATTGCAATAGGTCCTTTCATAGAGTCTGCCATTACTTCATAAGGAGTACCTTTAACAGCTATTTTTGCAAGAGTATTTTTGGTTACCATGTAATCGCCACCATTTTCTTGGATAGCACGTCTTAGTTTGGTAATTTCTTCTACTGAAAATCCTTTATACTCTGTTAAAATTGCTACTTGTGCTTTTTCTATATTGGATTTGATTTCTTCAATTTTTTCCGCTTTAAAAGCTTTTGTTGCCATTGTTAGCTCCTTTTTTCTTAATATTTTTGGGGTATCTCGACCTAATGACCCGTTTTAAAACTAAAAGATTTTGCAATCTTTTATCTTAACTGCAAAATCATACATCGGGTTTTATAAACTTACTATTTATATTTCGTCCTTGTATAACCTCGATTAGCCCTTACGATTTAATGCGTATTGCAACTAATTGTCTGCAGTTACAAGGTGAGTCTATCATAAACAGAATATTTTTGCAAGAGTTTTGTTAAATTTTCTTAATCAAACGCCAAACTGCAATTTCACCATTGTCCATTGAATAAGAACCTCGTCTTTCAATTTCAAATTTTCTTGATAGCGGACTAATCTGATTATAACGAAGATTAAAATTACCGAAACAAATAATTTCGTTCTTTAAATGAAGGCTCATCAACTTTTGCAAATCGGCATAAATTTCTTGCATATTTTCTTCCTTATAAATTGCAAGAGCAACGTACCAATTCATTAGCCATCTTTCTTTCATCATAAGTTTTTTTAATTTATCAAGCTCACCCGATACAATCATCAAAATTCTGTCAATTGTTTGAAAATCTTTTACTAATAAAAAAATACTGTTATCGTTTTTTACAATTTTAACATTGTTTAAAAGAGCAAAAGATTCATTCAACGTGTTATAAATTCTGTCTCTTCTTTCTTGAACTCCTGCGTCTTTATCTCCACCCCAGAAATTATTAACCATACAATCTTGAACTTCAAATTCAATGGCTACTGCAAAATTATTGAATTTAGTTATCTCTTTTTGAACATCTTGTTCTAATTTGCGATTCATCATAACTTCTTGATGACGTTTTGCCGATACACTCATTTTGTCGATATAATCAATACCCTCATCAAGAAGCCAATTTAATTTACCTATCATAAAAACAATTACAAATAACAATAATACAAACAACAACAGTGACCCGTCTATCATTTGCATGCCAACTTGTGCTTGTTGATGGTAAAACGAATGAACAAATTTTATAATTCCGGTTGCAAACGGTTGCATAAATGACATTGATGAATTTCCTAACAAATCCAACAACCAATATAAGGCCACCACTAATGCTAGGATTATTAATCCTAACTGAAGAATCATAGGAACATTTTTCAAAAATATTAATATTTTTTTCAATGTATCAAGAATTTTTGTCATACTTTCTCCATTTATTATTTGATAAGCATATTATCTATTAACCTTACTTCGCCAAGTTTTAAAGCGATTAATACCCTTGTGTTGTCATCCGCAACAGTTTTTGCCTCAAGTGTATCATTATCTCTAAATTCCAAATATTCTAACGAATGCTTTTCATTCAAAAATCCATAGGCTGTTTCTTTTAAGGCATTTATATCTGTGATTCCACTATTATAACAGCGTTTAATATTTGTCAAAATATTAAATAATGCAAGGGCATCTCCTTTTTCTGAATCATTTAGATATTTATTTCTTGAACTTATTGCAAGCCCGGATTCCTCACGAATCAATGGACAGCCTTGAATTTTTACCGGAATATTTAAATCATTAACCATCTTTTTAATTATTACAAACTGTTGATAATCTTTTTCTCCAAAGAATGCCCAATCAGGTTGTACGATATTAAATAATTTATTTACAACAGTACAAACACCATCAAAATGCCCTATTCTGGATTTACCACAGAGCATATTTACCTTAAAAAATGGGGGCACCACATAAGTCAAAAAATCTCCTGTCATCATTTGGGCATCCGGATACATTTCCTTTGCATTTGGTGCAAAAACCAAATCTACTCCGGCAGATTTTGCTATGCTACAATCATTTTCTAATGTTCTCGGATATTTTTCAAAATCTTCACCGGGGCAAAATTGTATAGGATTAACAAAAATAGAGATAACAGTTTTATCGCATTTTTTAACGCTTTCGTCAAAAAGACTTTTGTGCCCGCTATGCAAAGCACCCATGGTCGGAACAAGTCCGATAGTTAATCCTTCAGCTCGCCATTTTTTAATCTGTTGCCTTACTTCTTCTATAGTGTGAACTAACATTTATTATACCTTAATATATTTACTTGAATTTAATTGTGCCTTGCATTCATCATCAACATGAAAAATTTCTTCATCCGAAGGAAACGCTCCCGATTTTACGTCATTATTATAAGCCCTAACTCCTTCAACAATCAATGCCTTCATATCGGCATAACGTCTGACAAATTTCGGTTTGAATTCCGAATATTTGCCCAGGATATCGTCGGATACCAGTACTTGTCCGGAAGTGTATCTACCGGCACCGATACCTATGGTAGGAACTCTTAATCTTTCAGTGACATAAGTTGCACTTTCTTCCGGAACCATTTCTAATACTACGCAAAAAGCTCCTGCTTCTTGAACTTTTAGAGCTTCTTCAAGGAGTTTTTGAGTAGCTTCAAAAGTTTTTGCCTGGACATTGTATCCTCCGATTGTATTTAAAAATTGAGGGGTGAATCCCAAATGCGCGCAAACAGGAATACCTGAATTCACACAGGCTTTTATGGTTTCTATAACACTATCAGATGCACCTTCAATTTTTACTGCTGAAGCACCTGAGCGAATAAGTTCACCTGCATTCAAAAGAGATTGTGAAATATCAGGTGTTACAGACATAAATGGCATATCCGCAACTATCATAGAACGCTTTGAGCCACGAGCAACCGCTTTGGTGAATATTTTCATCTCATCCATTCCTACAGAACAAGTCGAATCGTAACCTAATATCACCATTGCAAGTGAATCACCCACTAATATCATGTCAATGCCGGCTTCATCAACGTATTTAGCCATTGAACAATCATATGCTGTTATCATTGATATTTTTTCACCGGAATCTTTCATTTTTTGTATCGTATTAACAGAAATTTTTTTTATCATAATTTGTATCCTTACGCTTCATAAATATCGCCTAATTTTTGTGTTTTTCTATACCAGTAATAAATAGCTCTTGCAACTCTGTGTGAGCTATGTCTAACAAGGCCTTCATCACTATCTTCAATAAGTTTTTTTGTAAATATTTTAACCCCCAGATTTTTAACTCCTTCACGGTCAAGTTTTACCGGAGTAGAACCCATTTTTGCATATTTATCAGATAATTTTGCAGGTAAAGAACTATTCACAAGAACAGCATCAATCAAATGGTTAGAATTTGCATGTTCCATTAACGTTCTTATATGATCTGACACTGAATAACCATCGCTTTCACCGGGTTGAGTCATAATATTGCACACATAAATCTTTTTAGCATTGGATTTTTCTATAGCTTGAGAAATTTCAGGAACCAGTAAATTTGGAGTTACACTTGTATAAAGACTTCCCGGTCCAAGAATTATTAAATCAGCATCTTCGATAGCCAAAATTACATCTTTAAGCGCCTTACAATTTTTAGGATCAGTAAATAGGCGCTTAATTTTTCCGTGAGCTTCCGGAATATTAGATTCTCCGCGAATAATTCTTCCGTCTTCCATTTCGGCAACAAGCTTCATATCATCAAGAGTTGCGGGCAATACACATCCTCTTATAGATAAAACATTAGAAGATTCTTGAACAGCTCTTACCATATTACCAGTAATTGAACATAATGCAGTCAAAAACAAATTGCCAAAACTATGTCCCTCAAGACCTTCACCTGATTTGAATCGATATTGAAATAATTTAGTAACCAAATCTTCATCATCAGCCAATGCTGCAATACAATTTCTTATATCACCCGGAGGAAGTACCCCCATTTCTTCTCTTAATCTTCCGGAACTACCGCCATCATCACCAACAGTTACAACGGCGGTAATGTTATTTGTAATTGCTTTTATTCCCTTAAGTAACATTGAAAGCCCTGTTCCGCCTCCAATGGCAACAATTTTCGGGCCACGGTTCAATTTTCTTTTTTGATATAATTTTTCAAGAATATTATTACTATTCGATTCACTCAACATCGAAAGATTTGTTTCTTTCCAGCCTTTAAAAAATGTTGCTGCACCGAACATTACAAATGCAAACGCAAACCATCCGCTCGAAACTTTGCTTGCCATTTTTTTAATAAATTCCATTATATAAAATACAGGCCTTACATCAACCAGAACCAAAATTCCTAACGTGATTAAAACAGTCCCCAAAAATATCATTGCAAACCATCTTTTGACTCTTAGACCGGGTATCAACCACCCTGCATCTTCCGGCATTTTTATGTTATTAGTAAATCTTCTTTTCATTTATTTTCCTCAAAATTACACCCAACCTGATTCATACACATTTTTGTAATTCACCGGAGTTGGAGTAATAATCTCATAAGCAGACTTAGCCATTTCTTCAGAATTTGAGAGTTTGCTCGAAAAATGTACTGTATCAATGTTTAAGAAGGTTTTTCCACCTTCATTATTTTGGACTTGTGAATAAGCCAAAATATTTCTAAGTCTGCGCATGCAAATTTCTGTATTTTCGACATCACGTGCTTGACTGTCAATTGAGCCGTCGGAATTATAAATTTTTTCCAAAAACACTTCTCTTGCAATTGGAATATTTGTTTCACTGGCAACACGTTCAATATTTTCCCCCGCTGCACCGTAATATACAAGCCATTTTGAACATTTTTGAATTGCTTTTGCAATAGATTTTGAAAATTCAAAATTTTCGCTTGCAAGTTTGTACATAGCACCATGCGGTCTTACATGTTCAATTTCAAGATTGAATGTTTTAGCAAAAGACATCAAGGCACCAACTTGATAAATAACTATAGATTCAATTTCGTCGTCAGAAAGATTCATTTCTCGATATCCAAACCCTTGAATATCATTGAACCCTATATGAGCACCAACAACGACATTGTATTCTTTCAATGTTTTAAGCGCTTCATTTATTGCGACCGGATCTCCGGCATGAAATCCGCAAGATACATTAACAGAACTTGCATATCTTATAAGATTAAGTTCAGAGCGATTTTTATAAACTCCAAAACTTTGTGCCAAATCACAATTGAAATCTATCTGTTTTATAGTTTTTCTCTCTAATGTTTGCATTATTTATCCTTTTTGAAATTTTCTATTCCATTTAAAAATTATACTTGCTAAATATATAATTGCCAGAATTTTACATTTTATTAATATCTCAAAAAATTTTATAAAAATAGCAAAAAAAATTTTTACGGGTTATTATACGAAATACTGTTGAAAAATGGTAAAAATAATTATATACTAAATTGGAAGGTCAAATTTATGAACGAATTAAAAATCAAAGAAATTTCAACATTTATTGAAAATGACACAAGAAAAACACGCATAATAATATCAGAGAACGGCAAAGATACCGAAATCGTATTAAACGGGGACGGGAAATTAAA
>Ga0256404_1012377_pt1 | contig 11107 bp, 5 predicted proteins | sample RumenRJG_01DNA_FD_185990 | JGI IMG/M metagenome (GOLD analysis project Ga0256404, IMG submission 185990) | Bovine rumen microbial communities from Lethbridge, Alberta, Canada - RJG_01 | ecosystem: Host-associated > Mammals > Digestive system > Stomach > Rumen | place: Canada: Alberta | collected...
TTTCTGGGGCATGGTTGATTGTTTTTAGACAACTCAATTTTACCATGAGCCAGTGAGGAGTTGTTTTATTTTGTAACTAAAAGAATGCCGTAACTATGCGGCTTCTGGCGTTTCGCAAACGCCTATTTGAAAGTGAAATATGAAAGGAGACAGGAGACAGTTCTCTGTCTCTTTTCGATAGAGATGGAAGGACATTTCTCTGTCTCTCATCAGTTTTCGGGAGGACGTTATGCTGGGTAAGAAAAAGTGCAGGATCCTTAAGGAGATCCGTCAGAAGATAGCGGATGAGAATGATATCCCGTATGTGACACATGAATGCAAGTTCCAGGGCGAGTGCAAAGGCACCTGCCCGCGCTGCGAGAGCGAGCTCAAATATCTGGAAAAGCAGTTGGCCGCCCGCGCTGCGGCCGGAAAGCGGATCGCGATCGCGGCACTCTGCGCAGGCATGACCTTCAGTATGGCTGGATGTGCATCCCCTTTTGCAAATGATAAAGGTGGAGACAAGAGCGGCACGGAAGACCTTGCAGGAATGATGGACGAACCGGATGAAGTCTATGTGACCACAGGGGAAGTCGCGCCCCCGGAAGATACCGGAGAAGAAGGGCAGGAAGGTTCCACTAGTCAGGGAGGCAGCACCAGTCAGGAAGGCTCCACCGGAAAGGAAGATGTCTCTTGTCAGGGAAATACCTCCGGGAAGGAAGATGTTTCCGGTCAGGGAAGCACTTCCGGGAAGGAAGTGCCTGAAGAAATTGAGCTCACGGGAGACGTCGCGTACTTCGAAGAGGATGTTGCGCCATGAGCAGCGCATTATTTCCCCTTCTGGGTCTGTCAAGGCACCGGATGGGCACAGACGGCGTCGGGATCACGACACTGGCTGCCGCAGCCGGCTGCCCGCTGCACTGCCGGTGGTGCATCAACAGAGATCTGCTCAGTAAAGCGAAGGTGGTAGACGTAACCCCGGAAGAATTTCTTGAACGCGTCAGAATTGATGATCTGTATTTTCGCGCGACGGGGGGCGGGATCACTTTTGGCGGGGGAGAACCCCTGCTGCAGGCAGATTTCATCAAAGAGTTCCGGGAGATCTGCCCGGAAGAATGGAAGATCACCGTGGAGACGAGCCTTTTTGTCCCGAGAAATTATCTTGCACAGGTGATCGATGCGGTGGATCTCTTTGTCGTCGACTGCAAGGATATGAACGAGGATATATATAGGAAGTATACCGGAGAGGACTCTTCCGTGATGGAGGAGAATCTTCAGTTCCTCCTGCAGAGAAAAGACGCGGAGAGTATTCTGGTCCGGGTACCGCTGATCCCCGGTTACAACACGGCGGAGGATCAGAAGAAGAGCGCGGAGAAACTTCGCGAAATGGGTGTGAAGAGACTGGATCTGTTTGAGTACAGGACTAAGGTTAAGGGATGATTTGAGTGAAGGGCGCTGCCCTTGCTGATTTTGGTCAGCAAGGGAGCGCCTTCTTTTATTTCTGTGGAGCTTGTTGAGCGGTTTAGAGGTGTAGGGCAGCACCAGCCAGAAATTCCAACCCCACCGTATTAGCCGAAGGCAAAAAAAGCATGATGAATAGTATTAAACACTGAAAGTATAGTAAAATGGAATCACATCTTAGAAATGACTTCAGGGGAGACCGTTAATGGGATAGATTCAGGAGGGTAATAGAATGAGGGAATGGACAAGAGAAGAGAAGTATCGCTATTTGAAGGATCCGCAGGAACTCAAGGAACTGTATGACAGGATCTCGAAATCCGGATACCGCCAGACTTTTCACAACCAGGCGGTGACAGGCCTGATGAACGATCCGAACGGGTTTGTGTGGCATGACAACCGCTGGCACTTATTCTATCAGTGGTGCCCGTGGGGCGCTGTGCACGGACTCAAGCACTGGTACCACATCATTTCGAAGGACCTGGTGACCTGGAAGAATTTGGGCGTCTGCCTTCTTCCCGACCAGGAGGACGGATATGACAACAAGGGCGTCTACTCCGGATCCGCCATGCCCATTGATGACAAAATATACCTCTATTACACGGGCAACCACCGCGACGCGGACTGGACCCGCCACGCTTATACATGCCTTGCCAGACTTGGGAACGACGGCTGGCCGGAGAAATACCCTCTGCCGCTGTTCGGAGCGAATCCTGACTACACAGAGCACCAAAGAGACCCGAAGATTATAAAGATTCCGGGAAGCGACACCTATTATATGATCATAGGCGCTCAGACAAAAGACAAGAGGGGCTGCGCGCTGATCTACTCCTCGGAGGACCTGCAGCACGGCTGGACATTTCTGGGAGAGATGAAAGTGCCGGGCTTTGAATCTTTTGGCGATATGTGGGAGTGCCCGTCGGTGGAGCACATCGGAGGCAGAGATGTGCTGCTTCTGTGCCCGCAGCATCTGACCATACCTGGCAGAGGACAGAGCCAGAACCACAACGGCTACATCATCGGCAATATGGATTGGGAGACACTGACCTTTACGCCTGATGGGCAGTTCCACGTACTGGATTTTGGCTTCGATTCCTATGCGGCGGCCTGTGCCAACAACCTGCAGGACGCGGACAAGGCGATCCTGATCGCGTGGATGGGAGTGCCCGACGTGTCTTATCCGACTGATGAAGAAGACTGGGCGGGATGCCTGACGCTTCCGAGAGAGCTGACGGTCAGAGGAAGACGTCTGATCCAGCAGCCGCTCCCGGAACTCAAGAAGCTCAGGGATGAAAAGCTTCCGTTCGAGGCCAATGAGGCCGGATGCTTCGTACTGCCCCGCGCGGCGGAAGTCGAGTTGGACTGCCGCAAAGGCGACGTCAATATGTACATGTTCACGGACGAAGCCGGAAAGGGCGGGCTCTCGATCTGCTACAGCGAGGAGCGAGGGGAGATCACTGTGGACCGCAGCGGCATGCAGATCCGCTTCAATGAGCAGGAGGGAGAGAGCCGCACGAGGCCGCTCGAGAACGGCCTGTCACATCTGAGGATCTTTGTGGACAGCAGCTCCATCGAGATCTTCGTCAACGATGGCGACGCGGTCTTCACATCGAGGATCTTCCCCACGGAGGCGGAGCACTTCTTCCGGATCGAGGGGGATACCTTCAACAGGATGTGGACGCTGAAGAGAGCGGTAAAAGAGCAGTTTTTGATCTGAGGATCTGATTTTTAATGATAAGCTGCCCGATGGGGCAGGTGCCCGGATTCAGAAAAGGACACACATATGAAACGAATAATGATTTGGCTGATGATCGCGACGCTGCTTGCCGGCACAGTCGGCCTGACCGGCTGCTCCGACGATGAATCGGAGACTGTTCAGAGCGAGAGCGGCTCAGCTGATGGCAGTGATAACGCCAACTCCAAAGAGTCGAAAGAATCCAAAGGTCTCTTCATGCAGGTCGACAAGGCCACCGGCAAGATGCTGATCCGCAGGCCGGAGCAGGAGACCTCCGCCACCATGGGCGAAAAAGGAAGCTGGACGATCTTTGTCTATCTGTGTGGAACGGACCTGGAATCTCCGATGTTCAAGGGAGGAAGCGCCACAGACGACATCAAGGAGATGAAGGCGGCCACCGCTGATGACCGGATCCGCTTTGTCATTCAGACCGGCGGGACGACGTTCTGGCATAACGGCGACATGGACGAGGACTTGAACCAGCGCTTCGTCATTGAGGGAGGCAAGTTGATCAAGGTCGGCGAGGAAGATCGCGTCAGCATGGGCAAGACCTCGACACTGGCAGAGTTTCTCAAGTGGGGCGTCAAGAACTTCGCGGCTGAGAAGATGGGCGTCGTCCTGTGGGATCACGGCGGCGGCAGCATCGAGGGAGTCTGCTGGGACGAGTATGATGAGGACTGCCTGACGCTGCGCGAGATCGACGCGGCTCTCCTTAGCGTTTACAAGACCATGACCGACAAGTTCGAGTTCGTCGGGATGGACGCGTGCCTGATGGGAACCGCCGAAATGGCCAACATCGCGGCTTCTTACGCCAGATATATGTACGGTTCCGAGGAGATGGAGCCCGGCGGCGGATGGGATTACACTGAGATCGGCAATTATCTGGCGCGCAATCCGGGCGCGGACGGCGCGGAGCTTGGCAAAATAGTGTCCGACAGCTACCTTGCGAGCTGCAAGAAGCAAGGCGACAGCGAGATCGCGACGATGTCAGTCATTGACCTCAGCAAAGTGGACAAAATGGTGGAGAGCTTCAACACCTTCGCTAAGAGCATGTACGATTCGGCGGCGAACTCCGCGACATTCTCCGCGATGTCCAAAAAGATCACGAAAATCGACAACTTCGGGGGCAACAACAAGTCGGAAGGCTACACCAATATGGTGGATTACGGCGGTCTTTTGACAGCCTGCGCGGATTACACGACGGGCAGCCAGGAGGCGCTCGCGGCTCTGAGGGACTGCGTGATCTATTCCGTGCACGGCTCAGACCACCCTAATGCTTCGGGACTGGCTATCTATTATCCGTTGGAAGTGCAGACACAGGCGGAACTAAAGACCTTTGAGAGCGTCTGCCTGAGCCCTTACTACCTCTCCTACGTGGATAAGAGAACGCAGGGCTTTGTCAGCGCGGGCGAAGACTACGAATACGATGACGACACGTGGTTCCCCGGCGGATTTTGGTCCTGGCTGACGGACTACGACGAGGACGAAGACGGCGATTACGAGTACGAGGAGGACGATGACGATTACTGGTCCTATCTCGGGGAAAGCGGAGATACGGGACAGAGCCCGTACATCACGTTCTACGAGGAACCCCAGGTCGATGATGACGGCATATACTATTTTATCCTGGATGACGAGGGATATGAGAACACCGCGGATGTGATCGCGTACGTGTACACGCTGACGGAAGACGGCGAGGGCTACATAGAGATCGGAGAGACCTACGACCTGGAGGCGGACTGGGACGAGGGATATTTTGCCGACGCATTTGACGGATACTGGCTGTCCCTGCCGGACGGACAGAACCTGGCGACATACATCGTCGATACGACGGACGACTACATCATCTACAGCTCGCCGATCCTCCTCAACGACGAGGAGACGAACTTGAGGATCCGGCAGACATACGACGGGGCAATTACGGTGGAAGGCGCCTGGGACGGCATCGGAAACAACGGCATCTCTTCCAGAAACATTGTCAAAATAGGAACCGGAGACACGATTATCCCCGTGTATTACAGCTATGACTGGGATGAAGAGGAGAACGTGTATTACGGAGAGGAATATGATGTGGAAGGAAAGCTCAGGGTTGATTATTCGCTGCTGCTTGAGGGCGAGTACCTCTATTCGTTCTGCATCGACGACATCTACGGCGATTATTATATGACTGACCCGGTCGCCTTCTATGTGGATGCGGACGGAGAGGTGATGTTCGGGTATTAGACCTGGCTTTAGGAGCGGCCCGCCGGGTCTAATGATATATGGAAAAGACAAAGGACTTTCGTTCCGAGGAATCGGCGCGGAAGTCCTTTTTTTGTATGGGCCTTATTGGAAAAACAGACTAATAAAGTATACGTTTCTGCACTTGCGCAGAAGATGAGGAAGCTGAAAATGCGCATAAAGAAAAGAGATCTTACAGGCAGCAGGTTTGGAAAACTTGTTGCCTTATACGCTGTTTCGGAAGTCAAAGAAGGTTATGGGGCATCGGTATGGAGATGCCGCTGTGACTGCGGCAAAGAGGTCAACGTGATGTACTTCGGACTGGTGTCCGGCAACAACAAAAGCTGCGGATGTCTCAAGGAAGAAAGTCAGAAAAACCTTCTGGAGCGAATGGAGCTGGTAGACGGAACCTGTGTCGAATGGTTAAAGGACCGGAAAATACGGACTGATAACAAGAGCGGCTGTAAAGGCGTCTACAAGCGGAAAAGCGGGAAATACAGCGTGACCATAGGTTTTAAGAAAAGGATCATCTATCTGGGAACCTATGACAGCAAAGAAGAGGCGGTCGAAGTCAGAAAGAAGGCGGAAGAAGTTGTATACGACAGCTTTCTGGAAGGTTACAGCATCTGGAAGAAAAGGGCAGAACAGGATCCCGAATGGGCGAAGGAACATCCTTTCCAATTTGACGTGGAAAAGAAGGGCAGCAGGCTCGTTGTCAAAAATAATACTGCTCAAGGCAGTTTTGGCGCGGAGCGCCGTATAGAAACATCAACACAAGAATCAGAGATTCAGAAAGGGATAGTGTTATGCGAAGATGTCGTAAACTGATCAGCATGATCGTCATGATGGCCATGCTGGCAACAATGACGCCGTATCAGGCTCTTGCTGCCGAACCCCCGTCAGACGCCGCAGCGCAGGAGATTCAGACTGTGGATGAGGAAGAGGGGCAGGAGCAGGATACGCAGGAGACGATTCCGGAAGACAAGAAGGAATCGGATGAAGGCCAGGAGGATTTGGAAGAGGGCGGAGAGGCAGCACCGTCAGAGGATCCTTCTGAGGTAACGTCGGGTTCTGATGCTGTGGACAACAGCTCTACAGAGGCTGTCGCTGAGGATGCAGCTTATTCGACAACTGCAAGAGCAAGTGAAGCGGCTGCGGGAGAGACCGCACAGGAAACCGCGCCGGTTATTGAACCCGCAAGGCTTGTGTTCGAAGCTGAAAACTATACGGTGTATGCGGATTTTGACGAATCCGCCGGGTTCCCTGAGGGAGTAGAACTCAAGGTCAAGGAGATCACCAGGGAAGATGATCCCGAGATCTATGACCAGTACTATCAGAAGGCGTTGGAACAGGTGCAGGACAAGTATGACGAAAACACCGGGCTTTCTTTTGCTAAATTTTATGACATTTCCTTCGTGCATGATGGCAGGGAAATTGAGCCTTCAGGGGAAGTAAAGGTCAGAATTGAATATAAGAAAACGGTTGAGACCGAGACGACGAAAGCGGTTGAAGCAATTCACTTCAACAAAGAGGACGAAGAAAAAGCGGAAGTGATTGATGCTGAAGCGGAGGGTACGGAAAAGGCTGTCGAAGCGGTCGAGTTCGAGTCCGATCAGTTTTCCGTTTATGGAATTGTCGGGACGGAGACGATCACGACACAGTTTACAACCGGTGATGGCAGCACATATGAAGTAGTTGTAAGTTTCGATAAGGAAGCTGGTATCCCGGAGAATGCAAAGCTTGAAGTATCTGAAGTTACCGAAGCAGATACTGACTATTATGAATATGTATCCAGAACCGCAGATGCAGTTGACAGCAACATTACTGATCTCAACTATATTAAGCTGCTTGATATCAAAATTATTGACGAGAACGGCAATAAAGTAGCGTTAAATGCACCGGTGGATGTGCAAATCAGATTGCTGGATACAGAAGAAACAAATTATGTTCAGGTTGTTCATTTTGCGGAATCAACAAAAGTAGAGGTTATCGATCCTTCTGTGGATGTAAACACGGTGTGCTTTGAAACCTCTGGATTTTCGATTTATGCAATTGTTGATCTTGAAGAAGAGGATCATGTAGCAAGAGTACAATATACATTTCAAAATTCTGATGGAAGCAGGTTTGAATTTTTAGATGCTTCTGGAAATAAAGTTGATTATCAAATCATCAAAAATGGAGAAGCACTTGAACAGGTCGACATACCTGCCATAGATGCATCAAATCAAACTTTCCGTGGCTGGTTCATTTACCTGAAGGATGATGAAAATTATGTTGCGACAGGCGAAGAGATTGACTTTGGAGAAGCTATTTCCATAAGTACAGGAGCCGATGAAACAACGATTACGGCAACAACTGTCAAAATTGCGAATGAAGATAATACATCAGACGATACAGGAAAATATCCTGACTATACGGTTTATTTAAGACCTGTGTATGGTAATGTGCATTACCTTACTTTCTATAATTCCATAGATGGAGCACCGGTATATTCAAGAATACAGGTGGATGATGGAAGTACATATGACATTTCTCAGATGGAGGCAGTCCCGCCGGATGCAACTGTGGAATATGATGAAGATGGCAATCCCGTTGTGACAAGCCTTTCTTATGTTTTTACAGGATGGAGCAGTGCTGCCGGATCAACATTGGAAACAAGTGATGATCCTGATAGCAGGACAGAAATATCGAATACAAATGTCACAGTAAACAGTGATATGGAATTCTATCCGGTGTTCCGTTTATCACATTGGCTGAATTTCTATTCCGCGCCAATTGGCAGCGGCGCCACGTATTTCCCGTCTGTTTATATTCTGAACGGGCAAACGACAGCTTCGGCAAAACCCACAGCTGATCCGGAATGGCAGGGCCATGAGTTTGTTGGGTGGTTCCTGACAGAAGATACAGACTATCTGTCAGATGGAGAAACAGCGGATGATGCTTATCAATTCAATGGAACAATATCTTCTGATACAACTTTGTATGCGCATTGGAATGCCGGTACTGCAAATGTAACAGTTGTATATTGGAGAGAAAATGTTACTGACGATAAGAGTGTGTGGGAAGATAAAACGGGTGAGACTAAGAGCTATGAGTATTATTCACAGGCTAATTACACGGCAACGGTTGGAAAAGAGTTTGCGTTTTCAGAGGAGATAATCCTTGATCTCGGTCGCGGATATACGACAAACACAATAAAAAGCGACGCCAGCGTGAGGGTTCAACCCGATGGCTCTTCCGTGCTGAATGTTTATATAGACAGAGATTTGATTCGTTACCTGTTTTATTATGGCGGGACAGTAGGGACGAATCCGGGGTTTGATAATGAAGTATATGCTAATAAAGAAGATTTGGAAGGCACAATGCTGGTTATGACTGGACTGCAGGGTCAGACCATTTCAATGTACGGATATACATTCCCTAATGTAGGCGATTATGAAGGATATGTTTGGATGGCAATTCGGACGGATGGCACAACACTTATGGATATCTCTACCAGTTTTGGTGCGGAGACTGAGTACGATCCATATGAGTATACAAGCACAATTCATGAAAAGAGGTTTTACGTTCATTCTAAGTCCGCCAACAGTCATTATGAGCGGTACCGTCAGAATACAGATGGAGAGACATATGAAACGGAACCACAATCAACATTTTGGTATACTGATTGTGCCGCTATGAATTTCTCTGTGCCCAGTAATACGGCAAAATTTGTAGTGGATCATGTGCGTTTGTTCCTTGATGATGTCAATGGGAACCGGACATATTTCAAACCGGTAGAAAATACCAATGGAAAAGGGATTCCGGAATCGACAGAGAGTGAAGAAGAACAATGGACAAAGGTGACGCTGCCAGCAAGGATACCGAGTTACGCATGGGAATATGTTCTCGATGATGAAGGAAATATTTGTCAGGATCTAAATGCGGTAAAGGAGGCGGCAGCAGATGAGCTTGCACTGTATCCTAATAATGTTAAGTTTTATCAAAATTCGACGGGCGTTTATAAGATAGTATATTATGGGATGGAGATTTACTATAGAAGGAATCAATTTACCGTTAAATTTATTGACACTTATGATGGGACTTTAGTAGATGAACTTGGTTCCAAGCAAGTTTATTATGAGGAATATCTCTCGACAGTTAAGCCCGGTGAAGATATTACATTGGAACCGCCGACGCAGGAATATAAATGGGATGGAAAGTATTATGCGGATGTGGAGTGTACAGTCGAATTTGACTGGACGCAAACAATGCCCGGCAAGGATGTTCCTGTATATATTAAATGGGATCCAATCTATTATTGGGTAAAGGTTGATCCTGATGGAGGAATTCTGTCAGATACGGAGTCAATCTGGTTCTGGGAAACGAAGGGGTCGATCATTGAAGAATATACCGATGTTGTGAGGCCGTACGTTGAGAACTCTGATGGTGCTTACTATTATCACTATGATGAATTTAATGAAAAAGATCCGGATGGGACACAGCCTTCTACCAGGAAAGCATACTACACAACAGATGAAGGTGAAGCAACAGATACAGAAACCAAATATGCTGTCGATGGAACGGCCTATTCATTTGTGGGCTGGTATGAAGTTGATAAGGAAACCGGGCAATTAATTGGTCTTTATAACTTTGATGCTGGAATAACGGGAAATACGTATTTGAAGGCTGTGTGGAGATCTGTTGGTGTTTATACAGTTAAATACAGTCAGGACGGTGTAACAGCAGAGGGTGATGCTCTTTTGGATGACGATGGAAACAGAATATCTACCAATGGAACAGCACCTGTAGATGAGAACCAGTACATCGATAAATCTTATACTTCTGTTGCAGGCTCAATTTCGGCACCTGAAGGATACGTTTTTACAGGCTGGTACTATAACGGAGCAATGTATAACGCTGGTGATGTATTGCTGATTCAATCCGAAATGGCAAATGATAAAAGAGAAATCTGGCTGTATCCAGTATTTGTTCCGATTGAGGATATTCCGGTAGAGGTCACACAGATCACATTCCATGGCAATGGGTATAACAGCCGGACAGAAATGGAAACAAATGAAAATGATAATGTGACAGTGAATAAAGATAACAGGGAGGATCCGACGATCGTTATCTATCCGGAAAAAATCAACAAGACTGTTTCCCTGGAAGGGTCAAACCAGTATTTCAGCCGTCCGGGTTTTGTGTTTAAAGGGTGGGCCCTTAGCGCAGAGGCGACTACACCATGGCTGATATATGATGATTCAACAAACAAATATTCGCTTTCAACTGGTTCTGGAGCACAGGTGAAGGCCGTAGCAGCAGATAATATAGGTGCAACGGAAGAAGATGGAATTATTGTGTATGCAAACGACCTCTATGCGATTTGGGAGATCAAGATTGTAATAAGAAAAGTAGATATTTCCAACACAGAAAAAAATCTTCAGGATGCTGTTTTTAACCTCTATAAGGCTGATGATGAAGGCGAAGACGAATTACTTTTTGAAGACATCAAATCAGGAGCGGATGGTTTGCTTTATTACAACAATTCTTCAGAATTGCAGCTTCCATTGGGAACTTACCATCTCGTTGAAACATCAGCGCCGGCTGGCTATAACATAAAGACATCACCGGTGAACATAACGGTAAGTAAATCAGGAATAACATATGATGAGAGTACAACACTATCTTCAAGCGGAAATGGTATTACTTACGATGAGGAAACTGGCGTATATA
>Ga0256404_1012378_pt1 | contig 11107 bp, 11 predicted proteins | sample RumenRJG_01DNA_FD_185990 | JGI IMG/M metagenome (GOLD analysis project Ga0256404, IMG submission 185990) | Bovine rumen microbial communities from Lethbridge, Alberta, Canada - RJG_01 | ecosystem: Host-associated > Mammals > Digestive system > Stomach > Rumen | place: Canada: Alberta | collected...
GAAGACACATGTACCATGTGTGGAAACTACTGTGCGGTAAAAATCGTTAACGAATGGTTAGATCAATCTGACTCTGACTTAATCAAATAGATTTAATAATCTATTTTCTTTTTTTATTTTTATATATTTTAAATCACATATCACTAAACATAGATGCTTTTTTTACAAGGTGATATGATGGAAAGTTCAACAGAAATACCTAAAGATGAATTGCTTGAAAAAATCAAAACTCTTGAAAATGAAAATAAGACCCTAAAAGAAGAAAAAAGTGAAAATACAAAAAAATTAAGGAACCTTGAAACAAAAGAATTGAAGCAGAACGTCAGCAACCGCCAGTTGGAAGGAAAAATTAAAGAATTGAAAGGAGAAATAAACTCCTTTAAGAAAACACCATTGATTCTTGCTACAATAACTGAAGTTTTTGATGACAATAGAGTAGGAATCAGAGGCCATGTCGGACATGATTTTGTTGTGACATATCCAGGTTCAATTGATAAGGACAAAGTCATTGCAGGAGCAAGAGTTTCCCTTAATCAGGACAGTTTAGCAGTTGTGGAAGTATTGCCTTCCAAAAAAGAAGCAGACATAATGGCAATGGAAATTGAAGAAAAACCCGACATTAACTACAATGATATTGGAGGACTTGAAAATGCAATTGTTGAAATAAAAGAAACCGTAGAGCTTCCAATAAAAAAACCTGAGCTTTTTGAAGAAATCGGAATCGACCCACCAAAAGGAATACTTTTATACGGCCCTCCGGGAACCGGGAAAACATTACTTGCAAAGGCCGTGGCAAATCAGACAAATGCAACATTCATAAAGCTTGTGGCATCAGAATTTGTCAATAAATTCCTTGGAGAAGGAGCAAGATACGTCAGACAGGTATTTGAACTTGCAAAGGAAAAATCCCCTGCAATCATATTCATTGATGAAATTGATGCAATAGGAACAAAAAGAACCCATGGAACACAGGGTGCCGACAGAGAAGTTCAAAGGACACTGATGCAATTGCTTTCAGAACTGGACGGATTCGAATCCCGAGGAAATGTTGGAATAATAGCTGCAACAAACAGACCGGACATACTGGATGATGCATTGATAAGACCCGGAAGGTTTGACAGGGCTATTGAAGTCCCGCTTCCAAACAAGGAGGGAAGAATAAACATTCTTAAAATTCATACAGAAAAAATGAAAATCGATGAAAACATAGACTTTGAGTCAATAAGTGAATTAACGGAAGGTTTTTCAGGAGCGGATTTGAAAGCGGCCTGTACAGAAGCCGGAATGTTTGCAATAAGAAATGAACGTAAAAAAGTTATCTCAAAGGATTTCATGGATGCTATTGATAAAATTATAAATCAAATTTAACTAATATTATTTATATAATAAAAACAAAAGTTATGATAGTATAACTTATTTTATGATAATTTTTTTATTGAATAACGGTGAATTAGATGACACATTGGATTGAAAATATAGCTAATGAATTAAGTAAAAGGGATGTTGAAGAACATGTTATAGCTAGCGGAACTTCAATATCCGGTTCAATACACATTGGAAACTCTTGTGACATATTTATAGCAAATGCAATAGGCAAGAAATTAAGGGAAAAAGGTAAAAAAGCAAAAACCATATGGATTGCAGATGACCACGACCCTTTAAGAAAAGTACCATATCCACTTCCTGAAGATTATGACAAATACCTGGGAATGCCATACTCAACAATTCCATGTCCTGACGGATGCTGTGACAACTTCGTGGAACATTTTGAAAAACCATTATTAAATGTTATTGAAGATTACGGTATAGAAATGGAAGCTAAATCAGGATTTGAAATGTATAAAAGTGGAGTTTACAATGATTACATAAGAACCGCATTCGAAAATGTTGAAAGAATTAAAGAAATCTTCAACGAATACAGAAGAGAACCTTTAGGAGATGACTGGTTACCATACAACCCAATCTGTGATGAATGTGGTCGCGTCAATACAACTTATGCTTATGATTATGATGGAGATACCGTTAAATACAGATGCGACTGTGGCCATGAAGGTGAAATGGACATCAAATCTGGAAACGGTAAATTAACCTGGAGAGTTGAATGGGCTGCAAGATGGAAAATATTCGGAACCACCTGCGAACCATTCGGTAAAGACCATGCTGCAAGCGGTGGATCATACGATGTAAGTAGCGTCATTTCAGAAGAAATCTTCAACTATCCTGCACCTTATCCAGTCCCATATGAATGGATTACACTTGATGGTGAAGCAATGAGTAAATCCCACGGAGTATTCTTTGCACCTGAAGAATGGTTGAAAATAGGTCCTGCTGAAAGTCTTAACTACTACCTATTCAGATCAAAACCAATGAAAGCAAAAGACTTCTCACCAAAAATGCCATTTTTAGACTTCATTGATCAGTTTGATAAAGTTGAAAAGGTATTTTATGATGAAGAAGAAGCTCCATCTGAAAAAGAGGATAAGAAATTCAGAGAAATTTATGAAATCGCTCAAATCAATGCTGGCGAACCACTTCCATTCAGACCACCATTCAGATTCCTAGTAAACGCATACCAAATTGCAGGCGATGATTTGGAAAAAATATTTGGAATCCTAAAAAGAAATTTACAATTATCCAAAAGCTTTGAAAATAAGGAATTTAGTGATTTAAACGAAACTGAATTAGCACAATACAGACAACGTGTGGATAATGTAAAATACTGGTTAGATACCTATGCACCAAAATTCGTTAAATTCCAGGTTCAGGAAAAAAGCGTTCCTAAATTACCATTGACTGAAGAGCAAGATCAGTTCTTAGCAGATTTGGCAACATTAATTGAAACAAGAGAATTCAGTGATGCGGCTGAATTGCATGATGCAATGTATGAAATATTAGAAGGACAAGGTTTAAAACCACAAAAAGGTTTCCAAGCAATATATAAAATGATTCTTGGTCAAAAACAAGGTCCTAGAGCAGCATCATTCTTGTTATCCCTAGACAAAGATTTTGTTGTTAAAAGATTACGTAAAGAAGCTTAAATCAAGTTTAGCATTGAACCTTACGATATTTATACTATGAGGTTCAATCTATTAATATGTCAATAGAAGGATATGATGTAAGAGACTCACCAAAGCTTAAGCGATTTTGTCTAGAGCGAAATTTAGGGGACCATACCGTACGTAAATATTATGTTAATTTAAAAAGATATGTTAATTTTTGCAATAAAACATTAGAAGAGTTACTCGAGGAAGCAGATGAAGAAGAAGATAGAGTTACTCGCCAAGGAAGAAGGAAAATTCGGGAAAGACTAATAGATTTTCGGGTTTATCTCAAAGAAAATTATGCTACAAATACTGTTTTAACTAATATGACATGTGTTACAACATTCTACAAACATTTTGACATAACTATTCCTGAATTACCTCGAATGGTTTATAACGAATCTCCCAACAGTTCTATCGAATTTAAAGACCTTCCCACTATTGATGACATTAAAACAGCAATTGAAAATTCAAAAAATCCTAAACACAAAGCACTTTATCTTTTTATGGCATGTAACGGAACTTCACGTAATGAAATATCAAAATTCAAGTACTCACAATTTCTTTCAGCAATACAAGAATATTTCCCTGATGTTGAAACACCTCAAGATATTGTTGATGCATTAGATGGAAAATGCGACGAACTAGACATTATTCCCATTTTTAAAATGTATCGAGAAAAAACAAGATATCATTATTATACAGCAATCAGCCCAGAATGTGTGCAATTTTGCATAAATTACATTAAACAACAAGGATTGGGATTAAAAGAAGATACTCCCTTTTTCCAATTATCCGCAGATGGAGTATCTGGAGCATTTAAATTAATGAACAATAAAATGAAATGGGGAAAAAAAGGTTCTATCGACTTTTTTTCACCACACAGAATAAGAAAATTCAATGCCAGTGCCATAGAAGATACAGATTTTGCTAACTATATTCAAGGAAGAAAACCAAACAAAATAAGAGAGACATACTTTAAAAAAGACATTGAAAATGTCCGTGAAGAATATAAAAAACATATGCACAAATTCAACATTTATGCCCACTATGACGTAATGATTAATAGCGAAGCCTACAAAAAGATGAAAAAACAAATTGAAGACGAACGAAGAAAACATGAAGATGAAAACAAAAAATTAAGAAAAGAATACGAACACAAAATAAATCAATTAGAACTTCAAAATTCATTATTATCTGGGCAAATTAATAATATTGAAACACAAATGATTGGTTTAGTAAGAGCAAATGAATATAGGGCATTTATAAAATATGTTAGAGAAGATGATTTTGCAAAAGAACATGGTTTGATGGATTATGCTATTGATATATATGAATCCAGAATATCAAACGATGAAAATTTTCATCCGAGTATAGAAGACATGGATATTATTATTAATCAAGCATATAACCGAAAAATAAATGATAATAGGTTAAATGCAAAATTATTAAGTCAGACCAGCCAAGATTATGGGGAAATTTATAGTTATATTGAATCTAAAGCTAACGAGTATCTCGATAGAAGAGGATTTGAGTTAATCCCAGCATTAAGACAAGTATTAAATAATAGATTAAAGGAATATGCATTAGAAATTGATGAAAATATGGCAGTTGGAGATAATTGGGAAGATTTAATAGATGATAGGAGAATATCCCGTATTGTTGCAGAAGTTACCAAATCAATAATGTAGTTTATATTAAATAATGGAGGATAATCTGAAATATAACGTCCATAATTCTCCATTTAATTAGAACCAAAAGCAATATTCATTAACCATTCCAATTATATCATTACTTTTCATTACTAACCCAAAAGTTAAGTGAAGATGTTTTTGCTTGGAGTTTTTGAATTCTAAGGAAGTATTAACGATTACTCCAACGATTTAGGACTTTGACTTGTTATCTTTCAAGAATGCTAGATGAAGTGAAAAAATAGTGATTAGAACCATAGCTATTGAATAATTAAAAAGATGATTAATTAAACTGATACTTTATTTGTTTCTATTTAATTTTATAAGGTCGTGGTTTTATTTAATTGATTATTAAATTAATTGGTGGAAATACTTTCGCTTTAAAAAAGAAATAAAAAAGGATTTAAATCAATTCAGAAAAAATCCCTTTTTAAATTATTTTATACTGTATTGTTTGATAAATCTTCTACTGTATTGTCAGGAGTAAAATCATTATTCTCTATTGGAGCTACAGTATCATCAATACTTGGGCTGGAATCTCTTAATCCTGTTTCTTCACAATGACATAGTGCTGTTTCTGCTAACGGATGTGTAATCTCATTTGCAGGTATCCATTTACCACACTCTGCACATGGATAATATTTATCAGGCAATACTTCATCTATTTCCTGGGATACACCGCATTCATCTGTTATAAAATGTGTAATAACACTATGTACAGTACCATCAGAATCAAAACCAGGATAAACAGATAAAATATAATCTAAATGGGGTGAACTATCTGCTCCATATGTATAATGTTCTAACATTCCCATTATTGTATTAGCAACGAAATATTCAGAAACATGTTCTAAACTATCATCAAGATTATCTATGTGATTTATTATTGGATTGTTTTCAATAGGTTTAATATCTTTATTATTATCTCCAATAATACTATTTGAACCTGTATTATCCACATCAGAATTATTAGCAGGGTTATAATGTGTCATTACTGAAAATGCACCTGAACAAATACAAACAAGCAATATTAAACCAATAATCACTTTTTTAATCATTTTCTTAAATTACCTCCCTGTAAAAAAAGAAATAAAAGAATAAAAAATAGTTTTTTTATTCTATACTTGTATTTTCAAGGATATTTTGTTCTGGAACATATACTGGTTCGTAATCCACATCAGGAATAACAGTAGGATTATCTGAAATATTATTATTCAATGATTTATATTCCACATATGAGAAATTCTCTGGAACATCGCATATATGATTCCATTTTTCTAAAGATATGTCATTTAAAGTTTTATTCTCTAAACTAGTGGAATTATCATTCAATGAATGAATAGCTTTATACATGAACTGATTATAATCATCTATACTTTTAAACCATCCTGAATAGAAATCTTCAATAGGTGTATCAAATAAATCCAAACTACCATTATAATGAGAACAATATTGATTATAATTGATAGATGCCTCACCCATATTAAAATAATAATCAAACAATGAATCAGTATAATTTTTTAAAATTACTATACCGCGACAATTTTCACAGTAAATAGTATCTATTGTAGGAGGAGATGGGCGCGTATTAAAATGTTCATCATCACATACTGGCATACCCCCATAAACCCACCTGTTATATGCTTCATCACGAGTACAACTATCCTTAATAACTTCAGAAAAATCTAATCCACTAATGTTATTATGATGGCATATTGCTGCTTTTGGTAATGGATTAGTAATTTTACCAATAGGAATATAACCACCACACTCAGCACATTGAGTATATCTATCTAATATTCCTTCAGATTCCAAGTAATATGAAACATTATTGAGATAATGTCTTAATTCTCCATTAACATTAACTATATATCCATAACTGTATTGTGAAGTATCATCAATATGGTTTATGTAATTTGTTAGTGGATTGTTTTCAATTGATTTAAAATCTTCGTTATTAGTATTTCCAATAATGTTACTTGAATCTGTATTGTCGATATCTGATGTATTGGTTGGGTTATAATGGTATATTACTGAAAATGCACCAGAACAAATACAAACAAGCAATATTAAACCAATAATTACTTTTTTAATCATTTTATTATCACCCTCATCTTTTTTTATCTTTCAGTAAACATCAATACTTTAAATATTTTTCCCCCATAATGTAAAGTATAAAATATTTTACAAATACATATTAATTTTTCATCATATATAAATTATACAGTTAAACAATTAAAATCATCATAATTAAACAATTTAAATCAATTAGATATAAAACCACCAAAAACATATAAAAAAAATTTAAAAAAATAAAAAAAATATATTTATAACCAAGTTATGCTGACATATGTAATTATTGAATTAGATAAAAATAATATTTTTTGACAAAATCTGTTCTATTGCAACATAAATTCCCATCATAACCTAACAAACAATAAGTTTTGAATTATATGGTGCAAGAAATTTAGTGCCATTAAATAACACCCAAAACCCCATAATAATTTAAGATGCTCTTTTATTTTATTATTAAAATAATCAAATTATAGAACAGAAAAAATTAAAGGAAAATAGCAAAAAATAATTAATATGAACACTGTAATACCAGAAATAAAAGAACACATGAGGAGACAAATTAAAGTAAAAAAGTAGGTTGCTGAAAGAAAATATTATCGATAAAACATGAAAAACACTATCTTAATTTAGTAATGATGAAATTAAGAGATGTTCCGGATCTTCGAATTAAATTGTTTCGCAAGTGCGAATAAGGCGAAAGATCGTCATATTCGATAAAACACAAAATGAAGCTATAACATTCATTCTTATTTTTACCTTATTTCGCTGTCCTACTGTCCACAATCAAAAAACCACATAAACAGGCAATTAGGCAGGCAGTTCCGGCCACAATCAATAAAAAAACACATAAAAATATATGAAAAGAAGGTATCTATAAAGTTATCTTTTTGATTTTTACTCTTTTTATGCTAATTTTATAGAAATGGCCAACTTATCTGATACAAAATTTTATTAAGAAAATAGAATAATAATTATTAATAAAGTGTATATGGTGCAATTATGAAGTGTCCAAAATGTAAAGAAGAAATTGAGGATAATTCAATGTATTGTCCGAATTGTGGTGATAAATTAAACCTAAACAATACAATGTATTGTCCGAATTGTGGTGAATTGACAGAATCTGATAAAAAGTTCTGTAGCAATTGTGGATATAATTTCGTGAATATTTCTCCTCGTACTCCAGCATTTATTTTTGGAATGATTGGTTCAGGAATTGGGCTGTTAATAGCTCTCATTCTCACAGTAACCACATTTGCTTATGGAGTTTTTCAAATAGGGCATGATTGGTGGATATTTTTATTGTATATAGCTCCGATTATTGGATTAATAAGTACATGGCATCTTCAAAAAGACCGTCAGCTTGGTGCAATTGGAATGATTATATCAGCTGTTTTATTTTTCTTATACATACTTATAGGCTGGTTATCCTGTTTCTTTGTAGGTTTAGGTGCTTTATTGGTATTATTAAAAAAATAAACTCTTTTTCTTTTTTATTTTCTTTTAATTAGATATATGTAGTGTTTTAAGTTATTTTCTTTCAAGTTACGTCTCCAATGATTGTTATCTATTATTGGGTTTTTAGAATTGGGCAGTGATTTTTATAAAAAGATAAATAGAAATATAAATTGGTGATATAATGGATGTAGATAAATTATGCGAGAATTTTGAGATTATAAATTTTACGAACACATATATTAATCGCTGTAAAAAATTTAAAGATTACAATTCCCTTGATGAATATGTAAAAGACATAATTATTTGTTTAATGGATATTTTTCCATATTATGATTTAGAAATGTCAAAAGAAGATGTAAAGGTGGAAATAAAAGATATTGAACACTCATTTAATGTTGAAATACCTGCATATGATTATGCAATTGATTTAGGGTATGGTTGTGGTTAATTTTATTTAATTATTCCAGCCTTTAACAATGCCTGATACTCCCTACCAATCATCCCGCGCAAAGTATCAGAAATAGTAGAATCAAACAATACAAAATTAATTTCTTCAAGTTTTTGGACGTCTTCAGATGATACACGGAATGTTAATGTTCTATCTTTCATATTAATGATTTAGAATTCTAATGTTTAAAAGAAAAAAATAAGAAGTTGTTAATAAAACAACTCATACAAAATGCTCAATAAACTTCTGAAGCACATCGGCCGGGTCTTCAATACCATAAACTTTTTTGATAAATGCTTCTTGGTCTAATTTGCCAACATCACAATTAGTGCTAGTACAAATAAACAACTGTTCATAAGCCATTGCACTAGGCTGTTTATCATCATGCCATGGGCAGATGTAATGGTCATATGGCTTATGCTTGTTATTGTAATGATTAACTAGATATTTATCATCCAGTAGTTCGGCGGCCAATTCGCGCATATCTATTGTATGTAATTCATTTGAAATGAATTTTCCATCATTTAACTCTAGCTTTTGCGGATATTCAAAGTAAAATTCATCTTCTTTCAAGATATCCAAACAATCAGATTCACTGAGTTTTTCCTTTAAATCTGCATAGAAGTTTTTGTAACTGCCTTCACCACTATCTATTGTTGCATGTTTGCCGGCAGACATTATTGGAAATATAAATTTTCCTCCTTCCTGGTTAACTGGATTACTTCCTATTGCACTCTTTGCAATTTTGTAATAGTTTCCATTATGAAGTTTTACCCAAGCTTCTAAATTCTTTTTTTATTAAAATTTCATCATCGGAACTGACTATCTGATAATCAAGTTTTTTGAATATTTCCAAAGCCAAATCCGCTTCATCCAAATATACATAAGATGCCCGGAATTCCAAATCAATTGCTATTTTTTCCAGCTGCTTGATTAATTTATATGACAATTCTTCACGATTTTTTAAAGAATCAACGAATAAACTGTTGATTTCAATGGAATCTGCATCATAAACTTTAAAGCTGGCACATCCAACAGTAGATGTGTAATTAACTAACAGTAGAACTACTTGAGGTTCATCCAAAACACAGCCGAAAGCTTTGCAAAAATCAATGAATCTTTCATCCATCTCATCGGTTACAATAATTTCCATCATTAACCTCCGTAGTGTTTCCTACCTTTGCAAGCTCTTCATCCCAGATTTCAGAATTATTGCATGTAAATTTTAAAAATAAGTCTCTGCAACGAATATCATTTAAAACAACAATTTCAACATCATTTAATTTAAGAAAATTTTCTGCTCCCATAAGTGTAGTGTTTTCACCAATGACAACTTTCGGAATATTATATAATATTATTGCACCGGAACACATTGGACAAGGAGAAAGGGTTGTGTATAATGTACATTTTCTATAATCTTCATAATTTAAACGGCCTGCATTTTCAATAGCATCCATTTCAGCATGTAAAATTACAGAATCATTTTGAATTAGTCTATTGTGACCTTGTGAAATCACTTCACCATCTTTAACAAGGACAGAACCGATTGGAAGACCACCCTCATCTAAAGATTTTTGAGCTTCCCTAATAGCTAATTCCATAAAATAAGCATTATCTTTCATAAAAAAATAAATTATAGATGATTATTTAATAATCATCTTATTTGAATCTGTTAAACAATCCGCCTTTGCTAGATTGTTTTTCAGCATCCTCTTTAAGTTTATCAATTTGGTGTCTTAAATCTGTGATAGTTTTTTGAGATTCATTGGATAATTTATCGTAATTACTTTGTTTAATTTTCAAATCAGATTTAAGTGAGACAATTTCCTCTTTTAATTTGTCAATAGATTTTTTAGATTGCTCATCCACTTCTTCTTTATAATTACCCATTTCAATGAGTTTATTCCTTAAATCATCAATTTCGGATTTAAGTTCTTCATTTTGTTTTTTAGAATCTTCCAATTCATCATTAGAAGTTTTTAAATTATCCCTTAATTTTTGATTTGTATCTTCCAAATCTTCAACATTTGATGCTTTTAAAGTACTGATTTGGTCTTTTAAAGATTTGATTTTTTCTTCGTACTCTTCTTTAATTGTATCCAATTCAGATTGTAATCTGTCGGTTCTTGCTTTATTAACTGCACTATCTGCACCTAATTCACCAATACGATTACTTAAATCTTCATTAATGTCAAGCTGATTATAATATTTTCTTGAAGTTTTATCTAAAGCACTAGTCAATTCATTTTTAAGAGATTTTAATTTTGAATTTTCCTTTTTAAGATCAGGAATAATAGTATTAGTCAAGTAATTTAATTCATTTGATTGATTTTGTAATTTGGATTCTTTTTCTTTTAAATCTTTTTTCAATTTAGAAATTTCAGAATCATCTTTTT
>Ga0256404_1012379_pt1 | contig 11106 bp, 9 predicted proteins | sample RumenRJG_01DNA_FD_185990 | JGI IMG/M metagenome (GOLD analysis project Ga0256404, IMG submission 185990) | Bovine rumen microbial communities from Lethbridge, Alberta, Canada - RJG_01 | ecosystem: Host-associated > Mammals > Digestive system > Stomach > Rumen | place: Canada: Alberta | collected...
GATGAGGTGTACTGTCCGCAGTTTTTCTGCTGGGTCAATCCTGCCCCTAGACATAAAAGATGCCCCCTTCCAAGTAGAACAAGATTTTTATTATTTCTCTTGTCTACCTGGAAGGGAGCATATCATTTACAATGCGGCAGCCCCATTGACATAAAACGTTATTTACGTACCCAGATGCTCATGGATCCGTTGTCACAGGAAAATACGCCATAGCCCTCCGGATCAATGACGACCTCGTGCTTCTTGTGCTGCAGGGCGTCGACCCAGACCTCACCCGCGTGCTGCTTGCCGACCAGCATGGCTTTGTCGCCGCCGCCACGGTTGGTGAGAACAACGGCGAGACCGCCCCCGCCGTGCTCCTCGTCGCCCTCCATGGTCCAGCCGACCACGTCGGGATCGTCGAAATAGTCGTGCTGCGCGCCGTACACGTTGGTCCTGCGCAGGTCCATCATCAGGTCGATCCTCTTCTGGAAAGAGGGGCCCTCCATGGACTTTACGCCGAAATAGTTGCCGTAGAAGACGCAGGGATATCCCTGAGGTCGCAGAAGGATCACGGCGTAGGCGAGCGGTACAAACCAGGGCTTGATCGCGCTCTCCAGAGCCTGTCCGGCCTGTGTGTCGTGGTTATCCACAAAGGTGACCGCGTGCATGGGATCGCGCTCCACGAGGGTGTCCTTTAAGAGGTCCCGCATGTCGAATTCGCCGCCGCTGTTGCTGGCCTCGAAGAAGTGGAAGTGGAGCGGGACGTCGAACAGGGACATGCAGTGTCCGCACTCCCTGAGGTATTCCTGAAGGATGTCAACCTCCGCGTTCCAGTACTCACCGACCGCGAAGAGTTCCTCGTGGTTATTGGCGCGAAGTTTTCCCAGCCATTCCGGGAAGAAGTCTCTCTGAATATGCTTGACGGCGTCGAGGCGGAAGCCGTGCACGCCGGTCGTATCCAGATACCACTGTCCCCAGCGGGTCAGCTCTTCCCTGACCTTGGGAACGCTGTAGTTGACATTGGCGCCCATGAGATAGTCGTAGTTGACATTTTCCCGGTCCACGTCGCGGTTCCACTGAACGCCCTTGAACTTGTAGATCGCGGATTTATCCTTGCGCTCGTCGTAGTCGACGCCGTTGAAGCAGGTGTGGTCCCAGATGAAATCGGAGTACTTGCCTCCTCTTCCGGGGAAGGTGAATTTCGTCCACGCCTCAATAGTCTGCGGAGCGGAGACCGTCTCCGTCCGGTTCGCCTCGTTGGTCTCGACGACCTGGATCATCTCGGTCTCGTCCGCGCCCATGCGATGGTTCAGGACAATGTCCGCATAGACATCAATACCGCAGGCCTGTAATTTGTTAACTGCATCTATATACTCGTCTTTGGTCCCGTATTTGGTGGGAACCGTACCTTTCTGGTCAAATTCGCCGAGGTCGTACAGATCGTAGACCCCGTACCCGGTATCATTTATGCCGGCCTGTCCCTTGTAGGCGGGCGGGAGCCATACGCTCGTCACGCCGCTTTCGGCCAGGGTCTGCGCGCTCTCGCCTACTGTCTTCCAGAGCGATGCGTCGGACGGCAGATACCATTCAAAATATTGAAACATTACACCATTTTCTTTACCCATAGCAGTGAAACCTCCTTTCACTGTCAGGCCTGTGGTTGAAATGTATGATAATTCTGACTGAATAACCGTTCAAGGACTATTTTGACACGTTTTGGGACATTTCTGACATTTTTGCGTCCAGCATGCGGTGAAGATTGCCGCTGATATAGAGATAACCGGCGAGCATGGGGATGTAGGAAATGGTCATGGTCAGGAACAGCGTCAGAAGCATTCCGATGAAACCAGGCAGGCGCAGATAGACGCGGCACACCATGATGAGCGCGATAAAACCGAAGAAGATCAGGTATATGACGCCGCACATGCCGGCCGACTGCAGGACGTTCTGCGCGATCTCATTGGGAAAAGGCTTCGCGACGCTGTAGGCGTAGACAAAGACGAGGATCAGGGCGATGACGCCGGAGATCTTCGAGGGATAGTAGCTGGTGATCGGCTGCGGCTTCCGGATGGGATAGCGGAGCTTCTTGAGGATGGCGTAGCTCAGATAATAGACGACGAGTCCTTCCAGAGCGCCTACGAATCCGGTCGTGATGATGTACATGCGGCGAAGGTAATCGTAGGTCAGGATGCCGGTGGAGGCGATATCCACGCCGGCCTGCGCAAAGACCTGGTTCATTCCCTCCTGCATGGCCATGATGTCGGCGTTCAGGTCAAAACCGGCCACCGTGGCAAGGGCGATCGTGCACAACAGCTCCGCGGCCGCGGACAGGACCATGACGAGTATGAGAGTGCGGTTCATATCCCTTTTCGCGTGAATGCAGGACCCGTAGACCATGCCGATGAAGGACATGGAGATCGCGTAAAAGAGCCCTGTGAAAGAGCCGAAGAAAAACGCGATCAGGACCGTGCAGACAAAGACCGCAAGAGAGTCCTTCCAGCCGTATTTGGCCGAGAAAGCCACCATGGGGATGGGAAAAATGAACATAAAGAAGCCTTCGAACATTCCGCCCGTCTGTCGGTTCACGAGGAGCAGAACGCCGAAGATAGCTACGATCATGGCACCAAAGGTTAATTCTTGTGTTTTTTCATTCATAAGGAAAAATATACACCAATCGGGGGATAAAGTAAATCCGCGCGATCAGCCGATCGCGCGGATTAATTCGGTAAAGCTGCGTATTATTCTTCAGCGGCGTCCTTCTTCTCATCCGGAACGATGTCAGCGCTTCCGACATCCTCGCCCGCGTGCTCGGGCTCACCGATGGCGCCGGTCTTGACCTTGCTGATGATGACTCTGAGCTTGCCGTTGGGATCCACGGGGATCTCATCGAGCCACTGATAGGTGATCTTGATGGAAGGATCCTTGAACATGGCCATGAGCTTCTCGTCGAGGATCTTCTCGATCTCGGGCTGCTTCTCAACGGGAGTCTCGGGATTTCTTACCATCATGAGGGTCAGGTCCTCGTAGGTCTCCTGGACCATTCTGTAGGAGATGATCTCGGGGATGTAGTTGACTACGCCGGAGATGTTGCCCCACTCGGTGACGCTTCCGTCTCTGTGGTGGATGACATCGTTCATGCGGCCCTGGACGCCTCTGACAAAGCGAAGGCCCTTCTTCATGTAGCTGTCCGCCTGGTCATAGGAAGTGTAGTTGATCAGAGGCAGTTCTGTCTTGTACAGAGGAGTGATGACCATCATGCCCTTGAGAGCGGGACCGGTCAGATCCTCGTTGTAGACGTTGACTACGAAGAGGTCGCTGTTGACCTGGTAATACTTCTTGCCGGGGATCCTGATGACGCAGGAGCCCGTCTCACCCATGCCGTAAGCGTCGATGAGGCCGGGGCCGAAAACGTCCATCAGAAGGGCTCTGGACGGATCGTCGAGCATCTCGCCGAAAGGAGTGTAGAAGCTGGGCTGATGGATGTAGAGGTCGTTCTCCTTGACATACTTGGCGATGCGCATCAGCAGGTTCTTGTGGTTGTAGAGATAATCGGGCTTGTAAGCGTTGATCTCATCGACCAGAGTCTGGGTGTCGACACGCTGCTTGATGGTGTCGGACATATATTTGCGGCGGAGGATTCCGAGCTTCTGAATAGGGGAATCATATTCCTTGACCGGTCCGTGCAGGGAATTGGGGCGGCACATGGTCTTTCCGAAGAAAGGATTGAATCCGCCGTAGCCCATGGTGCGGAGCCAGTTCGCCGTGACGTAAGCATATTCATAGGGAGAGATCAGCACGCGCAGCGGTCTTCCCGTGGAACCGGATGTGGGAGATACATGCCAGTATTTGTACTTCTCGGGATCCTTGGCGGCCTCTTCGTCCATCCAGTCCCTGAGCTGGTCCTTGGTCAGGAGCGGGAACTTGTAAAGGTCCTCGGCGCAGTGGTAGTCGTCGGGAGTAGTTCCGCTCTCTTCGAAACGGGCGCGGTAGAAGGGAATCTCATACGCCGCTTTCATGAGCTCGTGAACGCCTTTGTTCTGCTTCTCGAGGATTCTCTGATAATTTTTCTTGCTGACGGGCTTTTTCTCGACTTCCGCGTAAGCTGCCAGTGTTAAGATGTGCTCCATCTGATGGTCAAGTTCGTAATTCCTCATTTGTTCCTCCTTAATAAGCTTTCCGGGGCGCCCGGCTTATTCTGAACGGGCGCCAAAAGCAATCTGTGATGCTGATACCATCATACTACCATAAAAATATGAGAAATGCGCGGATATTGATTTATCCACACATGGGGTATTATCATATTAAATATACATTTAATCAATTGCCAGTTTTGAGGAGAATAGGGAATAATACACATTTTGAGAGGAAATGGGGAAAAATGAAGGACCGAAGGATCACAAGGACCAAAAAAGCGATACAGAAGGCTTACCTGGACATGCTCAAGAAGAAGGGCACCGAGAAGATCACCATCTCCGACATAGCGAGGGAGGCCGATATAGACAGAAAGACGTTCTACCTGCACTACAACTCGACGGAGGACATCATAAGGGAATACGCCGAAGAGAAGACCAGGGAGCTCCTGGCCCGACTCACCATCAAGAGTTTCTTCTCTCTGTCTTTTGACAGAAAGATCTTCGCCAAGGAGGTCAACTCCATGCTGGCGGAACATCTGGACTTCTGCAAAATGGTCGCGGGCAATCCCAGCCTGTCCTTTTTCTGGAATGAAGTGCAGAACGTCACGGTGGAGATCCTGTCGGAGATCTACGCGAGGCACTCCAAGCTCCCGGAGAGCGACCTCAGGATCCAGGTCAGCTTTTTCGTGGCGGGCGCCATGTACGTCTACCAGAGGTGGCTGCGGGACGAGATCCCCTGCTCGATGGAGGAACTGGGGGACAAAGTGAGCCAGATTGCTTTTACGGGCGTCCAGAGCATTCTGAGGCAGTCCTGATCGGACAGGATAGATTGCGATTATATTGTTATTTGTTTCACACGTGTTGTGGTATATGTCAAAAGATAGGAAACAGATTTCTTATATATATTAATCTTATTAAGAATGTGTTGCGGAAATATTCAACCTGTTCTTAATACAAATCGGGCTTTTGTAACGGAAATGTACGATACTTTCTAAAAAAACTCTAAAGTTGCTGAATAAAAAGTAGATTAGTTGACAGGAAAAAGAGCATTTGTTATAGTACCCGCGGCTGATAAACAGTTTGGTTACGAGTTTTTTACAGCCTGACACGAACTTGAAACTCGCGCTTCCCCAGGGCGGCGCAAGAATCCGGAAAACAGTCAGGAGGCAACATGTTTTTTAGACGATTTAAGGTACTGACGGGACTGGTCACTTTTACCATGGCGGCAGCCATGATGGGAGTACCGGCAAACGCAATGGGATATTCCGCCAGAATGGAAGCAGCGGCGGACCTTAATCCCGTTACCGGCAATGTCATTACGCCGGAAAACGCACAGACTGAGCTGATCGCCGACGCGGTTTTGCCGATCGTAGGAAAGGGACAGAAAACCAAGGCGGAAGATGATAAAGAGAGGAAAGCTGTAATAGAAGGCGCTTCGGAGAAGACGAGCCTGAAACAGGAAGATAAGATTGAACTTGCAGTCGCAGCGCCCAACGTTTATCTGAACATTCACACGGATCCTTCGCTCGGCAGCGAAGTGATCGGAAAGTTATACAGCAACGACGTCGCGAAGATCATCCAGGACAGCGGAAGTGACTGGGTGAAGATCAAATCGGGCAAGCTTGTAGGTTACGTCCTGGGCGAGTATCTGGTCAAGGGCGACGAGGCGGCGCTTCTCTCGGAACTGGTCAAGAAGAACGTGGCTTTTGCGGACAACAGTGACAATGAAGTCGAGGTCCACCGCTATAAGAGTGACAAAGGTGTCATGATGACCGTCTCCCAGGGAGAACAGATCACCGTCGAAGAAGATATGGAAGACGAGACCGACGGATGGATCGAAGTCTCCACAGAGCAGGGCAAAGGCTACGTCAAGAGCGAGGACGTCAGCGTAACCGACGCCTATCCGGTGGCGGAGACCGCCGAGGAGCAGCAGGAGCGCATTGAGAACGCGACCGTCAAGGACATCGCGGACGACGCGCAGATGAAAGCGGACAAGGCTTCCGAAGTCGCACAGGCGGCCGCCGAGAAGGCAGAGGAGGCAGCCAGCATCGTCGAGGACGAGGAGACGGAGCACACAAAAGCCGATGAAAAGGCGGCGGAGACAGCCCTGGCTGTAGCCGAGATGGCGCAGGTAGCTGCGGACAACACCAAAGTCACAGCGGACACCGCCAAAGAAGATATGCAGAAGCACGGCTCCGAGACCGGCGAGGCAGTCGCGCAGTTCGCCCTCCAGTTTGTGGGGAATCCCTATGTATGGGGCGGTTCAAGCCTGACACACGGCACGGACTGCAGCGGATTTACGATGGCTGTGTACGCCAACTTCGGCGTCAGCCTTCCCCATTACGACGCGTCTCAGAGAGGATACGGGATCGGAATCGATTCCCTCAGCGACGCAAGACCGGGCGACCTGATCTGCTTCTACGGACATGTAGGAATTTATATCGGCGACGGAATGATGGTCCACGCCTCCAACGCAAGGGACGGCATCAAGGTCTCCAGAGCGGACTATCGCTCGATCGCGGCGATCCGGAGAATTTTCTATTAATATGTAATTTATTCAGCACCCAGGAAAAAAGATCAAAAACAGGACGGTGAGCTTGCTCACCGGGCTGTTTTTGATCTTTTTTCCTGGGCGGACAAGGCGCAGAGCGCCTCTGGACGCCACAGTCCCGAATGCGAAGCATTTGGGACGTGGGGGGGCTGAAACAGTTACTTAAAAATAAGAGTATGAGAGAAATGCTGCAGGAAGCGGGAAAACCCGTGGACTGCAGCATTTTTTGGCGTTTGTGCATAAATAGCAACGGTATCGACGGCTTTCCCGGGATTTCATAATGAAAGTATAAATTTTGTATTAATAGTCGTGCAAATGGCGAACAGTTCTGTGCAACATGCCGGGGATTGTGATATAATTATCTAACCGGACATCCGGCATCGAAAAAACAGCAGTACTTGAGACTGCAGAAAGAGGTGTCTATGAAGTATGTCATCGTTGGAAAGAACATGGAAGTAACTCCTTCTCTGGAGAAAGCCGTCAAGGACAAGCTCGGCAAGCTTGAGAAATTCTTTGCCGAGGACACCACGGCGCATGTCACTCTGGAGATCAATCACGGACGTCACATCATGGAGGTAACGATTCCCACCAAGGAAGGCGTAATCCGCTGCGAGCAGGTCAGCACAGACATGTATACGACCATTGATCTCGCAGAGGAAGTGATCGAGAGACAGCTCAAGAAGTACAAGAGCAAGATCGTCAAGAAGCACAAAGCGCAGGCAGCTTTCAAGAGAGAGTATCTCGAGGAGCCCTACACCTCCGATGAAGAGATCAAGATCGTGAGGAGCAAACAGTTCGAAATGAAGCCGATGTATCCCGAAGATGCATGCGTGCAGATGGAACTGCTCGGACACAGCTTCTATGTGTTCCGCAATGCCGAGACGGAAGCGATCAACGTAGTATACAAGAGAAAGGGCGGCTCTTACGGCCTGATCGAGCCCGAGGAATAAGATCCGTAAGGATTCTTTCCTGAATGAAACAGGTAACACGGCGGTCCCTCACGCTATCAGGACCGCCATGATTATAAACAATCAAGATGGATGGAGGACACAAAAATGGGATTTATTGACTATGAAGTGGACGGAGCCGTTGGTATTATCACCATCAACCGTCCCAAGGCACTCAATGCGCTCAATGAGGAAGTTCTTAACGAGCTGGAGCAGACTTTCGACGCTGTTGACCTGAGCGTCATCCGCTGCCTGATCCTCACCGGCGCCGGCGAGAAGTCTTTCGTTGCAGGTGCGGACATCGGAGCGATGAGCACCATGACCAAGGCAGAGGGCGCTGCTTTCGGCAAGAAGGGAAATGACATTTTCCTCAAGATCGAGAAGTTCCCTATCCCTGTGATCGCTGCTATCAACGGTTTTGCTCTGGGCGGCGGCTGCGAGATCTCCATGTCCTGCGATATCCGCATCTGCTCTGACAACGCTATGTTCGGTCAGCCTGAGGTCGGCCTTGGAATCACCCCCGGTTTCGGCGGCACACAGAGACTGGCTCGTCTTGTCAGCCCCGGCATGGCCAAGCAGCTGATCTACACAGCCCGCAACATCAAGGCGGACGAAGCCAAGAGGATCGGACTTGTCAACGAAGTTTATCCGCTTGAGGAGCTCATGCCCGCAGCCAAGAAGATGGCGGCATCTATCGCAGCAAATGCTCCGATCGCAGTTCGCGCATGCAAGAAGGCGATCAACGAAGGCCTTCAGGTAAGCATCGACGAAGGCGTCGCAATCGAAGAAAAACTGTTCGGAAGCTGCTTCGAGAGTTATGACCAGGTAGAGGGAATGGCCAACTTCCTTCGCAAGAAAGACGACCCCAAGAAGGTCAAGAAGGTCGCTTTCAGGAACGAATAATTTCCTGACCGGTCAAAAGAGTGCGCATTCCCGACGGAGTGCGATTCATTAAAGGCAATACTGTTTTGCAATATTTTATAGTTATCAAAGGAGGATACTAAAATGAAAGTTGCTGTTATCGGCGCTGGTGCAATGGGATCCGGAATCGCTCAGACATTCGCTCAGTGTGATGCTGTTGAGAAGGTCTATCTCTGCGATATCAAGCAGGAGTTTGCTGACGGCGGTCTTAACAAGATCAAGAAAGGTCTTGACAAGCTGGTAGCAAAGGGCAAGATGGAGCAGGCAGCTGCAGACGCTATCACCGGAAAGATCGTTACCGGACTTAGCGACATCGCTGTAGATCCCGACCTCGTAGTTGAGGCTGCTCTTGAAAGAATGGACGTCAAACAGGACTGCTTCAAAAAGCTCCAGGACGAGATCGTAAAGAACCCCGACTGCATCTATGCGTCCAATACTTCTTCCTTATCCATCACACAGATCGGCGCAGGCCTTTCCAAGCCCATCATCGGCATGCACTTCTTCAACCCCGCTCCCGTTATGAAGCTGGTTGAGGTTATTGCAGGTATCAACACTCCCGCTGAAACTGTTGAGAAGGTCATCGAGATCTCCAAGCAGCTCGGCAAGGTTCCGGTACAGGTCAATGAGGCTGCAGGCTTCGCCGTAAACAGAATCCTGGTTCCCATGATCAACGAAGCAATCAACGTTTATTACACAGGAACTGCTGACATCGAAGGCATCGACAACGGCATGAAGCTCGGCTGCAACCACCCCATGGGCCCGCTGGAACTCGGCGATTTCATCGGTCTGGATATCTGCCTGGCTATCATGGATGTTCTCTTCGAAGAGACTCACGACAACAAGTATGCTGCAAGCCCTCTGCTTCGCAAGATGGTCCGCGGCAAGAGACTCGGCGTAAAGACCGGCATCGGTTTCTATGACTATTCCAACGGCCCTCGCAATAAGGTGCCCACAGATAAGAAGTAATCAGAGCGGCTTCAACGAGCGATCTATAATATGACATGCGAACCCGGCAGGGAGCAGATGAGTTTCTCTGCCGGGATACTGACATAGCCAGCACATGGGACTTTGATTTGATTTTCGAATAAGTTTATTTGTTATTGCTTATAGCAGTTCATTGCCTTGGAATGGCGGTGCATGTTATATTTGTATAAGATTGTATACACTGTGTCTGCTCGGACAGAAGGAGCGGTCGGCAGTATACGAAATAACATCCAGGAGGAGGACAATATGAACATTCTTGTTTGCGTAAAACAGGTTCCGGATACGACTCAGATTAAGATCGATCCGGTAAAGCACACCCTGATCCGTGAGGGTGTCCCGGCTATTCTGAATCCTTTTGACGGCTATGCTCTCGAGGCAGCAGCTCGCATTAAGGACAAAAATCCCGATACCAAGATCGTAGTAGTCACCATGGGACCGCCGCAGGCAGTCGCAGTCCTGAAGGAATGCGTCGCGATCGCGGCTGACAAGGGCTATCTGGTAACCGGCCGTACTTTCGGCGGATCCGATACTCTTGCTACTTCCTACATCATCTCCCACGCCATCAAGAAGATCGAAGAGACCGAGGGCGCTTTCGACGCTATCTTCTGCGGCAAACAGGCTATCGATGGTGATACTGCTCAGGTTGGTCCCGAGATCGCTGAGTGGCTGGGACTTCCCCAGGTTACATACGGCCTTGAGTGCGAGGCAGTTGACGGCGGACTTAAGGTTGAGAAAGAAGCTGAGAACGGCAAGCAGATCATCGGAATCAAGTTCCCCTGCCTTGTCACTTTCACAAAGCCTTCTTTCGATCCCCGTTATCCCACAATCAAGCGTAAACTTGCGGCTAACAGAGCTAAATTCGAGACACTGGGCGACGACTTCGACGCTACAATGGATAAGGCTCACTATGGTCTCGCAGGATCTCCGACACACGTTAAGAAGTCCTTTACTCCTCCCGTTAAGCAGGGCGGCATGAAGATCAAAGAAGAGACCGGCGCAGATTCTGCAGCTAAGCTCGCGCAGATTCTGGTTGATAATGGCATTGTCTGACAGGAGGGATAATAATGGAAGCTAAGACAAAAGACCTTTGGGTATTTATTGAAACTAACGAGGACGGTTCCCCGAAGAAAGTCGGTTTGGAGCTCCTGAATCCCGGCCGTGCCCTTGCAACAAAGCAGGGTGGCAAGCTGGTCGGCGTAGTCATCGGCAACAACGTAGCTGATGCTGTTGAGCAGGCAGGCATCTACGGCGCAGATCAGGTCATCGTAGTCGAGGGACCCGAGTACCAGCAGTACACAACTGACGCTTATGTAAATGCACTCACCTATGTAGTTGAGAAGTATGCGCCCACCACAGTCATGATCGGTGCTACACCGAACGGCCGTGACCTTGGCCCCCGCTTCTCCTCCAGACTCAGAACCGGTCTTACCGCAGACTGCACGAGCCTTGATATCGACGAAGAGACAGGCAATGTTGCATGGACACGTCCTGCATTCGGCGGCAACCTGATGGCTACCATCATGTGCCCTGACCACCGCCCTCAGTGCGGTACTGTTCGTCCCGGCGTCTTCAAGAAACCCGAAGCCGG
>Ga0256404_1012380_pt1 | contig 11106 bp, 2 predicted proteins | sample RumenRJG_01DNA_FD_185990 | JGI IMG/M metagenome (GOLD analysis project Ga0256404, IMG submission 185990) | Bovine rumen microbial communities from Lethbridge, Alberta, Canada - RJG_01 | ecosystem: Host-associated > Mammals > Digestive system > Stomach > Rumen | place: Canada: Alberta | collected...
GGACACCTATGTGGATGTCGAGCGGCTGGGGCGCTATGTCGATGAGCAGCGGCAGGCACTCGATGCTCTGGAGACCGAGCGGGCGGCACTGGAAGTGCTGGAGAAAAAGACCGGCGAGGAGCTCGAGCAGGGACGGCGCATACAGGAAAAATTCGACCAGCTGGCTCAGGCCCGGCAGAAGCTGCAAGAAAGCAAAGAGCTGCAAACGCAGCATAAGGTATGGGAACCGGCACTCGAGCGGGCGCAGCGGGCGGCTGCGCCGGAAATCGTGGAACAGGAGAAGCGTCGGACGGAGTCGCAGCGCAAGGCTCAGGAGCGACAGACGGAGCTGGAGCAGATCGTCGAAGCAGGCAAGAGCCTGGGGCAGGAAACACAGGCTGCCAAAGAAGCAGTAGATAAAGTCAAACAGGAAGAAGGACAGCGGCAGGCGGATAATCAGAGGCTGGGAGAACTGCAGCAGATTGAGAAGCAGGTCCGGGAACTGCCGGAGCTCGAGCAGTCGGTAAAGCAGGCTGAGGATGATCTGGGACCGAAACAGGAGAGGGAAAGCAAGCTGCGGGAGGCAGAGGAAAAAGCGGCGCAAACGCTGAAGCAGTACGAGGCCCGGGCTGACGAACTGCGCAGCCAGATACAGCAGGGGCTCGAGGCACAGACCCGGCTCGAGAAGCTGCGTCAGGTGCAGGAGGCGGTCCAGAAGCAGGGCGACGCGCAGGAAAAAGTCGCCGGTCTGCGTGAGAAGCACGATGCAGCAGTCAAGGCAGCGGCGGTAGCGCAACAGAGATATTCGAAGGAGGCCGACTACTACCAGAAGATCGACCATCTGGCGCATGAGGCCAGCGCGGCGCTGCTGGCGGCCGGACTCCAGCCCGGCGAGCCGTGCCCGGTCTGCGGCGCGACAGAGCACCCGCATCTCGCGGTCATGCAGGACGTGTGCGAGGCAATCGACAAGGCGGCACTGCAGAAGCAGCAGCAACAGGTGGAAAAAGCCAGAACCGAGGCGGAGCAGGCGCAAAAGGCATTGCAGGAATCGGAGGTGAAGCTGTCACAGGCGCAGAGTGAGCTCGATATATGGCAGGAGGCTCTGGAACAGCTTGGCGGCCCGGTCGCAGATATAGCAACAAAGGTGCAGCAGGCGGAAGCCCAGGTCCAGAAGGGGCAGGCCGCACAGCAGGAACAGGAGCAGCTGCTGCAGAAGCGGAAGAAACTGCAGCAGAGCAGTGAGGAAAGGCAGCAGGAGCTGAAGTCGCTGCAGGCAGAGATACAGAAGCTGGCTGCCGGACTCGAAGGCCTGAAAGGAAAGGCAGAACAGCTGCGCCGGCTGCTGCCGGAAGGAATCGAGGATGCAGCGGCCCTGCATGCGGTATGTGCAGAGAAAGCCCGTCAGGTCGAGCAGGAAGCTGCCGAGGCCAAGCGAGTTCAGCAGCATTATGAGGAGTTGTCGGCAGCTCTGGATAAGCAGAAAAGCAAATATCGAGATGCCAGGGCCGCGGCCAGCACGGAGCAGCAGCATGCTCGGGACGAGGCTGCAAAATTCACCCTGGCGCTGCAGGAAAAAGGCTTTGCGGATGAAAGCGACTATGCGGCAGCCCTGCAGGGGGAATGGCAGCGGGCGGACTACAGGGAGCAGATCGCCCGCCAGCTGCAGGCGGATGCGGAGCAGGTACGGCTGCAGGAACAGATGCTGCAGCAGAGCGAGGCAGCCGTAGATGGCCTGACGGCTCCGGACCTGCCGCGGCTCGAACAGACCGCGCGGCAGGCGAAGGCCGACCTGCTGAACGCTCAGGAGAATCTGGGCAAGGCCGACCATGCCCTGTCGACGCTGAGCCAGCAGCAGGAGCAGATCAGAAAGCTCGATGAGGAAGTGTCCGGCCTGCGTGAGCGGGCAGATATGATAACGGATCTGGCAGCGCTGGCCAATGGCCGGATTGCCGGCACGAACCGGCTGACGCTGTCCAGCTACGTCATGCGGGCCATGATGGATGACGTCATGAACGATGCCAACAGCCGGCTCAGCGAGATGACGCGCGGGCAGATCCAATTCCAGTACAAGGACGATACGGATGGGCTGAGCCTGCTCATATTCGATAATGTCAATGGTGAGCCGCGGCCGATCGCCAGTCTGTCTGGCGGTGAGACATTCCTGGCGTCGCTGGCGATGGCATTGGGACTGGCGGACGTCGTGCAGAACTATGCTGGCGGGCGTCATCTCGATACGATGTTCATAGACGAGGGTTTCGGTACGCTCGATCAGGAGACGTTGACCGTAGCGATGCGCGAGCTCATGAAACTGCAGCAGGAAGGGCGTCTCGTAGGGCTCATATCGCATGTCGAGGAGCTGAAGCGCAGCATACCTATGCAGCTGCGCGTGACGAAGGATCAGTTGCACGGCAGCCATGCTGAATTCGTGCAGGGGACTGCCGAGGATTGAGAGCAGGAGAGTGAATACCTTATGACAGCCAAACTTGATTTCATCGTCGGACGGGCTGGCACCGGCAAGACGTATCGCTGTATGCAGGCAATGCGGGAGCGCATGAGCAAGGACCCGCTGGGACCGGCTCTGATCATGCTCGTCCCAGAGCATATGACGTACCGGGCCGAGCGCGAGCTGGCTGCCAGTCTGCCGCAGCAAGGATTCCTGCGCAGCTACGTATTCGGCTTTCGCCGCTTCGCGCGGCAGATACTCATCGAGACCGGCGGGGCACGTCAGACGCGCGTCACGGACATCGGCCGGCGGCTCATCCTGCGGCGCATACTGGCCGGACATGTCAAGCAGGGCGATCTGGCGGTATTCGCCCGCGCGGTTCGGCAGCAGAGTTTCGTGGCGGACCTCGACGAGATGCTGAATGAACTCAGGACCTACCGGCTGATGCCTGAGGTGCTGCGTGAAGTGGCTGACGATCTGCCGGCCAGGCGGCCCGACAGCCGGCGCCTGATCGGCAAGCTGAAAGAGCTGGCCCTGCTGAGCGAAGAGTTCCAGGCAGCTTTGAAGGAGCATGAGACGGCCAGCGAGGATATGATGACATTGCTGGCGCGGAAGCTGCCGGATGCGCCGCTGATGCGTGGTGCCGAGGTCTGGCTCGACGGCTTCGTGTTCTTCAATCCACAGGAGATCGAGGTACTGCGGGCTCTGCTCCAATCAGCAGATGCTGTACATGTGAGCCTGACCATGGACGGGGTCTACCTCTCCGGTCAGCCGGAAGGCCTGCCTGATGAGCAGCCAGAGCTGCGGCTCGCAGACAATATGGCTGAGACCGGCCTGTTCGAGCGGTCGTACCGGACCATGCGCGAAATCTGCAACGTGTATGCCGAGCTGGTAGGCGCGCAGGCGAGACCGGCCGTATGCCTTTGCACACAGAATCGGCGGACGAATTCGGCCGAGCTGCGCTATCTCGAGACGGGACTGTTCGCGAGCGGCCGGCCCGTGGCACTGGAAGCATCGGTGCCGCCAGCAGGCAGCGGCAAAGAAACGACGAAGACTTCGACCACCTTGCCACCGGTACGCGTGGCGGCGGCGGCCAATCAGCGCCTCGAGCTCGAGGCTGTGGCCGCCGATATTCTGCGCCTGGCCCGCGAGCATGGCTATGCCTGGCACGATATCGGCATATTGCTGCGTGACCAGGACTCGTATGCCGAGATGGCACGCATGGTGCTGGCTGATTACGGCATACCGGTCTTTGATGAGGGGAAGCGGCCCAGTGTCCGGCATCCTCTGGCCGAGCTCGTGCGGGCAGCGCTGGCCGTGGCCTCGCAGGGCTGGGACTGCGATACGGTGGTGCGGGCCCTGCGCACAGGTTTCTTCCCACTGGAGCGCGAGGAAATCGACGAGCTCGAGAACTATGCGCGCGAGTTCGGCTTGCGTGGTCGCCGCAAGTGGACGAGACAGGATGCCTGGGACTGGTGGCGGCGATGGTCGCTGGATGATGCGGAACCGGATGAGCGGCAGTCCGCCTGGGCCGCGCATATCGATGCGCTGCGACGGACAGCGGTGGCACCATTACAACGGCTGGATGCAGCGCTGCATCGTCCGCTCAAGGATCAGGCGGGCAGGCGCCACTATGCGCCGAATACGGTGCGCGAGATAACGACGGCGCTATACGGATTCCTCATGGACCTGCAGGTGCCCGAGCACCTCGCGGAGCTGGCTGAGGCGGCGTACCAGTCGGACCGGTTGGCGGATGCTGCTGAGCATCGGCAGATATGGCAGGATATCATGGGGCTGTTCGATCAGATCGTCGAGGTCAGCGGGGATGAGATCATGTCGCTCAAAGACTACGAGCAGCTACTGGGCGAAGGCCTCGATGCCCTGCAGGTCTCGCTCGTGCCGCCAGGGCTCGATTATGTGACGCTGGCGGATTTCGATCAGAACAGCCTGATGAATATGAAGGCGATCTATATCGTCGGGGCCAATGATGGCATGATGCCGCGTTCCTTTAGCGACAAAGGACTGCTGACAGACGCTGACCGGCTGCATATCGGCGAGACACTCGCCCAGCTGTCCGAGGCTGACGCCAGCCACCACTACAGCATCTCGCCGGGAGCCCGGGAGCGCAGCTTCGGAGAGAAGTTCCTGCTCTATCGCGGCTTTACCGAGGCGGCTGAATACCTCTGGGTATCGTACGCTCTCGCTGACAGGAACGAGGAAGGACTGCCGGTGTCACCGCTCGTGGGTCGCTTGCGGGCGCTGCTGCCGCAGGCGGAATTCTTCACCATACCGCTGGCCAGCATGGCGCGTCACGACGATCTGGCAGTGGCGGCACCGCGGCCGGCCATAGCAGGTTTGGCTACGGCGCTGCGCGGCGCCCGCGATCAGGGACTGGCGAGTATGCCGGATTATTGGCGCGACGTGTACGATTGGTCGTTAGAGCGCGAGCAGTGGCAGCGTCCGCTCGCGCTGGCACTCGATGGGCTCACGGCCCGGGCACCACAGGAGAAGCTGTCGCCGCAGCTGGCTCACCAGCTTTACCTGCGGGGAGGACGTCAGTTGCAGGGCAGCGTATCGCAATTCGAGAATTACCAGAAATGCCCGTTCCAGTACTTTGCCCGCTATGGGCTGAAGCTGTCGGAGCGGCATGAGTACGTCTACGATAACAGAAGTCTCGGTACGCTCATGCATGCGGTGCTAAAGGAGTACGGCGAGCGGGTGCGCGGTGAAAAACGTTTCGCCGGCCTCTGGCAGAACGTGCCGGAGGAGGAGCGCCGCAGTCTGTGCGGAGCCATCGTCGATGAGCTGGCACCGCGCCTGTCGGGGGATATCCTGTCGAGCCGTGCGAGCTATATGCATCTGAAGCACCGGCTGAAGGACATGGCGTTGCTGTCCATCAACCATCTCACGAGCTGGGCCGAAGTATCCGGCTTCCAGCCACTCTGGTTCGAGCAGAGTTTCGGCGGGCGCGGCGATGCCCAGATTACGCCGCTGGCGCTCGGCGATGGTGTCAGCTTGTCTTTCCGCGGGCAGATCGACCGTGTCGACCTGCATACGAGTGGGAAGTACTATCTCGTCGTCGATTACAAGACGGGCAACCCGAAGATCAACCTGCTGCAGATCTACTACGGCTTGCAGCTGCAGCTGCTGGCTTATCTCTATGTGGCCCGCGAGCTCCTGCGCAATCGGCAGAAGCGGACAGTGCTGCCAGCCGGTATGCTTTATGCCGTACTGCGCTATGGGTTGAAAGGAGAAAACAAAGATCATGATCATGAGCTCAGCGAGGAAGAAGTGCGCAAGAAGCTCAATCAGGAGCTCCGCATGCCCGGCTGGGTACTGGCGGATAAGCAGCTGATCGAGGAGCTCGGGGCCCAGAATTTCCTGTACGTGAAAATAGATAAGGAAGATAAGCCTACGGCCATCGACAAAGGCCGCGTGAATAGTGCAGAGGAATTCGACCTGCTCATGGACTATGTCGAGTATATCCTGCGGCTCACGGGGCGCGATATACTTTCCGGTGACATAGCAGTGCGTCCTTTCCAGGATGAAAACACGATCACCGATTTAAAAATTGATGCCTGCAAATATTGTCCGTTCCTGCCGGTATGCCGGTACAATCCGGAGATACCGGGCTATGAGCACCGCGAATATGATGAGACGACAGAAGAGGAAATCGAGCAGAAGATGAGGACGATGACGGGCAGGGAGGACTTGAGCGATGAAATACACTGACGACCAGAAAGCGGCCATCGAGCAGCGCGATCACTCCATACTGGTGGCCGCAGCCGCCGGCTCGGGCAAGACGCGCGTGCTGGTGGACCGAATCGTGCAGCAGCTGCAGAATCGCGAGTTCGATGTCGATGAGCTGCTGGTCGTGACCTTTACGAAGGCGGCGGCAGCCGAGATGCGCCAGCGTCTCGAGAAGGGGCTGCGCGAAGCGCTGGCCGCTGCGGCGGACGAGAAGGAACGCGCCTATCTGGAACGTCAGATCGTGCTGCTGGGCGGCGCACATATATCGACCATGCACTCCTTCTGCAACCGTATCATAGCGGCTCATGCCGAGCTCACGGATATGGATTCGCGGACGCGGCTGGTGCGGGACAATGAGGGCGCGCTGCTGAAGCGCGAGACGCTCGAGAATCTGCTCGAGCAGCACTATGCGGCGGCCCAGGCTGACCCCGAGGCAGCGGAGAATCAGGCATTCCTCGACTTTGTCGACAGCTATGGCGACGCCGAGGGGGATGAGGATGTCTATCAGATCATCCTCTCGCTTTATGAGTTCGCCATGAATCAGCCGGCTCCGCGGGAATGGCTGGCGGCTCAGCGGGCATCCTACAGCTCAGATGATGCGCCGACCAGATGGCTCGCCCTGTACCTGGACAATATTTCGCGCCAGGTGCGGGATATCGCGACGGACTATGCCGGACTTCACATGGTGCTGCCGCGCGAGGCTGGACCAGACCTGCATCAGATGTGGGAGCCCTATCGCAGCGTGATCGAACAAGATATCGAGAGCATCGAACAGGTGGCGGGAAGCATTCAGACAGCAGCCGACCAGGTGAGAAAAGCGTCAGCTGAGGACCTCGAGGCAGCATGTGCGGCGCTGAGCAAGCTGACGCCCACGTATCAAAAATTGAAAGCGGATCATAAGCCGCTGAAAGAGCAGTATCCGGAGCTGAGGAAAGAATTCGATTCACGGCGAACGGCACTGAAGAAAAAATACAAGGATAAAGTGCAAGCGAAACTGGACCTGTCGCCGGCAGGGCTCAAACATTCCTTCGCCGTGACCGCTGAACTGATTGGTACCTATACCAGCCTGACTGCTGAATTCATCGATGCCTACAGCCAGGTCAAACGTGAGCGCGGGCTGCATGATTTCAATGACCTCGAGCAGCGGACGCTCGATATCCTTTGCGCGGACCGATCCGGTCTCATCGAGCAACCGCCGCGCTATGAGCGCACAGAGACGGCTCGGGAGATTGCGGCCGGCTTCAAATCCATCATGCTCGATGAGTATCAGGATACGAACGGAGTGCAGGAAGCCATCGTGAATCTCATAAACCGCCCGGACAATGTATTCCAGGTCGGCGATGTGAAGCAGAGCATCTATGGGTTCCGGCATGCCGAGCCAAGGCTGTTTCTCGAGAAATACAACAGCTACCCGCTAGAGCCGGGGGAGCATGATGTGCAGCAGCTCATAACGATGCGGCAGAATTTCCGCAGCCGCGCCTGCGTACTCGGCCCGATCAACAAGATATTCGACCAGATCATGACACGGTCAGCGGTCGATATCGAGTACGATGCCCAGAACAAGCTGTATGCGGGACTCGAATATCCCGAGCCGCCGGCGGGCGTGAAGACATTGGCCGGTCCGGCCGAGCTCGCCATCGTGACGAATGAGCTGGTCCATGTGGCGGAGAAAGAAAACGGAGAAGAAGAACCGGTGGCCAGGACGGGCAAGAAGGCCAGTCATGGCGAGCTTGAGAACCTCTATATCGTGCAACGCATCCAAGAGCTCATGCGGGGCGGATATGCCGTGTACGATCCCGATTCGCCGCTCAGTCAGGACGGCTACCGGTCCCTGCAGTATCGCGATATCGTCATCCTGCAACGCAAGCGCGATCCGGAGCTCCTGGAGGCATTGCGGACGGCCAGCATACCGGCCTATGCGAGCAGCGACACGGGCTATTTTGAGGCGCAGGAGATACAGACGATGATGTCGCTCCTGTACATCATCGATAACGCCCGGCAGGATATACCGCTGGCAGCGGTACTGCTGTCACCTATCGGTGGATTCACCTCGTCTGAGCTGGCGGAGATCAAAGTAGCTGTAGGGCAGGCGGCACAGCCGGCAGCTGCTGATGATGAGCAGCCGGTAGCAGTGACAGATGACAGCTTCTTCCAGCTCATCGAAGAGTTCGCGGAGCAAAGCTCTGCAGCAGATTCAGCACAGGATGACTTGCGCGAGCGCGTGCGCGGATTCCTCGAGCGGCTGGCTGCCTGGCGCGACTATGCTGGCCGGCACAGCGTGCCGGAGCTCCTGTGGAATCTCTATCGCGAGACGGGATACTACGACTATGTGGGCGGCCTGCCGAGCGGACTGCTGCGTCAGGCCAATCTGCGCATGCTCATCGATAAGGCAGCCGAGTATGAGGAGACCAGCTTTTCCGGTTTGTTCCATTTCCTGCGCTACATCGATACCATGCAGAAGCGCAATACCGACCTCGGTGCGGCCCGCACGCTCAGCGAGGGGGAGGATGTCGTGCGCATCATGACCATCCACGCTAGCAAGGGGCTCGAGTTCGCTGTCGTCATACTGGCAGGCATGGGGAAGCAATTTCCTTATATCAGCAAGTCGCCAAAGGAAATCTACCCAGTGCATCAGAAGCTGGGCATCGGTGCCAGTGTGTCTGTGAGCACGGCCGGTGTGCGGCAGAAATTCCATACCATTACCTGGCAGGTCGTGCATGATGCCCTGGATCGTGACAGCCTAGCCGAGGAAGAGCGCCTGCTCTATGTCGCGCTGACCCGGGCCCGCGAGAAAATCATCATGGTTGGCTCGGTAAAAGGAGCGGACGATGATGCTGAGGAAGGCAGCAGGGGGCGTAAGGCGTCGCTGAGGAAAAAAATGGGGGAATGGTGCCAGAATGTCGCCATGAGCCAGGTGCAGCTGCCGGATGCCAGTATCGGAAAGGCAAAATGCATGCTGGACTGGGTAGCTATGGCTGCAGCCCGCGACACCGGCGGCAATGAACTGCGCGAGCTGGGCGGGGCGGGCGAAAGCGCCGCTGCAGCAGCCATTGATGAGATGGAGCCGGATGGCGATATCCTCGTGCAGGTCATCGACCCGAGCGGCATCGCGGACTCGGGGACTGATGCGGCGGAGGATGAATGGCTCGATCGGATCATGCACCGCGAGAAGCTGCCGGAGAGCTCTGCGTCAGACAATATACGGCGGATCCTTGACTGGCAGTATGACGACCATGGTCTCACGACAGCCAAGACGAAAGTCACCGTGACCGAGCTCAAACGGCAGGTCAGTGGCGAGGACAATCCGGATACGCAGATGCCGTCGACGCTGCTGATGCCGCCGGCTGAGGAGGCGGCGCACATGACGCCTGCCGGGGACAGCGAGCACCACATCGAGGCTGCCGATTTCGCTCGGCCGGCCTTCCTGCAGGAAGACCGGAAGCGCCTGACCGGCGCCGAGCGCGGTACGCTCATGCATTCGGTCATGCAGCATATCGACCTCGCTGGCGACCTGAGTACCGTCGGCCTGCAGCAGCAGATCGCCGGACTGGAGCAGAGCAGTGTGCTGCTGCCCGGCGAGGATCGGGTCATCGATATCCCGGCAATCGCGGCCTTCTTTGCTACGGAGCTCGGGCAGCGGTTGCTGGGGGCCCGGCGCATGTGGCGCGAGCTGCCGTTCAGCCAGCTGCTGCCGGTTGCGGAGTTCTTCCCGGCCGTGCAGGATGAGTCGGCCCGGACATTCCTGCAGGGCGTTATCGATGTCTTGTTCGAGGATGAGCAGGGGAGGCTCGTGCTCGTCGATTACAAGACGGACCGCCGGACGGATGATGACACGATGCGGCGCCGCTATGGGAAGCAGATCCAGCTTTATGCGGCGGCTGTGGAGAGCATCACCGGCCGCGAGGTAGCGGAGCGCTACATCTACATGTTTTCGACGGGCCGCGTGCTGGCTTTCCCCCGGACGCATGTACTTGACGATACCGGTAAATAGCGGTATGCTCTAATAACGAGGCATCAGCACAAAAATTAAAAACATCAAGGTGGCAGAATAAATGGATATCTCACTTCAGACATTGGAAAAACGTTTTCGCGATTACATAAGTTTCGACACGCAGTCCGACGAGAATGAGACGGAGAAATTCCCGAGCACGCCGGGGCAGAAGGTATTTGCCAAGCATCTGGCAAAGGAGCTCACGAGCCTGGGCCTGACGGACGTCTCGCTCGACAACCATGGCTATGTCATGGCCTCGCTGCCCGCGACCGATGGGGAGAGCGCGGCGGCACCTGTAGTGGGCTTCATATCCCATATGGATACGAGCCCCGATGCTGCGGGCGGCCCGGTCAAGGCGCGGCGCGTGGAGTATGAGGGCGGCGATATCGTGCTGAATGAGGACGCCCCGGGCTATGGCCGCGTCGTGCTGTCGCCGCAGGATTTCCCGGAGCTGGCCGACTATGTCGGACAGCCCATACTGGTGACGGACGGCACGACGCTGCTCGGCGCGGATGACAAAGCCGGCATCACGGCGATCGTCAGCGCGGCCGAATATCTGCTGCAGCACAAAGAGCTGAAGCATGGCACGATCAAGCTGGCATTCACGCCAGAGGAGGAGACCGGCCGGGGCGTCAAGTATTTCGACGTCGATAAGTTCGGGGCTGATTTCGCCTATACGGTCGATGGCGGGGCGCTGGGCGGCCTCGAGTATGAGAATTTCAACGCGGCTAATGTCAAGGTCACATTCCACGGCCGCAGCGTGCATACGGGCGACGCCAAGAACAAGATGAAGAACGCCCTGACCGTCGCCAGTGAGTGGCAGCAGATGCTGCCGGCGGGCGAGCGCCCGGAGTATACGGAGGCCCACGAGGGATTCTTCCATGTGCATAATCTGCAGGGCAATGTCGAGACAGCAGTCATGGACATGCTCATACGTGATCAT
>Ga0256404_1012383_pt1 | contig 11104 bp, 7 predicted proteins | sample RumenRJG_01DNA_FD_185990 | JGI IMG/M metagenome (GOLD analysis project Ga0256404, IMG submission 185990) | Bovine rumen microbial communities from Lethbridge, Alberta, Canada - RJG_01 | ecosystem: Host-associated > Mammals > Digestive system > Stomach > Rumen | place: Canada: Alberta | collected...
CCTCGAATTTCAAGTCCAATGGGTCATCGATTATATAAAAATTTCCTAAGCTTTCAACCAAGTGATGATTGGAGTCTTTATAGGTTTCTTTTCCTTGTTTCAAGATTTTATCTACAAAATCTAAGTAGCATTGATTAATACTTAACATAAATAACAGTCCCTTTTTAAATTGTTTTAATTTATGTTTCTAATATAATATATAGTATTAGAATATGGAAACTATTTTTAACTATATGGTGTATGGTATTATTTAGGAGGTATGTTCATGAAGATTACGCATGTGATTATTGCTATTTTGATAGTTGTCATCGTTGCTCTTGCAGGTGCATTGATGTTTTCCGGAAACTCTTCTGATGATTCCAATGCCACCAATTCCACATTGAATCTTACAGATAACAACACGGTTTCTGAAGTTGACTCATCAAGTTCACAATCTTCTCAATCCAGTTCCGATTCATATTCACAGTCAAGCTCATCTTCAAGTTCTGAGGATGATGGATGGAGATGGTCTGAACAGCAAGGGGAATACATTAAGGAGTACACTGATTCTGAAGGAAATTCCCACACTGAATTCAAGGATTCCGGAGATCATTTAGAATACAAGAAAGACGGTTCCGTGTATATGAACGGTAAGGATATCACTGAGGAATACAACAAGGATTTCAACTAAAATTGCATTTTTTGATTTGTTGATGTAGATAATCTATTTCAACAATCTACTTTTTTTTATTAGTATCAAAAATATTAAAATAAGCTATTTTTATTTTAGATAATTAAAGAAAATAAGTATTTATATTAATTGTTATTTTAATTATTGAAGTGATGATTATTCATCACGTTCAACGTTTTTTATGAATTTGGCAGGGATGCCTCCGACAATTGTGTTAGGATCCACATCCTTTGTAACGACAGCTCCTGCAGCAACGATTGCACCCTCACCGATTGTCACTCCCGGAAGAACGGTGACATTAGAACCGAGCCATGCCTTGTCCTCAATATGTATAGGTTCAGGATACATGTCCGCCCTGTTTTCAGGGTCCTGCGCATGATTCAATGTCAAAAGACATGCATTATGTCCAATGAGAACATCGTCGCCAATGTAGATTCCGCCTTGATCCTGCATTTTGCAGCCTGAATTGATGAATACGTTCTCGCCAACATGAATGTTTTTTCCGAAATCTGTGTTGAAAGGCGGCATCAGGCCTAATGTGCTGTTGATTTCTGTATTTGTAAGCTCTGCAAATAGAGCCTGAATCTCTTCGGGGGTGTGGTATTCGCTGTTGATTTTATTGGTGATTCTTAATGCATCATGGAGCTTGGAGGTCATGAATTGGTGTTCGGCAGACCCTCCGTAAATTCTCTTTTTGCTGTTTACATAGTCTAAATATTCTTGCAATTCCATGAAGTGTTATTTGTCTGTGGTGTGTAATAAAAGTGTCTTTAAAAAAATAGATGATGATTAAATATTATGAATATTTAACCATTAGCTTAAATAGTTCCTTAGCCATGTCGGTTGAATCCTGTTTTGTGATGTTTTCAGGGATTTCATACACGAAAGTAGGATAGCCGGCTTGAGCTATAGGTTTTGAAACAAGCACTGCTGAAGTTGACTTGTATGATTCATTTCCGGTTCTCGGATAATATCCGAAATCGCTTGTTTTATTGATTTTTTTAGCTATCTTGACAGATGCGTTATCCATTTCAGGGGTTGCAAGGTAATATCCTTCACCGTACCATTCAACATGTGAGTGGCTGATTATTACGCAGTTTGCATCTGATTTTGTCACATCAGGATTTACAAAGTCATGAACAAGACTTTCTCCGTTTGCACGTCCTTTCTTGTAGTTTTTAGGATTTTTTGTCACATTGACTTGGTAATGAATAATCTTGACGTCCTCAGTTTCATTTCCAAATTCTTTTGCCGCCTTGATTTCAGGGTTAATTGCCAGTTTTTCCCTTGGATGAATACCGGTAATCAAAGCTATCGCTTTTGTTGCATTTGGATTTCCATAAATATACTTTTCAACTGTTCCCAAATCATTTTCTCCAATGATTCCGGTTGTATTCTTATGGGTTAGGAATTCCAGGCCGGGAATGTCGCTTTGTTCTAGAACCAGCACCGCTCCCAGAATTATCAACAATGCAACTATAATGATAATTTTAGTTTTTCTTTGCAAAGTTTCACCTTGTAAATTATTTTTGAATTTTTTAATATAATACTTTTTGGACAATATTATTGAGAATAAGGCTGATTGCAACCTTATTCTACAAGTTCTCTCATTGACTAAAATAGTTTTTCATGGATGACTCATGTAAAGAATCTAAGGTGAATCTTTACACTAATAGTTGGAAATCCAAATTATAAATGTTTTTTGTTTAATTAAATGTCAATTATCCAATTTAAAAGGAATTTAATGAATTTAAGGCAATATGTTAAGATGACCTAAATAAATATTAGGGGGTAATTTCAAATTATATCTTAGGTGAAACGTTGCCGGCTGACTCAAAGATTAAGGACTACATGTACTATGGGATAAACCTGATGATTGTCATAGATATACTGCTGATTTTCTACCTGTTTTTATGCAGTCCTTCACAGGGTATCTTGAGCTATATTATTGCATTTGACGTTCTCACTTGCATTATTCTGCTTTTTGACTATTCATTTAAGCTCAATCGGACCTCAAGCAAAATCAGGTTTCTAAATGAAAACTGGATATTCATTATCGCATCCCTTCCGCTGGAGCTGATATTTCCTGTATACACAATCTCATTCCGGTTCCTGTTGCTTATGAAGCTTTTGAGGATATCCGTCGTATCCGGCATAATCAACAGATACTTTGGCGATCTGGCAAGATTTTTTGAAAACACACGCATAGACAACATATTCCTAGGTGTCATCATAATTGTAATAATATTCACTTTCGCCATTTATGCCCTTGACTCCGGACTTAATCTCTTTGACAGTTTATGGTATGTTGTCGTGACCCTCACAACAGTGGGATACGGTGATGTGACACCGAACACATTTTCAGCAAAGGTAATATCCTTGATGCTTTTGATAATAGGCATTTTTGTATTCTCCACATTGACCGGTGCGATATCATCATTCTTTACAGATAAGATACTGGACATAGATTCAGATGTTGAGGAGAACCTGGATGTCCTGAACAGAAAGATTGACAATCTGGACAGTGAAATCAAAACAGTCAGAAAGGAGCTTGAACTTTCAAGGGCTGAAAACAAGAAGCTGCAGGATAAGATTGATGAACTGCTTAAAAAGTAATTTTTCAATATTTTTTTGAACATTGAACATATTTGTACTATTTTTTTTAACTTAAACTAATCAAAAATAGTGAAATAAGCTATTTTAAGGATACTTTTATATATCTTTTTAAATATAATTATAAATACTTAAATATTTTAAGTAAAATCCAAAAAATTGAGTGAAAAATATGGTAAACGAAGACTTTGCAAAAAAGATAAAAGACATTAGAGAAAGACAGAACATGAGCATTGAAGACCTTGCTGAAAGAAGTGGGGTTAAACTCGAAGTGCTCGAAGCTATGGAAGCAGGAGAAGTAATTCCGTCCCTCACTCCATTAACAAAAATGGCAAGGGCACTAGGAGTTCGCCTCGGAACATTCCTCGATGACACACCTGAACTCGGACCTGTTGTCACAAGAGGCGGAAAGACAGAAAACTCACTTTACTTCTCAGGTAGGGAAGACGTAACCAATGCTACAAACCTCGAGTTCCATTCCTTAGGTGCAGGTAAAATCGACAGGAACATTGACCCGTTCATGATTGACATCGAATATGAACCTGGAGAAAAGGAACTGTCCTCTCACGAAGGAGAAGAGTTCATCTATGTGTTAGAAGGAGAAATTGAAGTCATATATGGAAATGACACATTCACAATTGGAGAAGGAGACACAATATTCTATGATTCAGTAGTGCCACACCACCTTCACGCAAGCGGTGAGGACAAGGCAAGAATCCTTGCGGTACTGTACACTCCATATTAAACAAAGAAATTAAGGGCTTGATAAAATGTTTGAAATATCAAAAATACAAAAACAAACCGGCAGCAGTAACTTATTTAGATTTTTCACTTTCGATTTGGATTTGCACTTGAAATTGCTGTTGTTGCGTTTGAGCAAATGTTTTACAAGCGAATTTGAAGTTGAACTTAAAGATTACATTGGAGGATTTTAAATGTCCGAATTATTTACAGAATTACCTCTCGGAAAGTTTTTCGAGTCAATGGTTGAAAAACAGCCAGATCATGAATTTATTGTTTATCCTGACAGAAACCTAAGATTTACCTATAAGGAATTTGATGAAAGAGTTGATAACTTAGCAAAAGGAATGCTAGCTATTGGAATTGAAAAGGGAGACCATGTCGGCATATGGGCTAAAAACGTGCCTGAATGGCTGACCTACATGTTTGCAACAGCAAAGATAGGCGCTACAATCGTTACAGTTAACACTGCCTACCAGTCACATGAGCTGGAATACGTTTTAAGGCAATCTGACATGAAAGCGCTTGCAATGACTGACGGATTCAGGGATACAAGCTATTTCGATATCATCAATGAGCTTGTGCCTGAACTTAAAAGCTGTGCAAGAGGCCATCTTGTCGCCGAAAAATTCCCTGAACTCAAGTTCATTTTCCACGTGGGTCAGGAAAAGCACCGTGGAATGTACAACACCAACGAATTGTTGCTTTTAGGAATGAACTATGATGATGAGGAATACCAGAAGGTTAAGGATGCAGTCAACCAGTATGATGTAATCAACATGCAGTACACATCAGGAACAGAAGGGTTCCCTAAAGGGGTAATGCTCACTTCACGTAACATCGTAAACGACGGTTACTACATCGGTGAAAACATGAACTACACAGCAGATGACAGGTTGCTTCTGCAGGTTCCTCTTTTCCACTGCTTCGGTACAGTTTTAGGGGTTATGGCAGTAATCACTCACGGTTCAACCATGGTTGTTCTTGAGGAATACGATCCTCTTTTAGCTATTTCCTCAATTCAAAAGGAGAAATGTACATCCATCTATGGTGTGCCTACAATGTTTATCGGAATGATGAACCATCCTATGTTTGACATGTTTGACATGTCCTCCCTAAGGACAGGTATCATGGCAGGTTCAACTTGCCCTGTTGAAACCATGAAGGACGCAATCGAAAAGATGAACATGAAGGAGATTACCAGTGTATACGGACTGACTGAAGCGGCACCGGGTTTCACACAGACCAATGCTGCTGACTCCTTCGAGAAAAAAATCAATACCGTGGGAAGGAAATTCCCTAACATTGAGGTTAAGATTGTGGATCCTGAAACCGGTGAGGAACTGGGCCCTGGTGAAACCGGAGAGATCATGTGCAGAGGTTTCAACGTAATGAAAGGATACTACAACATGCCTGAAAAGACCGCAGAAACCATCGAGCCTGACGGATGGCTTCACTCAGGAGACCTTGCAACAGTCGATGAGGACGGATACTACTCAATTGTGGGCCGTATCAAGGACATGATTATCCGTGGTGGGGAAAACATATACCCTCGTGAGATTGAAGAGTTCCTCTTTACCCATGAATGCGTGCAGGACGTTCAGGTTGCAGGAATTCCGGATGAGAAATACGGTGAAATCGTCGGTGCATTCATTATCAAGGAGGAAGGATTTGATGAGGTGACTGAAGCTGATATCCGTGACTTCTGCATCGGTTCCATTGCAAGATATAAGGTGCCTAAGTATGTGTTCTTTGTGGATGAGTTCCCTCTTACAACAAGTGGTAAGATTCAAAAATATAAGCTTGGTGATTTAGGCCTTAAGCTATTGGATGAAAGACGTGAAAGAGGAGAGTTATAACTCTCTTTTTTTTTATTTGACACTCAAAAATTAATTCAAAAAATGTTCCATTTTTCTAAAAATCATTGACATAGTTTTCTATTTCATCTTATATTAGGTGATATTTTCGTATATTATACTTATTTAATATTAATTCTTAATTTTACTTGTATATTCATTTTTTATAGTATCTTTTTCTAAAAGGGGATTGTAGTTTTAAAGAGAGTGTCGAATTTTCTTTCCGTAAAACTTCTAAAAATTTGTTTAAAATTTATTTATAATGTAATAATCTTTTTAAATCAAAGAGAGTTTTTGTAAATAACCTTTGCCATAATCTTTATATATAAATTATTAACAAAAAACATATCGATAGAAGATTTTGGCGATTTGTATTTTATTTTAATTGTTTTGAATTCAAAATTTTAAAGATAAAAATATTAATTGTTCGTATTCTTTTATTGACGAATCTAGAAGATATTCTAGTGGTATAATAAATCCAATTTATTATATGTGTAAGTAAAAAATTGTGAATATAGGAGGAATTTATATCAGAAAATATGTAATTTATTCAACATTACTTATTTTGATATTATTCTTATGTATATCTTTAGTTGGGGCTGCTTATGCAGCAGACGACGTGTCTAATGAAACGTTAGGCATGGAGGAAAATTCGGATATGCAAATATCCGCTGATGATGGTGCTGATGCACTATCATTATCAAACACAGGCAATGAAGAGAAACTTCTTGCCAGTCATGACTTTTCTGGTTCAACATTTGAGGATATCCAAAGCTATCTAAATTCCGGTGTGATACAGGAGGGGGACACAGTCTATCTTGGAAACCTGAGCTACACAGGTTCAACTCCTATATCAGTAAACATCGCAAACCTGAAAATCAGCGGTGGAAGCAAAGCTAACCCTAGTGCGCTTTCCACATTGACTGCAAGCTCATGCAGAATATTCAACTTGAATGCTGCAGGCATCGTTTTGGAAAATCTTGTTTTCACAGACGGATTTGATACAAACAATGCAGGAGCGATAAACATTGCAGGTGCAGCGACAGGCACAACAATCAACAATTGTGTATTCACTGGAAATAGTGCTCCGGGTGTCAATTACGGAGGATGGGGATCAGAAGGTCGTGCAGGCGCAATCAGCTGTGAAGCCAGTGACTTGAAAATCACAAGCTGTAACTTCACAGACAATAGCGCTTCAACCGCAGGTGCAATTTATCTAAGTCAATCTGCGTCAAATCCTGTAATTGAAGACTGCATATTCTCAAACAATCTTGCTTTGGGAATGAATTTCGGAAGCTACGGTAATGAGGGCCGTGGTGGGGCCATAAGCTGTGATGCGAGTGGCTTGTCCGTTTCACGTTCCAAATTCATTGGAAACAATGCTTCAACTGCAGGTTCAATCTATTTAGGCCAATCTGCTTCTAATGCCAAAATTGAAGATTGTAACTTTACTGATTCTCATGCTGAAGCTTTAAATTTCGGGTCATGGGGATTAGGTGGTAACGGTGGAGCAATTGAATGTCAGGCAAGTGGCTTGACTGTCAAAAATTCTGATTTCACTGGATGTAGCGCTACTAATGGTGGAGCTATTGATATGAGAGGAAACTCCTTGACAGTTTCAAATTCAAATTTCACTGACAACAATGCAACAAATGGTGGTGCAATCAATTTGAACGGCGCTGCCACCAATTCCAATATCGTTGACTGCAACTTCAATCAGAACAATGCTTTCCTTGTTGATCATGGAAACTATGGAAGCGGCGGAAATGGAGCAGGAATTAATTGTGAGGCAAGTGGCTTGACTGTCACAGGATCAAACTTCACTGACAACAAGGCATCTTCAGGTGCAGGAATCTATTTGAATGGAAATGCACAGGGAGCCAGCATTGATGGATGTAACTTCAAGGACAATGTAGTCAATGGTTCATCCATGAATGGCGGTGAATGGGCTTATGGAGGAAACGGTGGGGGAATCTACTGCGATGCAAGTGATTTAACCGTTTCCGAATCTGAATTCATAGGAAACAAGGCCCTGAATGGTGGAGGAATCCAATGTACAGGCAATGCCAAAAACACTAATATCAAGGATTCAGAGTTTAGGGACAATGAGGCTTACACATTGCCTCTTCCTGAATATGAGTCTGGAGGTAATGGTGGTGCAATTAATTCAGAGGCAGGCGGTGATGTTGCAAGTATAGACAATGTCAAGTTTGTCAATAACTCCGCAAAAATCGCTGGTGGTGCGGTAAAATTGTTCGGTAATGATTGGGTATTCAATTCATGTAATTTCACCAACAATTCCGCATACGGTGAGACAGATAATTATCTTATGGGTGGAGGAGCAATATGGTCTGCTGAAAGCCTAGTTACAGTACATGATTCCTATTTGGAAGGAAACAAAGCACCATACGGTGGAGCAATAAGGGGTGCTGTTGATGTAGATAATACCACTTTCGTCGGCAATAACGCAACTGACGGTAATGGTGGTGGTATAGACATGACAATAGCAGAGCACAGATTGGAACAGTTGGCTCCTCTTGTAAATGTTAACAATTGTACTTTTGAGAGAAATTACGCATTGGGAGATTATGTCAATGATGACCGTTCCCAAGGTGGTGCAATTCATATTTTCAAGGTAAAAGGAGTTCAAATCAATGATACAATCTGTTTTGACAATTATGCTTACCGTGGTGGTGCAATAGACCTTTATGTGCAGGATTATGCTATAATCTCATCTTCAAAAATCTACGACAACACTGCTACTTTAGGTGGAGGTATTGCCGTTGAGGGAGACAACTGCAGTTTCGTTGATCTTGAGCTTTTATCCAACATCGCAGAGGACAGTTTTGATGAGGAATATCAGGACGGTCAAGGTGGAGGAATATGGGTTAACGGTTCATATGCTGACTTTAAAGATTCAACCTTGAGGGAAAATACAGCTACATATGGTGGTGGAATATATGTTGTTGGAAACTATTCCACTTTCACAAACAACGTGATTGAAGAGAATACTGCTATGGGCGGTGCTGGTGTGGACGTGTTGGGTTTCAACTGTACCTTCACAGACAATAACGTTTCACACAATTCTGCAATCCTTTTTGGTGGTGGAATACTTGTTTCTGGAATGGAAGGTGGAGAATGTACCTTTGAAAATAACATAATCTCATATAATGATGCAATGTTGGGTGCTGGAGTGGCCATTGAACATGGGCCTAACACCCAATTCATAAACAATGACATCATATTCAATGATGCATCAAGTGATGGTGGTGGAGTATATGTTTATGCTGATGACTGTAATTTCACAAATAACAATATTTCATCAAACACTGCTGTAAACAATGGTGGTGCATTATTTGTCATGGGTAAAAATTTATATATTGACCATCTTTATTCATACAACAACACTGCTGAAAACGGTGGTTCAATTGCAGTGACTGATGGGGATAATCTAATTATAAAGAATTCTCAATTTATCAGCAATCATGCTACCGGAAATATTTCAGATAATCGTGGTGAAGGTGGAGCAATACACATAACCTATTCGGAAAATGTTGATATCCAGGCAGACTTTTCAATGAATACTGCTATGAACGGTTCAGCCATTTATATTCAGGAATCAGACATGAAAGTCCATGATTCAACATTTTTTGATAACCAAGCACATTCATATCTATTGGAAATAGATCCATTGCCATACACTACAAAAGTTCCCGTTGGAGTTAATGTGACTGTAAGTGTAAGGCATCTTGGAGGAGACAACATCGCTAATGCAATCCACAATAGGGATGCTTCAAGCGACATTGTCATAAATCATATCACTTATCCGTTTTATACAAAGGATAATGTGGAAATAATAAAAACAACACCAACTGAAGATATTCGTCCTATCGTAGGTGCCGAAAACAGTGATGATGGTAATTTACTTTATCTTGATGACTTTGAAAACAACCAGGTTATTAACATCGTGGTCAAGGATGAAAATGGAACAATTGTCAAATCATTCGATGGCCTGAAAACAGATATCTATGGTAGAGTGAAAGTTAATGTTACAGATTTGAAAGTAGGCAATTACACTGTCGAGGCAGAACATCCTGAAGATACATATTATACTGTAATCAAGAACTTAACCACAATTGAGGTCATTGGTGCAAATATGACTGTTGAAAAGGTCACACTAACCGAGAAAGTCTATCTTGGAAATCAGACAATGTTCAAGATTATCGTTACAAACAACGGTGAAGTTGACTTGACTGATATAGAAGTTAAGGAGACTGAACATGAAGGTTTGAAATTGGCCGATTTCGATGCAGATGACTTATGGAAGGGCAATCTGACAACTGGAATATTCGTTTATAATGGAACTTTAAAACCGGGTGAAAATGCTTCATTCATTGTAATATTTGATACAGTTAAAAAAGGTAATTTCACCAATGTTGTGGTTGCTTCAAACAACAATACTGGAAATAGAACAGCTAAAAATGTCACAGAAGTAATTCCGATTTCAATCAATGTCACTAAAATTTGGCATGACAATGAAAATCAGGATGGCATTAGGCCAGACAATGTGACAATTTATCTGTTGGCTAATGGTGAAAAGGTTAATGAAACTATTTTGACTGCAGATAAAGACTGGAAATTCTCTTTCACTGATTTGCCAGTATTTAAAGATGGAAATCTTATTAATTATAATGTCACTGAGCTTTCAATTAAAAACTATACCATGAATGTTTCCAGTGATATTCACGACAAGTCAGTTGTGGATTACAATGTAGTTGATAGTTTCTTCATTACCAATACTCATAATCCTGCTGTGACTAGTGTTAATGTTACTAAGGTTTGGGATGATGCTGATAATCAGGATGGTTTAAGGCCTGTTAGTGTTACTGTTGAGTTATTTAATGATACTGGTAAGGTTGATGAGTTTGTATTGGATGTGGGTAATGATTGGAAGCATACTTTCAGTGATTTGCCTGTTTACAATAATGGTTCTGTGATCAATTATACTGTTCATGAGGTGGATGTTGGTGTTGCTGGTTATTCTTCAGCTGTGACTAATAATTCTGCTTATAATTGGACTGTTACTAACAGTTATGTTCCTGCTGTGACTAGTGTTAATGTTACTAAGGTTTGGGATGATGCTGATAATCAGGATGGTTTAAGGCCTGTTAGTGTTACTGTTGAGTTATTTAATGATACTGGTAAGGTTGATGAGTTTGTATTG